>Ga0299913_10000438_pt1 | contig 26317 bp, 24 predicted proteins | sample RVTome_9_FD_201360 | JGI IMG/M metagenome (GOLD analysis project Ga0299913, IMG submission 201360) | Soil microbial communities from uranium-contaminated site in the Upper Colorado River Basin, Wyoming, United States - RVT155D38 (version 2) ... | reverse complement strand
CCTGCTCCGCGCTGCCTCGTCGGACCCGCCATGTCCTCTACCCCCCAACACCCAGCATGGATGCCCCTTCCAGGGCACCGGAGTGTAGGGACGGGCTTCCTCCGAGCCGAGCGCAAGTCGATGACAAGTCGATGACGGTTCCGAACTCGTCGCGTGAACCCCATCGGCCGCTCAAGGCAATGAAGGATGTCGGGCTCGATCCTGGCAAAAGAGGGCGGAGGACAACCGTGAGCGTGGCGACCGTGACGCTGATCGGGGACGACCCCGCGCTGGCCAGATCGTTCTTGGCCCTGGGTGCCGTTGTCGTTCTCGCGCCCGATACCGGCACGTTGGAGCGATGGTGGGACGACGTCGGGGCGGTGATCCCTCCCGTTCAGCGCCACCGGGGGGTCGACCGTCCTGGGCTCGAGGTGGATCACCTCGCGCACTGCATCCGCTGGGAAGGGGAAGCGCTCGCGCTCACCGAGCTCGAGTTCCGGGTGCTTGGCTCACTCGCGGCCGACCCCGGCCAGGCCCGTTCGTACCGGGAGCTCCGCAGAGCCGGCTGGGGGAACGTGCCCGATCTAGGTGACGACCCGTTCGTCGTGAGGGCCGTCGTGCAGCGGATGCGTCGCAAGCTCACGCGTCGCGGGGTCGAGGTGAGGATCGTGCCGATCCGCGGCTTCGGTCTTCGCTTGGAGCCGGACACCCGACCCTGACCTTCCGCAGGCGCTTCATGGAACGGGATCGGGGCGTCGCGCCTGGATCGCGCGATCCTGGCCGTCGCCGTCTCGGTGCACGCGGATCTCATGGAGACCGGCGCGCACCAGAGCCGTGGCCAACTCGTCCGCCTGGTCACCGCCGAGCTCAAAGAGCACACTTCCGCCGGGACGGAGCCAGCCCGCGGCTGCTTCCGCGGCCCTGATCAGGACCGTCGTCCCGCGGCGTCCGCCGTCGAGCGCGCGACGAGGCTCGTGGCCGAGCACGTCCCTCGGCAGGAACACCATCTCCGCCGTCGGCACGTAGGGCGCCACAGAGGTCATCACATCCACGCGCCCGCGCAACGCCGGCGACAACGGCTCATCGAGGTCGCCCACGAGGGCATGGACGCCGTTCCGGCGCGCACACGCGACGGCCGCCGGATCGACGTCGGTGGCCACGACGGTTGCGTGCGGACGTGCCGAGCTCACGACCGCGGCCACCGCGCCGCTCCCGGTGCACAGGTCGACGGCGATCCCGTCGGCGGGCAGGAGTGCGACGGCCCGTCGTGCGAGCGCCTGCGTGTGTGGCCTGGGCACGAATACCCCGGCGTCGATATGGATACGTAGGCCGCAGAAGCGCACCGACCCGGTGACCCAAGCCAGCGGCTCCCCGCGCAGTCGACGATCGAGCAACTGCTCGAGGGGTCCGGAGCCCTCGCTCGATGCCTCGAGCAGGGCGTCGGCCTCCGCATCGGGAGCGACGCAACCACCCTCCGCGAGTGCGTGGACGATCCGCGCTCGTTGCTCGCCCGGGGACTCGTCCATGGCGTGCGATGCACCTCTGACCGCGGCGTCCAACGTCTCAGACGAACAGCGGCTTCAGTGAGTGGCGATGGACGAGGTCCTGCATACGTTCGTCGCTCGGGCGTTCTCCGGAGAACCCCTCCGCCGCCGTGAGCACGTGCGGCAAGAGGCGTATGTCGCCGGCGGTGTTGAGGAACACGCCCTCGCGACCGAGCACCCAGTGCACCGCGAGGTCGATGTCCTGCTGCTCGACGAGCGGCTCATACCAGGTGGATGCTGTCTGCGGACGACCGTCCCAAGGCGCGAGCGCAATCGACTTGATCGTCTGCATCGCGACTCCGCCGTTCCCGCAGGTCGCAGCCAGCGCCTCGAACTCCGCCGCGTAGCGCTCGTCCTGCATCTGCCGGAAGTTGTACGGGAGCAGCACCGAATCGAACGGGAAGCGCTCGAGTGAGCGACGGTGCATCGCGGTGATGGAGACACCGTGGCCGGTGACACCGATGAAGCGGACGAGCCCCTCCTCGCGCGCCTCGACCGCAGCCTCGAGCGCGCCACCCTCGCGCAGCGCGAACTCCCACTCGATGACGTCGACGAGGTTGTGGAGCTGCAGGAGGTCGATGTGATCGACGCCCAACCGATCGAGTGAGCGGTGGAACTCTTCCTTCGCGCCCTTGTAGTCGCGCTTGTCCGTCTTGGTGGCGACGAAGAACTCCGTCGGATGCCGCTTGAGCCACGAGGCGATCCGAAGCTCGGAGTCGCCGTAGGAGGCGGCGGTGTCGATGTGATTCACGCCATGCTCGAGGAGCAGATCCAACGTCGCTTCGGCATCTGCGTGCGACACGTGGCTGAGTGCCGCTGCGCCGAAGATCGTGCGTGTGCTCTCGTGTCCGCTGCGGCCGAATGGCGATCTCGTGATCAAAGGGAGACCCTACCTCTGCCTCCGAAAGGACCGTTCGGTCTCGGCCCGATGCGCGACCGTCGGCCGGGCGAGCGACGGTCGATCCGCCGGCCACACTGGTCAGCCGGGGCCATCTCAGGATTGATGCGAAGGAACCATCGTTCCAGGTCAAGCGGACGCCGATACCTGATTCCAGGTAGCACCCCAACCAACCCCGCAAAGAGCCGGGATGGCCAGGGAACGAAAAGGAGCCGGACGTGAGCGGAGCGAAGACGGAGAGCCCGGAGCAGACATCCCCGATCCGCGTCGCGGTCGCCGACGACGAGGAAACGGTCGTCGACGTTCTTCGCGCCCTGATCGGATCGGACCCTTCGCTTCGCTTCGTCGGGGCCGCGCACAACGCCGAGGACGCGATCGAACTGACGGTGCGCGAACGCCCCGACGTAGTCCTCCTCGATGTGCGCATGCCGGGCGGCGGAGGGTTGCGAGCGACACGCGAGATCACCAAGCGATGCGCGCCGACGAAGGTGGTGGCGCTGTCGGCGCACGAGGACTCGGACACGGTGATCGGGATGATCAGCGCCGGAGCGAGCGCCTACGTCCCGAAGGGCGATCCGACGGACAAGATCTTGAGGACGATCCATCGCACGATCGACGCGAACTACATGCTGACGGAGCAGCGACCCCAGCTGACACGTGTCCCTCCGATGCTCCCTCGCCGGACGCAGCAGAGCACCGCGGTCGCGAAGGCGATCTTGGACGGCACGATCACCGCTGAGTTCGAACCGATCGCAGACCTGGCGACGGGGCGGATCGTCGGTGTCGACGCCCGGCCGCGCGTGGCAACCCTTCCTCACCGCTCTTACGACAACTGGCTGGCCGATGCCGAAGCCGTCGACCTTCTGCTCGACGTGGAGATGGCGGCATTCCGCGCGAGCCTGTCGGCGTTGTCCATGATCCCCGATGACCTCTTCCTCGAGTTCGAGGTGACACAGTCGACGGCGGCCCACGGGCGATTCCGGCGCGCCATCCGACGGCCCATCGCTCCCCGGATCGTCCTTGGGTTCTCGCCCCTCGCCGCGACCGACGCGGCCGCGCTCGAGGTCGACTCTGGTGGGATCCTGGCGACCCTCCGCGGGCGCGGGGTTCGGATCGCGTCGAGGGACGCCGGACCTGGGGTCGCGAGCCTGCGGCAACTCTCCGTCTTCACCCCGGATCTGGTCCGACTCGACGAGACGCTCGTCCGAACCCTGGGCCAGAGCTTCTCGAGCCACTCGATCGTCGCGGCCGTGGCCGCGTGCGCTTCCGACATCGGCGCACGGGTGATCGCACCGAGCGTCTCCTCGCCGGAACAGCTGCACGAGCTCCGGAACCTCGGTATCGAGCTGGTCCAGGGGCCGATCGTGAGCGAACCCGCCCCGCTCTCGGAACTCCGCGACGAACCCACGATGCGGGAAGGGGCGCGGGTCAAGCTATCGAGCGTCGACGCCGATAACGACACGGATCACGTTCCTCCGTCGAGCACCTCAACCCCGGGAGGTGGTGCCACGTGAGACGGCGGACCTTTCGACTCACCCTCGTTGGCCTGGTCACGCTCGCCCTCGCAGCGACCGCACATCCTTCGGCGAGCGCAGCATGTCCCCCGCTCGATGCAGCCTGCCGGCTCGACGAGGTCGTGGACTCGGGCGAGGGACTCGTGGACGACATCATCGACCCGGTTGAGACTCCCGTGGACGACACCATCGACCCGATCGTCGATCCGATCGTGGATGACGTCTTCGACACCGTCGACGACGCCCTGGGTGGTGGGGATCCGATCGATCTGCCGGACCCCATCGGTGGCGGCGATGGTGGTGGCACCCATGTCGGTGGACCGCCGGCCCCGCACGAAGGTCCGAGTGCCAACAGGCGGACCGTCCCCGAGAAGCGAGGCGCCGTCGTCGCCGGAAGGAGCCCCGACGGCCCCGGCATCGTGACAGGGCCGACGATCTCGGCAGCATCGGGTATCGCTCCGCTCGGCAGCACAGACCGGACCTCCGGGAGTCGTTTCGGTGAGGTTCTTGGCGGCGTCGCCCGCAGCCTGGCGGTCGTCCTTGCGCTCTTCGGACTCGCCGTCGCGTTCATCGCCGTCCAGGATCGCTTCGATCGGAGCGACCCCCGGCTGTCGCTCGCGCCGGTCGAGTCCGACGTGGTGGACTTCGTATGATCCTTCGGCGTACAGGCATCTCGGCCGACCCGGCCGAGCTGCTCTCGATCACCGAACGCGCCCGATATCTCTACGGTCTCCGTCTCGGCCTGGCGATCGTGGCCGTCGCCGTCGCGGTCGCGTCCGACGTCGGCGCGGTCACGGTCTCGGTCTCGAGCACGACCGCCGCGTACGTCGTGCTCTCGCTGCTCTCCGCAGCAGTCGTTCGACGGGGTGGAAAGGCCGCGGTCCCGGTGCTGCAGGGGGCGCTGCTCCTGGACGGCATCTACCTGGCGATCGCGGTCGTGCAGACCGGAGGCGAAGCAGAGGCGATCCGACTCCTCCCGTACGTCCACGTCGTCGGCGTGACGCTCCTCTGTTCCTACCGAACGGGCCTGAAGCTCGCTCTGTGGCACACGCTGCTGTTCCTCCTCATGGTCGAAGGCGCTCGAGCCGGCGTCATGGACGACGTGTTGGCCGTCGGCTCGGCGGCCATCGTCGTCGAGGGAGCCGGCCACACCGTCGCGGGGTTGTGGGTGTTCGCCCTCGGCACCGCGTGGTTCTCGGCAGCCAGTGAGCGGCAGCTTCGGAGGCAGAAGCACGACCTCGCCCGCCTCTCCGAGATGGTGGCCCGTGTGGACTCCGATCCCGAAGCCGCGGACATCCCCCACGTGCTTCTCGAGGAGCTCGGCTCCACGTTCGGGTTCGCGCGAGGCGTCGTCCTCGCGTCCGCTCACGGCGACCTCGAGCTCCTCGCCTGGACCGAGAACGAGAGGCCGACGGACCTCGTCGTCGGCATCGACGAAGCGGTGTCGCGGGCCTGGAAGGAGCACACGAGCCAGCTGCTTCGCGCGATCGACCCCGACACGGATCCCCGACTGGCTTCGCTCATGCCGGACGCTCGGAACGTGCTCGTCGTGCCTCTTCTCCACGAGCGGCGACAGGGGCTCGGAGCCGTCGTCGTCGAACGTGGAGCCGGGCATCCCACCATGCGTCGATGGGTGGTGGCGATGGTGGAGCAGTTCGCGGAGCACGCCGCCCTCGCGCTGCACAACGCCTGGCTCACGGAGGAGCGCGAGTCGCAGCTCCGGATCATCCAGACCCTCGAGCAGCAGCTTCGAGCTCACAACGAGCAGCTCGAGGCGAAGGTCGCGGAGCGCACGGAAGAACTGCGAGAGGTCATCGCCGAACTCCAGGAGATCGACGAGCAACGCCGCAGGCTCCTCGAGCACGTCGTGCGAGCTGCCGAGGAGGAACGCACCCGGATCGCCCATGACATCCACGACGACCCGGTGCAGAAGATGGCCGCTCTGAAGATGCGGCTCGAGTTGTTCCGCAAGAAGCATCCCGACCTGTCCGACATCGACGAGGCCCTCGAGGTCATGCGCGTGACGATCCAGAGCATGCGCACGCTCCTGTTCGATCTCAGCCCTCCCACGCTGGAAGAGGAAGGGCTCGGGTCGGCGCTCACCTATCTGCTCGAGAACTCCCACTCGTCCTTCGACTGGATGGTCGATGACGACGCCCTGGACGAAGAGCCGGCGGTCCAGACCTCCCTCATCCTCTATCGCATCGCGCAGGAGGCTTTCGCGAACGCCCGCAAGCATGCGCAGGCCGAGCACATCCGCGTGACGCTGCAGCCGCGAGACGGCGGCACGACGATGCAGATCGTCGACGACGGCGTGGGGTTCATGCCCCAGGAGGCGCTCGTCGCGGCGCCTGGCCATCTCGGCCTCGCCGCGATCCGCGAGCGGGCCGAGATGGCCGGCGGGTGGTCGAAGCTCTGGAGTCTCCCTGGCCAGGGCACCACGCTCGAGGTGTGGCTGCCCCGCGAGGAAGCGGATCCGGTGTCCTCTTCGCCCGAAGACGGCGGTGCCGCGGTCGCCGACATCCTCCCTCTGGCGGGTCGGGCGCGGCGACCGCGGACGGAAGCGCCGGCGATGAACGGCCAGGCCGTGGGATCCCGCGGCATCCGGAGTAGATAGGAGATCGCATGGGACGCATCCGGCTGATGCTCGCGGACGACGAGGCTCCGATCCTCGAGGCGATGTGCGAGCTCATGGCGACGGACCGCTTCATCGACGTTGTGGGAACGGCACGCGATGCGACCGAGGCGATCGACCTCGCCGAGCTCCATGCACCCGACGTCGCGCTCCTCGACGTCCGGATGCCCGGTGGCGGCGGAAGCAGAGCCGCACGCGAGATCCGCCGGCGCTCCCCCGAGACCCGCATCGTCGCACTCTCGGCCAGCACCGACCCGAGAACGGTCGCGTCGATGGTTCGCGCGGGCGCCGTGGGCTACATCGGCAAGGATCAACCGGCGGACGAGGTCCTCCGCGCGATCCATCGGTCGGCCGATGGGCGGGCACGGATCGCGGTCGATCGACTCGCCGAGGTGGCAGAGCGGCTCGCGGAGCACCAGGCGCTTCACGTGGGAAGGGTCGCCGAGCGGGCACGCGTCTCGACGGATCGGATCGAGGCGGCGATCCGTGGCGACATGCTCGAAACCGTGTTCCAGCCGATCGTCGATCTCTTGGACGGCCGCATCCGCGGCGTCGAAGCACTGACCCGATTCATGACCAAACCTCGGCGATCACCCGAGACCTGGTTCGCTGAGGCGGCGGGTCAAGGGTTGTTGCCGCAGCTCGAGCTCGCCGCTGCGAGCAACGCGTTCGGCCACATCGGCAGGATCCCCGAAGGTGTCTACCTCTCGGTGAACGTCTCACCGGAGACGCTTCGCGACCCTCGTCTCGCGCAGATGCTGCAGGGGATAGCTGCGCGGCGCGTGGTCCTCGAGCTCACGGAGCGGTCTCCGATCGTGGACTATGACGAGGTGAGGGCATACCTGGCCGTGGTCCGCGAACTGGGTTGCCGGCTCGCCGTCGATGACGTCGGGAGTGGATTCTCCGGACTCGGCCACGTCGTCGAGCTCTCCCCCGATCTCGTGAAGTTCGATCGGAGCTTGGTCCGTGGCGTCGACTCGGACCCCACCAAGGGCGCACTGATCGCGCGCCTGACGTCGTTCGCGGCCGAGGTCGGGATGGAGGTCGTGGCCGAGGGGATCGAAACCGAAGCGGAGCTCGACACCCTCCGCGCGCTCAGCGTCCAGACGGGACAGGGGTTCCTCCTCGGCCGACCGGGGCCTCTTCCGCCGGGAACGGATGGGACCTGGGAATGGCCCATGCGCCGCCGTCCCTGGAGTCGGACCGGTTGAGGAATCTCCGCTACGCGAGGAGCGAGGCGGAGAGTGGGAAGGGGCAGAGCACCCGGCACCCGAGGGAGTCCCGCACCCGAGGTGTGTTCTCGGTGTCACGGTCACGCCTCGACCGTCAGGGTTCCTTCCATGCCCTGTGCACGCAGGATAACCCCTGCGATCGAGCGCAACTTCGTGTTCCACATGATCCTCCTCCTCGGGACAGGAGCCGGTCATCTGCCGACTCACGCGGGAACGACGACGCGGACCGTGCCCTGCATCGTCGGGTGGATCTGACAGAAGTACTCGAACGTGCCCGCCCGCTCGAATGAGGCCGCGAACCCGGAGCCGGGATCCATCGTCCCCGAGTCGAACGATCCGTCCCGGGCGGTGACGGTGTGGCGGTCGGGTCGTCGTTCCGCCAAGTGACCTCCGTGCCGCTCTCGACCTGGATGGGGCTGGACGAGAACGCGAAGTCACTGATCTCGACCCGATCCGGAGCCGTCGCCTCCGGGTCGACGCGCACGAAGGGGGCGCCCCGGCGAACGACGAGGGTCGCTCGCATCCCCATGTCATCGTGTTCGGCGACGAAGCATTCGATCGCGTAGACCCCGGGAGCGAGGTCGAGAGGGATCCGGAGGGACTCGCCCGGCCCGAACGCCGGTCCCTCGACCTTGAATCGGTCGCCGCCACCCGAATGGCCCGACCCGCTGTGGTCACCGACCTCCTCGATCTCCATCTCGAAGCCGTGCACGAGCGCTCCCCCGTTTCGGATGACGAACGTGACCGGGCCCGGTCGGATCTCTTCGGCCTCGAGCGTGATCGCGAACTCCCCGAACCCGGACTCCAGACCGCCGCGGCGGGGGTCGACACGTTGGGGCGCGCTCGGGCTCGACGGCTCTGTGCTGGTGGTCGCGCCGGAGCCCTGGGACGGATCTCGAGCGGCCTGCCGCCGCTCTCCGCCTGCCAGCGAGCATGCGGCCGTGGCGAGGGTGAGAGCGATCACGAAGATCGAGCGCTTCACGTTCATGGACCAAGACTGCGGGGAGTCGTCTCAAGCCGACGCGAAAAGGAGGTAAAGACTTCGTAAGGGATGCACCGGCCGGCCAGCAAGACCGGGATGGCGGTCAGGCGGTCGCGGGAACCGTTCGTTCGCTCGAGATGGCCAACCCCGAATCCGGCTCGAAGAAGTGGAAACGGCTAGGATCGACCGCAAGCTGGACACGCTCCCCCGGCTTGGCGTGCGTTCGAGCGTCCACCCGGGCGCAGAATTGCGCCCGCTCCGTGATCAAGGGAAGGATGTCATCGGCTCCCTCGTCGCTCGCCGCGGCGAGTGCTTCCTCGGTGGTCACCGGAGGCGCGTCGATCGTGAACAGCACATTCACTTCCGAACCGAGTTCCTCCGTGATGTCGACCTCGACGTCCAGCACGGAACCGCTCGTCCCCCAGACCTCCGTGTCCTCCAGATCGGACGGCCGGATCCCCACGATCACCTGCTTGCTTTCATAGCCGGACAGATCCGTGCGCTCGCCCAGCGGGAACCGGAACCCCGCGAACGAGATCACGCCTTTCTCGACCGTTCCCTCGACCAGGTTCATGGGAGGCGACCCGACGAACGCAGCGACGAACAGGTTCGCGGGTCGCGCGAACAGCCGCTGCGGCGTATCGACCTGCTGCAGGAGCCCGTCGCGAAGGACGGCCACCCGATCGCCGAGCGTCATCGCCTCCACCTGGTCGTGCGTGACGTAGACGGTCGTCGTCCGAAGACGATCGTGCAGCCGAGCGAGCTCGGCCCGCATCTGCACCCGGAGCTTCGCGTCCAGGTTGGAGAGCGGCTCATCCATCAAGAAGGCGACGGGCTCGCGGATCATCGCCCTACCCATCGCCACGCGCTGGCGCTGGCCACCCGAGAGGGCGACCGGCTTGCGCTCGAGCAGGTTCTCGATCCCGAGCACCCGAGCGACCTCCCGAGCCTTGCTCTCGCGTTCCCCCTTCGACACCCTGCGGAGCTTCAAGCCGAACGCGATGTTCTCCTGGACCGTCATGTGCGGATACAGAGCGTAGTTCTGGAACACCATCGCGATGTCTCGCTCTTTCGGGGAGAGGTCGGTGACCTGATTGTCATCGATCCAGATCTCGCCCGCGGTGACGTCTTCGAGCCCGGCGAGCATGCGCAGGATCGTGGACTTCCCGCACCCGGACGGTCCCACCAGGACCATGAACTCGCCGTCCTCGATCTCGAGAGACAGATCGTCGACCGCGACGACCTCGTCGCCGAACTCTTTGGTCACGCCGTCGAAGACGATCTTCGCCATCCCCTCATCCCCTCCCGCGCCGGGAGCGCCCAGCGAGGCGCATCTCGGCCAGTGCGGTGCGCGCCCGCCGCTGAGCGGCCGGCCGCGCGCCGATCGTGTCGAGGCCCAACAGTGCCGCGCCGACCACGGGCGGAACCTCGAGGACCCGCACGCGGGCCTGTCGAGCCACCGCGTCAAGCCCGCTGCCGATCCTCCCCAGGAAGTCCTCGTCCTTGGAGGAGAAGATCCCCCCGCCGAGCACCACATCCACGTCGAGTCGCGTCATGTGCAGGCGCCGCATGGCGACACCCGCCATCCGCACGATTTCGTCCGCCTGCCGATCGACGATGGAGCGAGCGACCGCGTCGCCCTTGGCTGCAGCCCGGAAGACGATCGGCGTGAGCTCGACCACGCGCCGCTCGGCGATCCGATCGAAATACATCGCCTCGGTCAGCTGCCTCGGTCGTGTGAATCCGAAGTGTCGGGGGACCAGCGTTCGAAGCTCCGTGGCTTCCCCGCGCCCGTCCTCGGCCCTCACCGAATGCCAGAGGGCGGCGTTCCCGATGTCGTGGCCCCCGCCCCAGTCGCCCGAGATCTCCCCGAACGCAGGGAACCGGAAGGTCCGTCCGTTGGGGGCGATGGCCGAACAGTTGGTGCCGTACCCGCACACGACCGCGACGCCCCAGGTCCGCTCGGTGCCCGCCCGAAGGACCGCGAACGTGTCGTTGCGCACCACGTCGCTCTCGGTCAGGGCGCGACGGCGGAACCACCGAGCGATCCGCCGATCGTCCGCAGGCAGATCCGCTCCCGCGACGCAGTACATCCCGAGCTCCGCCACCGGCTGGTGGTCGGGCTCGACGCCCGCATCGCGGCACGCGGCAACCACCGCGTCGGCGATCCGTTCCAGGAACCCTTCGGTACCGGTCCCGTCATGATCGAGCCCACGCCGCCTGGCCACGCCCAGGACACTCCCGTCGCGTCGCAAGAGCACGGCGTCGATCTTGGACCCGCCGGCATCCACGGCGAGGAGCGCGGGTCGCTTCACCGCAGGGCCTCTTCGGGGAGCTGGTCGACCCGGACGAGATCCGCTCCCCCCGCTCGCAAACCGTCGACGATCATCGGGAGCGCGTCCGCCGTCCGGTCCGGCCAGGTGTGGAGCAGGACCACCGCTCCGTCGCCGTGACGCCCGGCCCCGTCGATGGCGTCCCGTGCGATGTCCTCGGCCGTCCGCCACGGCTCCCAGTCCTCCAACAGCACATGCCAATGCACGTTCCGGTAGCCGAGGTCGCGGAGCAGGTCCAACACGCGAGGGTCGTCGTAGCCGTCGCCGAACGGGCATCGGAACCATGGTCTCGTTGCTCGCCCCGTCGCGTCGGTGACAGCCGTATCCGCGTGCTCCACGTCCGCGCGGACCCCCAGGTCAGACAGCAGCGTCATCCGCGAATGGTAGTGAGAGTGGTTGCCGATCAGATGCCCTTCATCGGCGATCCGGCGCGCCGCTTCCGGCTCCGCCTCGGCCCATCGTCCCTGGATGAAGAACGTCGCGGGTGCCTCCGCCGCTCGAAGGGTGGCAAGGATGCGGTCGACGGTCCCGGCGCCCGCGCCGGGACGGTCGGGGTGCTCGGCGTCGAACGTCAACGCGACGCGCGGCCGCGACTCACTCACGGGTGGTCACCTTGGCCGCGCGCAGGTACGCGCCGGGTTCGCGCCCACGCGCGATCGCGAGCCGATACGCGAGGAGCTGGATGGGCACGATGGACACGGCCGGTGCGACCGACCGGTCGATCGCGCCGATCCCGATGTGCGGCGCCGCGGGGGATCCGGGAGGACGAAATGAGGCGTCGTCCCGCGTGATCTCGAACACCGCCGCGCCGGCGTCGCGGAGCTCGCGGGCGAGGGCCCGGTCCAGTGTCTCCGTCTCGGGTTCCGTCGCGATCACGATCGCAGCGAGGCCCGGGCCGGCCAGCTCCAGAGGCCCGTGCCGGAACTGCGCCGACTCGAGCGCCTCCGCCGCAAGGCCGTCCGCTTCTTTCAGCGTGAGGGCGGCCATCTCGGCCGCGGCCCGTGCCGGGCCGCGGCCGAGCACCACGACGTCCTCACGCGGCCCGAGCCACGCGAGGAGGTCGTCTCCCAGACTCCCGTTCGAGAGGAGCCGTTCGATCGACACGGCCGCCCGTTCCGCGATACGCGACATCGCGTTGCACGCGGCCTCGACCGTGGCGCCTCGCAGCACGCTCCCGATCCCGGCGAGGGTGACGAGCCCCGCCGCGAACGTCCGCGTGGACGGTCCCGTCTCCTCACCGGCAAAGGTGTCGATGACCAGATCCGCCCTGCGGGCGAGGGAGTTGTCCGTCCCATTGGTCACGGCGACGAGCGAGGGTCCTCCGTTACGACCTCGGAGCGTTTCCGCGAGATGAACGACCTCCGCGCTCTCGCCGGATTGGCTGACGACGATGACCGGTGTCGTCGGGTCGAGGATCCCGATGCGGAAGTGGAGGAGCTCCGCCGCTCCGAGCATCACGGCGGTGAGTCCGGCCTCGGCGAGGTCTGCCGCGAGCGGATAGCAGGCCGCGTACGAGCCGCCCATCCCCGTGAGGATCACCGTGTCGCCCCTGACGAGGCCGGCCACCGTTCGAAGGCATCCCTGCTGGTCAGAGAGCCCCGCGGCGGCTCGCCGGAGTGCGCCGGGCTGCCCCGCTATCTCGGCGAAGAAAGAGTCAGGAAAGTTTCCTAACGATTTCACGGCCGCAGTGTACGATGCCGAGCCGTGGGTGTGAAGGTCTCGGTCGCCGGCGGCGGAAGCACGTACACGCCGGAGCTCGTCGAGGGATTGGTGACCCGCGCCGACAGGCTGCCGGTGGACGAGCTCGTGCTCCTGGATCCCGATCCCGAACGTCTGGGGGTCGTCGGGGCGCTCGCAGAGCGCATGCTCCATCGGGTCGGATGGGGCGGCCGACTGGTCCTGACCGATCGCCGGGACGAGGCGCTCGAGGGCGCGAACTTCGTGATCGTGCAGCTCCGGGTCGGAGGGCAGGCCGCGCGCCTGTCCGACGAGACGATCCCCGGCCGGTTCGGCTTCATCGGCCAGGAGACCACGGGAGCGGGCGGCTTCGCGAAGGCTCTCCGGACCGTGCCGGTGGTGCTCGAGTTGGCAGAGGAGACGATCCGCCTCGGCGCACCGGGCGCCTGGTTCGTCGACTTCACCAATCCCACCGGACTCGTGACCCAGGCGCTCTTGGATGATGGCCATCGAGCCGTGGGGCTCTGCAACGTCGCGATCTCGCTCCAGCGGCGCCTCGCGACGCGATTCGGCGTGGAGCCCCACCGCGTGGCGCTCGATCACGTCGGGTTGAACCACCTCACGTGGGAGCGGGCGGTCACCGTTGACGGCGAGGACCGGATGGCTGCGATCGTGGAGGATCCCGGCTCGTATCCCGGCGCGGACGAGTTCCCGCCCGATCTCGTGCGCGCGCTAAGAGCCATACCGAGCCCGTACCTGCACTACTACTACTTTCCCTCCGAGGTCCTGGAGCACCAGCGCACGCACAGGAGCAGGGCAGAGGAGGTGATGGAGATCGAAGCCGGCCTCCTCGAGCTGTACCGCGACCCCGCCCTCGATCGGAAGCCGGAGCTCTTGGAGCAGCGGGGTGGGGCCTTCTATTCCGAGGCCGCCGCGGCCTTGGTGGCGTCGCTGCATGCGGGCACGGGTGACGTGCAGGTCGTGAACGTCCGCAACTCGGGCGCGATCCCCAATCTGGCCGACGAGGACGTGGTCGAAGTGCCGGCTCGTGTCGATCGCGAGGACGCGCACCCGGAGCCCACCGTCCCACTCGCGCCCGAGATGCTCGGCATCGTCCAGCATGCGAAGTCGTACGAGCGCCTCGCGATCGACGCGGCGAAGACCGGTGATCGGACGACGGCGCTCAAAGCGTTGATCGCGAACCCGCTGGTAGGGGACTACGCCAAGGCGGCTCCCCTGCTGGATGCGCTGCTCGAAGCGAACAGATCGTTCCTTCCTCGGTTCTTCCCCGACGCATGAACCAGACGACGGGCCGCTTCGCCGGTGGCGTCCTCGACCCCTCCCGCGACGCGCGTGTGGACCGAGCGACGAAGGGGTTCCCAGCCGTCCAGCGACCGGTCCCGCTCGCGGAGATCGGGAGCCAGGGATGGACGCTCACGGATCTCCTTCCGCCCGTGCTGCTCCTTCGGGAGACGGCGCTCGCACACAACATCGCGTTGATGGCGGAGTACTGCACGACCCATGGCGTCGAGCTGGCGCCGCACGGGAAGACGACGATGGCACCGCAGCTGTGGCGGCGCCAGCTCGACGCCGGCGCGTGGGCCATCAGCGCCGCGACCGTTGCGCAGGCACGCGTGATGGTCGCCGCCGGCGTGCGACGGGTGCTGATCGCCAACGAGGTGACCGATGAGCCCTCGGTGCGATGGCTCGCTACCCAATTGCACGAACCCGACGTCGAGATCGTCTGTTCCGTCGATTCGCAGCGCACCGTGGAACTGCTCTCGGAGGGGCTCGAGGCGACTTCACGACCGCTCCCCGTCCTCGTCGAGCTCGGTCACCCGGGGGGCCGGACCGGATGCCGCACCGTGGACGGCGCGATCGAGGTGGCACGGCTGGTGGAGACGGAACCTCGGCTCGCGTTGGCCGGCGCGACGGGCTTCGAGGGGACCCTCGGGAGCGACCGGACGCCGGAGTGCCTGGAAAGGGTGCGTGCATTCCTCGATCGCCTCGGGTCCCTGACCGCCCATCTCCGAGCGGACGGCCTGGTCGAGACCGAGGAGACGACGGTAAGCGCAGGGGGAAGCACGTTCTTCGACCTCGTCGTGGAGCATCTGCCGTCCTCATCCGACGGCGCAGCGAACCGGGTACTGCTCCGTGCCGGTCGATACCTCGCTCACGACTCGGGGAAGCGCGAGCAGGTCTCGCCGTTCGCGAACCACGATCCGGAGCACCGATTCCGTGCCGCGATCGAAGCGTGGGGTGCGGTGCTGTCCCGGCCCGAACAGGATGTGGCGATCGTGAACTTCGGGCGACGGGACGTCCCATTCGATCAGGACCTTCCGACCCCTTTCTCCGTGCGACACGGCTCGGGCGAACAGACGGATGTCTCCGGCAGCGTGGTGGTCGAGAAGCTGAATGACCAGCACGCCTTCTGCAGGATCGAGCCGGGGGTCTCGATCGAACCCGGCGACCTCCTTCGCTGCGGCGTGTCGCACGCCTGTACCGCGTTCGACAAGTGGCGAGTGATCCCCGTACTCGACGACGAAGATCGCGTCGTCGACGCGGTCGCCACCTACTTCTGACGGGACTCGTTCCGCGTCACACCGTCCGCATCCCCCATCGTTGCAGCGACCGCCGCGCCGCACCGCGCTCCTTCGGCGAGCGCCTCCGGAACCTCCGCGCCGGCGAGGCGGGCGTGGAGATAGCCAGCGTCGAACGCGTCACCGGTGCCGACCGGATCCACGTCCTGGACGGGCGCCGGCGCGACCTGGTGCCAACGGCCGTCGGGATCGAGCGCGCTCGCGCCCGCCCGGCCGGCCTTCACGACGACCTCCGCCGGGCCGAGGCGCGAGATCGCTCGAGCGAGCCCTTCGGTCGTCTGCGCCTGCTCGAACGCTCGGAACTCGTCGACACCACCGAACGCGAGATCAGAGGAACGGAGGAGAGGTCCGATCAGCGCGGAGGCTCGATCGGAGCCCCTCAGTCCACGCCGCAGATTCAGGTCCAGGACGCGCCGACCGCGCGCACGCCGGAACAGCGCACGGACGGCTCGCCCGGGATCTCGTCCGAGCAGGGGCGTGATGCCCGTCGCGAAGACCGCACCGGCGTCCTCGACCGGAACCCCCTGGAGATCGTCCGGCGAGATCGCGCTGGCCGCCGATCCGTCTCGGTAATACCGGACCGTGCCGACGGTGTCGCGAAGCATCAGACCGGTCGGACGATCGGGATCCGTGGTCACCCACGAGAGGTCGACCCCTTCACGCGCGAGCGCCGCGAGGATCCGACCTCCCATGGGATCCGCTCCGACACGACTCACCCACGCGGCGTTCCTCCCCAGTCGAGCGAGGGCCACGCACGTGTTGCTCTCGGCGCCGCCGTGGGTCGCGTGGAACGAGGTGGCCTCCTCGAGGGGACCGTCGAGCGCGACCAGCGAGAGCATCGTCTCGCCGACGGCGATCACCTCGGGCGCGGCGCTCACGGCGGAGCCGCGACCGCCGCCACCGCGGCCCGGACTCGCTCGGCGATCGTGTCGAGCGCCGCGGTGCTCGCCGGCGGTTCCTCGCCCACGAGCGCGCCGCCGAGCCCGACGCACACGGCTCCTGCTGCCAGATAGGCGCCGATCTCATCGATCGTGATACCCCCGGTGGGGACCAGAGGTACATCCGGAAGAGGCCCCCGGAGCGCTCGAAGGTAGCTCGGACCTCCCACGGAAGCGGGGAACACCTTAACGGCGACCGCCCCCGTCGCGTGGGCTCGGATGATCTCGGTCGCCGTGAACGCTCCCGGCACGACGTCGATACCGAGCTCGATGGCCCGATCGATGACGTCCGGCAGGATCCCGGGACTCACGACGAAGGCGGCGCCGGCGTCCACACTGCGGGAGACCTGATCGGGTTCGAGGACGGTGCCGACGCCGATCGACCGTCCGGAACGGCTCCCTCGTTCCACCGCATCCAACGCCCCTGGCGTGTCCAGGGTGACCTCGACCAGTCCGATCCCCCCGCTGACGAGGGCTTCGAGGGCGCCATCGAGGTTCCCGGCCATCCGGTATCGAACGATCCCCAGGAGCCTGGCGGAGGCATCCCATGCGGCCACCGGCGACCTCCTCGGCTCTCGACCAGACGCGTGCGTCGATTCTCTTGACGTGGTGCGGGCGCCCAGCGTAGCATCCGGCGAATAGTTAGGAAACTTTCCTGAGAGTACGGCCGCACAGGCACCGGGAGGGGGAGAGACGAGCCTCGACGAGTCGTTCGCCGGCGGGACGCCCAGCCTCCTGCGCGCGATCAACGAGCGCTCCGTGCTCGAGTTCGTCCGGCGCATGGGTCCCGTGTCACGGGCCCAGATCGCTCGTGATAGCGACCTCTCCAAACCGACGGTCTCCCTGGCGCTGGCCTCGCTCCTCGAAGCCGGTCTCGTCCGCGAAGCGGGCCGAGCGAGCGGGAAGCGCGGCCCCGCCGCGATCCTGTACGAGCTGAACCCGCGGGCAGGCTGGGTCGTCGGGATCGACATCGGGCGCGCATGGGTCCGGGCCGCGATCGCGAACCTCTCGGGCGACATCGTTGCCCGGCGTGACGAACGCACCATGGTCAAAAGCCAGCGCGCCCTGATCTCCCAGATCGGCGAGATCGCGCACGGTCTCGCCGCGGAGGCGCACATCCGCTGGCGACAGGTCACCTTCGCGACCGTCGGGAGCCCGGGCGTCTTCCACCCGGCGACGGGCACCGTGGAACTCGCGTACGCGCTCCCGGGATGGGGAAGGACGGGGCTCGTCGGATCCGTCCAGGAGGAGCTCGGCACCAAGATCGCCGTCGAGAACGACGTGAACCTTGCCGCCTTGGGCGAGCAGTGGCGAGGGCTCGGCAAGAACGTGGCGAACTTCGCCTATCTCCACGTCGGGACCGGTGTGGGGGCCGGACTCGTCCTCAACGGAGAGCTCTTCCGAGGCCACGCGGGAGCGGCCGGTGAGGTCGGCTATCTCCCGCTCGCGACCGAGGATCCTCGCGACCCCGTCTCACGTCGCCTCGGCGCGCTCGACGCCGCGGCCGGCGCCGCCGGCGTGGTGGCGACCGCGCGTGAGCTCGGGCTGAAGGGGCCGCTGTCCGCGAAGCGAGTGTTCGCGGCCGCGCGGCGAGGAGATCAGGTCGCCTCGCGTGTCGTGGAGCTCGAAGCCGGCCGGATCGCGCTCGCCATCGCCGCCATCGTGCCGGTCATCGATCCCGAGCTCGTGGTGCTGGGCGGCGGGATCGGCAGCAACGGTGATCTGCTCCTCGACCGGGTCGAGAGCGAGCTCAGCGCGATCTCCCCGTTCCGTCCTCGGGTCGAGGTGTCGGTGCTCGGCGATGAGGCCAGTCTCCACGGTGCGGTGGCGACCGCGCTCGGATCGGCGCAGACGCTGCTGTTCGCGCGTGGGGCGGAAGCGGGAGGTCACTCGAGCAGGAGGTGAGGAGAGGCATGCGTCGTGGAGGTGTCGTCGATGGTTCGGCCCCGAGCCCGAGAGGGAAGGCCGAGAAGGAAGGGAGAGTGGGATGAAACGTCGCGTCGCGCTGATGGCGGTGGCGGCATCGTTCGCGTTGTTCGCCGCGGCCTGCACCGCGGGTGGAGGGACCGACGAGTCGCCGCCGAGCGTCGACCCCAACGAGGAGCACGAGCCCGTCACACTCGAGATGTGGATCCCGTTCAGCGCGGATCACGAGGTGGCGGGCGTCCAGGCGGCGTTCGATGCGTTCGAAGACGAGTACCCCTGGATCACGATCGATGAGACGACGGGGGTCGAGGACGACGCGAAGGTCCTCGCCGCGATCAGGGCAGGGACACCGCCCGACGCGGTGATGTCCTGGGCTTTGGACGACCTGCCGGCCTTCTGCGACACGGGCGCCTGGCAGGATCTCACCCCCTACATCGAGCAGGACGGGATGGAGATCTCCGATCACTTCCCACCCTCGGTCGAGCGGTACACGGGCTTCGGCGGCAAGCGATGCGCGTTCCCGTTCCTGACCGACGCGGTCGGCCTCTACTACAACAGGGATCTGTTGGAGGCCAAGGGGTACAGCGAGGCACCGAAGACCTACTCAGAGCTCACGGCGATGGCTAAGGACCTGACCGAGTTCAACCCGGATGGGTCGATCAAGGTCGCCGGCTTCGTGCCGTGGTTCGGGAACTACTACGTCAACGGGGACCCGCTGAACCACTCGATCGCGTGGGACGCCGACTGGTACAACGACGACGGGACCGCTGCGATGGCGAGCGATCCCGATTGGGCAGAGATGTTCCGCTGGCAGAAGGAACTGGTGGATTGGTACGGCGTCGACAAGCTCAAGAAGTTCGTGGCCGGTCAGGGCGACGAATGGGGGGATGCGAGCCAGGACTTCCAGCTCGGCCGTATCGCGATGGCCCTTGACGGTGAGTGGCGAACCGCGTTCATCAAGAACGGCACGCCGGACCTGAACTATGGGACGGCCCCCGCACCCGTGCCCGACGATAAGGAGGATCTCTACGGGATCGGGCGGGTCGGCGGGACCATCATCGGGGTCCCTCGTGGGTCTGCGTACGAGGCCGAGGCCTGGTTGCTCGTGAAGTTCATGGCGACGAACACCGGGAGTCTCGTCGCGGCGGCCAACGCGATCGGCAACGTCCCGACGACGTACGAGGCGCTCGAGTCGCCGGATCTGTCCCTGCCCGAGCAGTTCGACACGTTCCTCAACGTGTTCGAGAACCCGGGTTCCCACTACAAGGACATGTCGGTGATCGGGTCGGCGGACCAGGACCTCCTTGCGAGCTTCGCGGCGAAATGGCAGTCCGGCCGGGTGACCGACCTCGAAGCCGGTCTCGCCGAAGTCGCACAGCAGATCGACAATCAGCTGGAGCAAGCCGGCGACTGATCCAGGAGGAGGAGCGATCGCCGGAACGATCACGGCGGCGGCGCGCCGGCCCGTCTCGAAGAGACGGCCGGCGCGGCGGCGCGCCCGGCGCTACGGCACCGTCTCCCTGTTCATGCTGCCGTGGATCATCGGGTTCTCGGTCTTCATCGCGTACCCGATGATCGCGAGCTTCTACTACTCCTTCACCAACTACGACCTCCTCGAGGATCCGACGTTCGTGGGCCTGCAGAACTACCGGTTCATGTTCACCAAGGATCCGATGTTCTGGCAGGCGATGCGGAACACGCTGTGGATCATCGGCGTCGGTGTTCCGCTGCAGATCGTGACGTCGCTCTCGCTGGCGTGGCTGCTCTCTCGGCCGAAAGGAGGTTCTCGCTACTACCGGACGATCCTCTTCCTGCCCACGATGATCCCCCCGGTCGCCGCGGCGCTCGGCTTCGTGTTCCTGTTCAATCCCGCCACCGGCCCGATCAATCAGGGCCTCCAATCCCTCGGGATGGACAACCCGCCCCTGTGGTTCTACAGCGCGTTCTGGTCGAAGTGGGGGCTCGTCTTCCTGAGCCTCTGGGGTGTCGGACAGACGATGATGATCTTCCTCGCCGGCCTCCTGGATGTCCCGCGCCAGCTGTACGAGGCGGCCGAGATCGAGGGCGCAGGCGCGTGGCAGCGATTCCGCTTCGTCACGCTGCCGATGATCTCCCCGGTGATCTTCTTCTCGGTCGTGATCGGCGTCATCGCCGGGTTCCAGTACTTCACACAGGCCTACGTCGCGAGCTTCGCGGTTTCCGGCCAGCCGACGGGAGGTGCGGCGTCGAACATCGGCGGGCCCGAGGAGTCGACGCTGTTCTATTCGCTGCACCTGTACATCAAGGGCTTCGCGCACTTCCAGATGGGCTACGCGTCGGCGATGGCCTGGATCCTGTTCCTCATCATCATGGCGTGCACAATCGTGATCATCAGGACCTCTCGTCGGTGGGTCCATTACCAGGGGGGCTTGCGATAGCCACGGCGACCACCTCCCGGCCTCTCTCCCCCGCCGCGACCCCGCGACGGCGCAGACCGATCCCCCCGCGTGTGCGCCGTCGCCGGTTCCTGACCGAGGTGGGCAACCACGCGGCGTTGATCGCGGTGAGCATCATGTTCCTTCTACCGATCGCGTTCATCGTGCTGACCGCGCTGATGACCGACAGCCAGGCGCGAACACCTGACATCTGGCCCGATCCATTCCGGTGGAACAACTTCGTCGACGTCTTCGACCGCATTCCCTTGCTCCGATACACATTCAACACGGCCACGATCGCAACTCTGGCGACCCTCGGCGTCGTCGTGTCGTGTATCCCCGTGGCGTATGCCCTCTCCCGGATGCGGTGGCGGGGCAGGAATGCCTCGTTCCTGATCGTGCTCTCCACGATCATGCTGCCGATCCAGGTGACGATCGTCCCGCTCTACATCCTGTTCGTCCGTTTCGGGTGGATCGGGACGATGAAGCCGCTAATCGTGCCGCTGTTCTTCGGGGACGCGTTCACGATCTTCCTGCTCAGGCAGTTCTTCCTGACGATCCCGTCGGAGCTCTCCGACGCGGCCAGGGTGGACGGCGCCAGCGAGTTCCAGATCATGACCAGGGTGATCGTGCCGCTCGCGAAGCCGGCCATCGCGGCCGTGGCGCTGTTCCAGTTCCTGTATTCGTGGAACGACTTCTTCGCGCCGCTGCTGTATCTGATCCAGGACCCGGACAAGTGGACGCTGTCGATCGCACTGTCGGAGTTCCGGAGTCAGTACCACGTGGAGTGGAACCTCACTATGGCCGCGGCCGTGCTGTTCGTGATGCCGGTGATCGTGCTGTTCTTCCTCGCTCAGCGAGCATTCATCGAAGGCGTGACCCTGACCGGCACCAAAGGCTGACCGGCGCGGCGGGCGACCTGGGGCTAGTGCCAGCCCCGTGCGCGGCCCGCCTCGGCCACCCGCTCGACGGCGATCTCGTACGCCGCCGCCCGGTGCGAGACCCCGCCCTCGTCGGCGCGCTCCAGCACGAGGTCGGTGGCCTCCTCCATGAGCTCCTTGAGCCGTCCGTTGACGCGCTCCTCGCTCCAGCGTTCACGTTGCAGGTTCTGCACCCACTCCAGGTAACTGACGGTGACGCCGCCGGCGCTGCCGAGGATGTCCGGAACCACCCACACGCCGCGGTCCTGCAGGAGCAGGTCGCCGTCCGGCGTGGTGGGATGGTTCGCGAGCTCGAGGACGAGGGTCGCGCGCACGCGCTCCGCGTTGTCTCCCCTGATCGAACGTTCGAGCGCGGCAGGAGCCAGCACCTCACACTCCACGCCGATCAGGTCGTCGCGGTCGATCGAGTCCGCGTGCTTGCACCCGGTCACGCTTCCCGTCTGCTGCTTGTGCTCCAACACGTCGCGCGGGACGAGGCCTTCGGGATTCACGACGGCTCCTCGCGAATCGGAGACGGCCACGACCCGATATCCCATCTGGTGGGCGAGCTGCGCGAACCACGCGCCAGCGTTGCCGAACCCCTCGACGGCGACCCGGATGTGCTCTCGTGTCCACCGTCGTGAGCGGGCGATGCGATCGAGTGCGAAGAGCGCTCCGCGGCCGGTCGCGGCGTCCCGCCCGAGCGAACCGCCGAGGTCGACCGGCTTCCCGGTGATCACGGCCGGCGAGTCGCCGCGCGACCGGGAGTACTCGTCGTACATCCACGCCATCTCGCGAGGCCCGGTGTTGACGTCGGGCGCCGGGATGTCCCGGAACGGGCCGACCATCATCTCGATCGCCGAGAAGAAGGAACGACAGAGTCGCTCGAGCTCGCTCACGGAAAGGGCCTTCGGATCGACCTTCACGCCGCCTTTGGCCCCGCCGAACGGGACGCCGAGCAGCGCCGTCTTCCAGGTCATCAGCGCGGAGAAGCACCGGAACTCGTCACGCGACGCGTTCTGGTGGAAACGCAGTCCTCCTTTGAAGGGACCCCGCGCACCGTTGTGTTGGATCCGCCAGCCCGGATAGACGTCGAACGACCCATCGTCTCGAGAGACCCTCACAGAGACGGCCACCTCACGCCGGTGGGTCGACAGGACCTTCCGTGCGCCGTCGTCCAGCCCGATCCGGTCAGCCGCCTGGTTCATGTGACCCTGGACCGCCTCGAATAGACCGCCGGACAGGGCGTCGGGGTCGTCGGCCGGCGGAGGTGGTGTCATCACGGCATCGAAGTCTGCCATGCAGAGGTGCCTGCGCGCGAACCGGTCTCGAAGCGTGGTGCCCCGATTGCCCGGCGGGTGGCAACCCACCTACGATGCTCGTACCGGCGACCGGCCGGGACCGGTTGAGCCCAGATCGGAAGGCCACACTGTGCTCTCGTTCGGCGTCACGTTCATGCTCGACCCTCCGGTCTCGAGGACGGTCGAGTGGGCGAGGCTCGCCGAGGCACAGGGGTTCGATTCCGTGTGGGCCTGGGATTCCCACGTGCTGTGGCAGGAGTTCTATACGACATTCGCGCTGGTAGCTGCCGGCACCGAGCGTGTGCGGCTCGGCCCGTGCGTCACCAATCCGGCCACGCGTGACATGACGGTCACGGCCAGCGCTATGGCCACGCTCCAGGAGGTCTCCGATGGGCGGATGGACATCGGGATGGGCCGCGGGGATAGCGCCCGGCGCGTGATCGGCCAGAAGCCGGTCACCGTCGAGCAGATGGAACACGCCTGCCGCTTCATCAAGGACCTGGCCGAAGGGCGCGAGGTCGACTACGAGGGCACGCCGCTCCAGTTGAAGTGGAGCGGAGGCCACCGGCTCCCTGTCTGGGTCGCGGCCTACGGCCCGAAGGCGCTCCGCGCCTGCGGCCGCGTGGCGGACGGGCTGATCATGCAGCTCGCCGACCCGTTCATCCTGGAGTGGTCGCTCGCCTACGTGCGCGAGGGAGCCGCAGAGGCCGGACGTTCCTTCGACGACATCCAGATCCAGGTCGCGGCGCCGGCCTACCTCTCCGACGATCTGGCCAAGGCACGAGAGCAGGTCCGCTGGTTCCCGGCGCTGGTCTCCAACCACGTGGTCGATCTCGTCAAGCGGTACGCCGACGCGGATCTCCCCCAGGAGCTCACCGACTTCATCGAGGCGCGCGACCATTACGACTACGCCGAACACGGCCGCACAGGCGCCGAGCACGCAGACTTCGTGACCGACGAGGTCGTGGACCGGTTCTGCGTCCTCGGCACTGCGGATCAGTGCATCGCCAGGCTCCGTGAGCTTGAGTCGCTCGGCGTGACACAGTTCAACATCTATTCGATGCAGGAGGATCCGGGCCCGGCCGGGATCATCGAAGGCTTCGGGAAGGACGTGCTGCCGGCGTTCCGCTGAGAGCGGATCCCGGCACGGAGAGCGGAGGTGCAGGGACGATGACGACGGTCAGGGCGGCAGTGATCCAGGCGCACGCGAACATGCCCAAGCAGGATGCGATCGACAAGCACATCGAGCTGATCGCGAAAGCGGCGGCCGACGGCGCCGAGATCACCTGCCTGCAGGAGATCTTCCACGGGCCGTATTTCTGCGCCGAGCAGGACCCCAAGTGGTACGCGACGGCCGAACCTGAGGACGGCCCACTCATCGGGCAGATGCGTGAAGTCGCCAAGACCCACCGGATGGTGCTGGTCGTCCCATGGTTCGAGGAAATCCAGACGGGCGTGTACTACAACTCAGCGGTCGTGATCGAGCGCGATGGGACGATCGCCGGCAAGTACCGCAAGACCCACATCCCGCACGTCGGCCCGTGCTTCTGGGAGAAGTTCTACTTCAAGCCCGGCAACCTCGGGTATCCGGTGTTCGACACATCGGTCGGGAAGGTCGGCCTCATCATCTGCTACGACCGTCATTTCCCCGAGATCGGACGGGCGCTCGGACTCAAAGGCGCGGAGCTGGTCTTCAACCCTTCTGCCACGGTCGAGTCCCTCTCGAAGTACCTCTGGGAGCTGGAACAGCCGGCGACCGCGGTGGCCAACGGCTTCTGGATCGGGGCGATCAACCGGGTGGGCACCGAGGAGCCACTGTCGAGCGCGAACTTCTACGGCTCGTCGTACTTCTGCGACCCTCGGGGACACATCGTGGCGCAGGCCTCGGACTCCGAGGACGAGGTGCTCGTCCACGACGTCGACCTGGACATGATCCGCGAGGTTCGCAACACGTGGCAGTTCATGCGGGACCGGCGCCCCGAGCTCTACGGCGAGCTCACCCAGCTGCTGCCATGACGGCCCGCGACCGGGCGGAAGGGAGAGCGAGGCCGTGAAAACACTGATCCAGGGAGGCACGCTGGTCACGGCGACCGAAACGATCGCGGCCGACGTCCTGGTGGATGGGGATAAGGTGGCGGCGATCGGGACGGGCATGGCCGTCGAGGCAGACCGAACGATCGACGCCACGGGCCGCTACGTCATGCCCGGCGCGGTCGACGTCCACACCCACATGGATCTTCCCTTCGGCGGGAGCTTCTGCTCGGACGACTTCGCGTCCGGGACGCGCGCCGCGGCGTTCGGCGGGACCACGACGATCGTCGACTTCGCGCTCCAGGACTATGGGGAGAGCTTGCGCACGGGCCTGGATCGCTGGCACGAGAAGGCGCAGAAGTCGCATACGGACTACGGCTTCCACATGATCGTGCGAGAGGTGAACGACCAGGTTCTCAAGGAGATGGACACCCTCGTCGGCGAGGGCGTCACGTCATTCAAGCTCTTCATGGCGTATCCGGGCGTCTTCATGCTGGACGACGCGGCGATCTTCCAGGCGATGCAGCGCGCGGCTGACTCCGGCGCGCTGATCATGATGCACGCGGAGAACGGCGGCCCGATCGACGTTCTGATCCGGCAGTACCTCCAGCAGGGCAAGACCGATCCCGTGAATCACGGCCTCACGCGGCCGCCGGTCATGGAGGGCGAGGCCGTCCACCGCGTGTTCAAGATGGCCGAGCTCGCCGGCGCCCCCGCCTACATCGTCCACCTCTCGTCCCGAGATGCCCTGGACGCCATCCGCGACGCGCGAGACCGGGGCGTCGCCGCGTACGCGGAAACGTGCCCGCAGTACCTGTACCTCTCGATCGACGACATGGCGCGGCCCGGCTTCGAAGGCGCGAAGTTCGTCTGCTCGCCCCCGCTCCGCACCGCCGACCACCAGGAGGAGCTCTGGAAGGGACTGGTCGCGGACGACCTCCAGGTGGTTTCGACCGACCACGCGCCCTTCAACTACCAGGGACAGAAGGACCTCGGGAGGGACGACTTCTCCAAGATCCCGAACGGACTGCCGTCGGTGGAAGATCGCTTCACCCTGCTGTATCAGGGCGTGGTCGACGGCCGGATCGGCCTCAACCGCTTCGTGGAGATCGTCGCGACCGCGCCGGCCAAGATGTTCGGCCTGTATCCACGGAAGGGCACGATCGCGCCGGGGTTCGACGCGGACGTCGTGGTCTTCGACCCGGAGCACGAGCGGACGATCTCCGCCGAGACACACCATATGAACGTGGACTACTCGTGCTACGAGGGACGCCGGGTGAAGGGTCTCCCGGAGCTCGTGATGCAGCGCGGGAACGTCCTCGTCGAGCACGGTGAGTTCCACGGGAAGGAAGGGCAGGGGACGTTCCTGCCGAGGAGCAGGATCTCCACGTGA
>Ga0299913_10000437_pt1 | contig 26319 bp, 30 predicted proteins | sample RVTome_9_FD_201360 | JGI IMG/M metagenome (GOLD analysis project Ga0299913, IMG submission 201360) | Soil microbial communities from uranium-contaminated site in the Upper Colorado River Basin, Wyoming, United States - RVT155D38 (version 2) ... | reverse complement strand
ACCAGCGATGCGCGGGAGCTCCGCAGAACGCCGTCGTAGGCGCTGCGCAGCCGCGCCAACTCCTGGTGTCGGCCGACCAATGGTCCGGCGCCCGCGTGGCGCCACGCCGGCTGCGTTGGAGCCAGGTTGATGAGCCGCCACGTTGCGCGCGCCGATCCGGGACCCGTGGGCTCCACGCCGGCGACACGCTCCACAACGACGTCATCGTTGACCTGGCGTCGTGTTGCGTCGCCGACGAGGATGTCACCAGGACCAGCAGCCTGCTGGAGCCGACCCGCCGTCGCGACCGTGTCCCCCGACGTGCCCGCGTTCCCGCCGGGATCACCGACCAGGACCTCGCCGGTGTTGATCCCGATCCGTGTGTCCACGCTGACGGACTCGACCGGGGAGCGAGCATGCAGCCGCCGCAATGCATGCCGCAGCTTCAGCGCGGCGCGCAGCGCCCGCATCGCGTCGTCCTCGTGCGCGACCGGAACCCCGAACACGGTCACCACGACGTCCCCGAACAACCCCTCCACGGTGCCGCCGTGCTGCGCCATCACCTGTCGGGCTGTCTTGAGCGCGTGGCCGACGACGCGTCGACGGACCTCCGGATCCACACCGCCGGCCCCGGTCTCGGTGGCGGTCAGCTCGGCGAACACGACCGTCACCGCCTTCCTGCCCTCAGGCAGCCACGCGACCAGCGGTTCAACGGCCGCTGCTGGTGATGGGTCGGCGCGCGCGAGAATGAGAGTGTCGTCACGGTGGAGGATGGCCTGCTCGAGCTGCTGGAGACCGGCGCCCGGTTCGATCCCCAGCTCAGCCACCAGCGTGCGGTGGGCGTCGCGGAAGACCTCCAGCGCCTCGGCCTGGCGATCGCAGCGGTACAGCGCGAGCATCAGCTGGGCTCGCAACCGCTCACGAAAGGGACGATCCGCGACCAGGCGCTGCAGCTCGGTGACCGTCTCCGTGTGTCGGCCCAGCTCGAGGTCGGCGTCGATGCGCTCCTCGATCGCCTGCAGCCGCAGCTCCTCCAGCGCCCGGATCTCATTCTGCGCGAACGGCTCATAGGCGAAGTCGGCGAGCGCCGGCCCCCGCCACAGTTCGAGTCCCCGCCGCAGCAGTTCCCTCTTCTCCTGCGTGGGGGCGTCCAGGGCTGCTCGGAGCACACGTCGGAAGCGGTTGGCGTCCACGCGATCTGGTCCGAGCGCAAGCACGTAGCCGGGTGCGCGCGTCCGGATCACGCGAGGCGGCGTGGTCTGGCTACGGCGCGGTTCCATGTGCTTGCGCAACGTCGACACCAGACCCTGGAGCTTGGTGCGGGCCGTTGCCGGTGGGCTCGGTCCCCACAGGTCCTCGATGAGCCGGTCCGTCGACACGACCACACCGGCGTGCACGGTCAGCACCGCCAGCAACGACCGGGCCCGCCCACCGGGAAGAGACAGCGCGCCATCCTCACCGATGATCTCGAGCGGCCCGAGGATCCGAACCTCCATCCGGGATCGTCCTCCTGGTGCCAACCGTACCCAACAACCCCGATCGTTCGGGTCCCTACGCCATTAGCGGATCGTTAGCGGTGCGTCCGACCCTCGGTGCATCGGGAGCGACGAGCGCCCCAGCCCCACAACGGGGAGCGAGCAGAGGAGCAGACATGGCCGAGCCGTTCATCTTCATCGGAACGTCCGCCGTCAAGGAAGGAAAGCTCGAGGAGTACCGGAAGCACTTCCAGGACGTCGTCAACCTCGTCGACGAGCGGGAGCCACGCATGGTCCACTTCGCGCTCTACCTCAACGCGGACGGTACGGAGGAGAGCACCGTGCAGGTGCATCGCGACGCCGAGAACATGGCGTTTCACATGGACCTCATCGCCGACCACGTCCAGCAGGCACGTGACTACCTGGACTTCTCCAAGATGAACATCCAGATCTACGGCACGCCGACCGAGGACGTTGTGGAACAGATGCGCCAGCTCGCCGGCTCCGGCGTGCCTGTGACCATCAAGACCCCAGTCACCGGCTTCGACCGCATCGGATGACCGCCGTCTGTTTGACAGCTGACGAACCGCCCGGTGCTCTTTGGATGGCCATGACCACGCGGTCACCGTCGTGCCATGCACGCGGTCACTGTCGTGCCATGCACGAGCGTGAGCGGCGCTCCCCGCCGCTTACGCGACCCGCACGGTGATGCCGCCTGCCGCCCAGTATTGCCGGTCGTGCTCGAGCCTGCGCAGGGGCGGGTTGGCCGCCGCCCACGCTCGTCGCCTGCAGCGGGGCGGGCTGTGCTGCCCGACGACCGAGTCAACGACGTGCGGACCGGTGCGGTAGGGACGCCACGAACAACGACGTGCGGTAGCACAGGCGCAGTGGACCCTGTACGTCGCGTACGCGTTCGGCGAGGTGCCGGCGCGACGGCACGGCGCGCAGGTAGGCCGCGAGGTCGCTGCCCGACGGGAAGACCAGTGCGTGGTCGAGCTCGGTCCGCGCCACGCGGTCGAAGTGTCCTGTCAGCGCCTCGGCAGCGGCGGCGGCGGCGAACCCACCGCGGGCGCGGCGCAGCGTGCAGCCCAGCAGATGGTCGAGCTCGTGGCCGTCACGGTCCGGCGTCGCGGTCGTGACGATCAGAACGCCGTCGTCGTCGAGCACGCGTCCGACCTCGTCGAGGACCGCGTCGACGTCGCAGGTGCGCCACAGGGGCGAGCGGGTCACCACGCAGTCGAATCGCTCAGAGGCGAAGGGCAGCGTCGTCGCCGTCGCGGCGACCGCCCGCAGCCCACGCTCCCCCGCCTGCGCGATCGACATATGACTCGCGTCGACGACGAAGACCGGCCCGTCGAGGTGGCCCTCGAGGCGTGCGGCGAACTGACCACGTCCTGCGCCCAGCTCCAACACGGTGCGTGGGCACAGGTCGACGACCGTCGCCAGCAGCTCGTCCTGCGGGTCTGGGCCACGGTGGTATCGCCGTCGAACGTGGTGGAGCCACTGGTCGTGCAGCGATGCGAAGCGGTCGTCGTCGTCGAGGACGAAGGACCGGGTCATGGCAATGTTCACCGATGTGACTCGTCGGCCGCGCGGCGGCGGGCGTTATCAGTCGCGCTGCGGTACAACGCGAGCGCCTGCTGCAGGGCCGTCGTCGTCGCTGTCAGCAGCCAGCCGAGCTCGGCGGCCATGAGCACCGCGTCGTCATCGGGATCACGGTCCCACCGGTGGCCGTCGCCCTCGTGAACGGCGATGTCGCATGCCCAGGCCACGAGCGCGTCGCCGGCGGCGATCAGCAGCAACCGGTCCTGTGCCGAGTAGTGGTGCGCCCGGACGTCGAGGCCCTTGGGCGCGTTGAAGTGGTCGGACGCCGGATCCTCCTCCGGGATCCCGCGTCGCCGGCGCACATGATCCTCTCGGACAGTCAGACAACTCGTTAACACTCATCATATGACGTTAGATTGAGTAGTCAACACGTATGATCACGACCACTCACAAGTCCTTGTCATCACGTACGTAACCACTCCCCGAACGAGATCGAAGAAGCATCATGAGTCCGGCCAAGTACAAGACCATCGCCGACGAGCTCCGCGCCGCCATCCACCGCGGCGACTACCGCCCCGGCGACGTGCTCCCGTCCGAATCGCAGCTCTGCGACACCTACACCGTCTCGCGCCCCACGGTCCGCCACGCGGTCGCCATCCTGCGCACCGAGGGCCTGCTCGAGGTCGAGCACGGGCGCGGCGCCTTCGTGCGCCGCCGCCCACTGATCCAACGCCATGCCCGCAACCGTCACCAGCACGCCCGGACCTCGGGACGGCCGCTCGGCTTCGACTACCCCGCGCGCCACGGCCAGACGCCGGGGATGCGCATCACCAGGACCGGACCCGCTCCGGCACCGGCCGACGTCGCCGCCCGCATGGGCGTCGAGGAGGGAACCTCGGTGTTCATCCGCGAGCGGATCGTGTTCGCCGACGGCGAGCCGGTCGAGATGAGCGCCAGCTACTTCCCGCACGACCTTGCCGCCGGCACCGACCTCGCAACCGACCAGCCACTCGAGTCGGGCGTGCTGCGCTACGTCGAGGAGCAGCTCGGCCACACGTACCACCACGTACAGGAGGAGCTGACCGCCCGACCACCGACGCAGGCCGAGACCGACGCGCTCGGGATCAGCCCCGCAGTGCCGCTGCTGCGCGTGCTCTACACCGCGTACGATCCGTCGGGCACGGTCATCGAGATCGTCGACTCGGTGTTCCCGAGTGACCGCCACGCGTTCGTTGACGCCTTCGACATCGACGATTGAACACGTGCGCGGCGACCACCACGACGTCCCTGCGGTGAGCCGTCCTGACCGGCCCTGTTGTTGACCGCGGATCGCTGCGGCCGACGAAAGGGCATGGCGCACGCCGACGTCGTCGCCTAGCGTCAGTGTCCGCACCGGGCTGTCGAGGTGTTCCACATGCGTGAGGTCGACCGGGTGACCGCCGTCCTCGTGCTGACCGCACTCGCGGCGTCGGACGGAGCTGGGACGCCTTCAGGTGTGGCCGGACGGTTCGGACGACTGGCCGACTCCGTCCGGGATCGCATGCTCGACGTGGTCGGGCCCGACGACATCATGGACCGCGTCGACATCAACGGCGTACTCGCACGGGTCGACATCAACGCACTCCTCGCACGGGTCGACATCAACGCACTCCTCGCCGAGGTCGACATCGATGCACTCATGATGGGCGTGGACGTGGACGCGTTGCTGGACCGCGTCGACGTCGTCCGGGTGGTCGATCGGATCGATCCCGACCGCCTGCTGGCGCGCGTCGACCTGGACGCGCTCGTGGACCGCGTCGACGTGGAACGCGTGGTGCAGCGTGCCGGCATCCCCGAGATCGTCGCCGAGAGCACCGGCAGCGTCGTCGAATCGGCACTCGACCTGCTCCGCCGCCAACTGCTCGCACTTGACGTTGTGCTCACCCGCGGGGTCATGCGGCTGCGTGGTCACGACGATGCCAGCATGCCCGCCGGCCCCTCAGGCCTGGTCGGCGACGGTGGCACGACACACGCGCTGCCGGCGCCGAACGCACCGATCACCGATGTCACGGGCCACTACGCCGGACCGGTCACACGACTCACGGCACACCTGCTCGACGCGACCCTCGCCACGTCGGCGTTCACGGTGGCCAGCGGCGCGCTGAGCTCCCTGCTGCGGACCTTCTCGCTACCCGTCGACGACACGCCCGGGGTGATCTTCGTCGGCGGGCTGGTGCTGTGGCTGTTCCTGTACTGGTTCGTCGGCACCGCCGTCGCCGGCCGCACGCCGGGCATGGCTGTGGTCGGGCTTCGCATCGTCGACCGGACCGGCGACCCCCTGTCAGGCCGGCAGGCGTTCCGGCGGGTGCTGGTCCTGCCGATCTGCGTGGCGTCCGTCATCGGCCTGGTCGGCATCGTGATCGATCGCGAGCGACGTGCCCTGCACGACCTCGCCGGCGGATCGACCGTGGTCTACGACTGGGGTGACCGGACAGCGACGCTACCCACGCCACTCGCACGGTGGCTGGCGCAGCATGCCGCACCGATCGACCCCTGACCTATCCGCTACGGCGCGCGGCCGTAGACCCAGACGGTCGAGCCCATGGGCGCGATGTCGTTGGCCCAGATGAAGTCATCGCCGGCCTGGTCAGGCGGACACAGCCGTGGGACGACGGTGTCGCGGGCACCGATGAGAAGCGGTGCAGCGCGATGCCGGCGGGATGGAAGGACCTGGGGCGCACAAGTGTCCGAGCTCGTTCCCGCGCCAACCGTCGACCCGCCAGCCGATGTTGTGGGGTGCCGTCAGGCGTCTCAGCGAGCGCGATGTGGCCGGCGGGGTGCTGGTCGTTCTCGCTGGTGCCCGTGCTGGTGTGCCATGCCCAGCGAACCTGCTCGTCGACCTCGATCAGGTCGCCACTGTCCGAGCGCGCCGTCGGTGGGGCCGCGTCGGCGAGCGCCGCGCGGCTGTTGGGCGGCGATCGCCGGCAGCGGCTCGTCGTCCGCGGACGATCCCGTCGATGGACCTGCTGCCGCCACCTCGTCCCGCCTCCGCCGATCACGACCGCGGTCGTGACACAATCCGCCGTCATGTCCACCCCGACGCTGCGGTTGGCGACCGCCGACGACGCCGCACAGATCGCGGGCATCTACGCTCCGCTGGTAGCCGACACCGCGATCACGTTCGAGGTCGATGCCCCATCCGTCGGCGAGATGCGCCATCGGATCGTCGGCACGTCGATGCGGTTCCCGTACCTGGTCGCAGACGACGCCGGCACCGTGCTGGGGTTCGCCTTCGCCGGGCGCCACCGCAGGCGTGCCGCCTACGCCTGGTCGTCTGACGTCTCGGTCTACGTCGCGGCCGACACCCGGCGCTCGGGTGTTGGGCGGGGCCTGTACACCACATTGCTCGACCTGTTGACCGCCCAGGGCTACGCCAACGCCTTCGCAGGGATCGCCCTGCCCAACGACGCGAGCATCGGCCTGCACCAGGCGACCGGCTTCGAGCCGGTCGGTGTCTACCGGTCGGTCGGCTACAAGCTCGACACGTGGTGGGACGTCGCGTGGTGGCAGCGGCGATTGACCGTCGCGGAGACCACACCCCAGCCGGTGGCGCTCGTTGAGATCGACTCCGACCGGCTCGACCGGGCGCTCACGGCGGGTGGGTCGCAGATCCACAGTTGGTGACGACCTGCCACACTGGAGGCATGGACAGCATCCGCGTCGACAGGTGGTTGTGGGCGGTGCGCCTGTGCAGGACGCGCACGGACGCCGCCGAGGCGTGCCGCGGCGGTCACGTACGCATCAACGGCCGCACCGCCAAGCCGTCCGCCCAGGTCCGGGTCGGCGACCGGGTCGAGGCTCGCATCAACCGTCGCGACCGGGTGGCCGAGGTCACGCGCGTGATCCCCACGCGCGTCGGCGCTCCGATCGCCGCCGAGTGCTACGTCGACCGCTCTCCGCCGCCGCCCGAGGTACCCGACGTCATGGTCGCCCGCCGCGACCGCGGTGCCGGTCGCCCCACGAAGCGCGAGCGCCGGCAGCTCGAGCGCTGGCTCCAACGCAACCGCTGACCGCCTTCGAGGCCTCACGCAGCCGACCTCGACGGTACGCTGTCGGCTGCAACGACTCCGCGGGTGTAGCTCAATGGTAGAGCCCCAGCCTTCCAAGCTGGTGATGGGGGTTCGATTCCCCTCACCCGCTCCAGCCGCGGCATCCATCATCCCGCGTCTGTCGGTGTCGGTCCTCGATGTCGACGGCGACCGGCGCTGAACCGGGTCAGGGAAGGCGAAGCGCTGGAATGGCATCGAACCGACGGCCGACCCAGACCTTTCATGCCCTTGCGGTCTTGCACTTCGGGCAGTTGGGCTTGCTGCGGTCGTATCGCTCGTGGCAGTACGTGCACTTGTAGGTGCTGCGACGCTGGCCGAGCCACGCGCGGCTTGCCTCCCTCACGGACATGATGGACCCCTCTGTCATCGCATGGACGGTGTCGTCCCCACACTCCAGGGACCAACATCCCAGGCCAGTTGAGCATGCCGGAGTGATGGGAGGAAGCAATGAGGATGCTTCGGCGCGACCGGCGGCGACCGGTCGTCGGCCAGGTGCACCCGCTGGCCGTCGTCGCGGCAGCGCATGCCGCGATCGCGGCGCGGACGACCGTCGGCAAGGCGCTGCTGGACGCGACCCGCTGATCCGGCAGGCAGCTCACCGACGTGGTGGGTTCGCTCCCCCGAGGGTGGTGGCCCTCTGGCGGGGATGTGGCTCCCCGGGGGTCAGCCGCGGCGGGCGGCGAGGTCGGCGCGGACCGAGCAGTACACGTAGTAGGCCGGGTAGGCCAGCGACGCCGTCGCCAGCGCCAGCTGAGCGGGGCCGGCCGGCAGCAGCAGGGCGATCACGCACACGACCCCCCAGATGGCGCCCAGGAGGTAGTGCCGCCGGCGGTCGGCGCGGCGCGGCAGCTGCGTGGGGTACAGGAACCGGACGGGCAGCAGCACCAGCACGGCCAGCATCAGCAGCAGGACGGTGTTGAACGTCGGGGGCGTCTGGAACAGCCAGAGGTAGCCGATCACGACGTTCCAGTACGACGGGAAGCCCTGGAAGAAGCCCTGCGCCGACTGCTTGGCATCGACGCGGGAGAACCCGATGACGCTGGTCACCAGCACCGCGGCGACCGTCGGGAAGACCGGTCGCAGGATCAGGTCCGCGTGGACGGCCAGCAGCAACGGCACGAACACGAACGACAGGTAGTCGATGATGTCGTCGAGCCGCCGACCGTCGATCATCTGCGCGGTCTCGGTGACCCGGGCACGACGGGCGAGCATCCCGTCGGTCGCATCGATGACGACGCAGGCGACGAGCGCGATGTTCGCCAGCGCGAAGCGTTCGGCGAGGATCAGGTGGGTGGCCGCGAGCACCAGCAGCAGGCCGGTCGCCGTGTAGGCGTGGGCGAGGTAGCCACGCAGCTGCGCCCCGCGGTCAGGATCGTGTGCGAGCGCCGAGGCCTCGGTGATGGACGCGTCGTGGGTCACCATTGTCGACACCGTGCACAACGCGTTCGTTCGTCATGCATCCGCTTCGGACGTCCCATCTCGGAGGATCCGGACCGCGCCGGACCGGCCACGTGGTGTCACGCCACCGCGTCGTCGCGGCACGAGCGCTTGGGGATCTCGGCCTCACCGATCCTAACCGGCACCGGTATCGCGCGCCGTGCCCGCAGGGACCGCGCGGCGCACCGCAGGCGACGACACGACCGCCGTCGACCCGTCGGCGAACTCGATCGCCACGCTGTTCGTGGACCGGCTCAGGTCAGCGCCCGGCACGCCTGCCCAAGCGGTCGGCGAAGACGTGCGACATGTACGTCGTGCACCCGGGTGGCCGCAGCGGCGCCACCGCACACGTGCGGTGGCTGTCGTCACATGCCGGCGCGCAGCACGGTGCCGGCCGCAGCACCGGTGTCGGTGCCGCCGTCGAGCACGACCTGCCCGTTCACGACGACCTGCTCGACGCCGACCGCGAACCGGTGCGGTGCCTGGAACGTCGCCCGGTCGGCGATCCGCGCCGGGTCGAAGGCCACGAGGTCGGCGCGGGCCCCACTGCGGATGACGCCGAGGTCATCGCACCCGAGCCGCGACGCCGGCAGCGATGTCATCTTGCGCACCGCCTCCTCCAGCGGCAGCACGCCCTGGTCGCGGACGTACGTGCCGAGCACCCGGACGTAGGTGCCGTAGCTGCGCGGGTGGGGTGTGCCGCCGGCGTCGGGGTCCAGCGTCCAGCCGTCGCTGGCGACCGCCACCTGCGGGTGCGCCATGACGGTGCGCACGTCGTCCTCGTCCATGCCGAAGATCACCATCTGCACACGGTCGCGCTCGTCGGCGAGCAGGCGGAACAGCGTGTCGGTGGGGCGCTCCCCGGCGTCCCCGGCGACCTCGACCAGCATCCGTCCCGCGGCATCGGCGTTCGCACCATCGGGCACGGCGCTGATCATGACCTGGTCCAGGTCATAGTCCGACGCGCCCGCGCGGACCTCCTCGGCCAGCTGCGCGCGACGTTCCGCGTCGTCGAAGATCGCCAGCATGCCGTCGAGGCCGTCCTCGCGCGCCCACGCGGGCAACAGGTTCGACAGCGTCGTGCTGGCCGCGACGTATGGATACTGATCGGCGGTGACGTCGAGGCCGACGGCCCGCGCCTCGTCGATCATGGCCAGCGTCCGCTCGACCGTGCCCCAGTTGTCGCGTCCCATCGCCTTGTGGTGGGACAGCTGGACCGCCGTGCCGGCCCGGCGGCCGATCTCCAGCGCCTCGGCCACGGCGTCGACCGACCCGTCGCCCTCGCTGCGGATGTGGGAGACGTAGAAGCACCCGTGCGCGGCGGCGACCTCCGCCAGCGCGACGATCTCGTCGGTGTCGGCGTGCGACCCCGGCGCGTAGACCAGCCCCGTCGACAGCCCGAACGCGCCGGCGCGCAGCGCTCCGTCGACGAGCTCACGCATGCGGTCGAGCTCGTCGGGCCGCGGCGGGCGGGCCTCGAAGCCCAGCACCGCGATGCGCACCGCGCCGTGGCCGACCAGCTGAGCCAGGTTGCAGGCCAGTGGCAGCGCCGCGACGTGGGCCAGGTAGCCGTCGGCGTCGGACCACTCCCACGACAGGCCGGCGTCGATGAATGCGGTCAGCTCGCGCAGGTCGTCCGCGCGGTCAGCGACCACGGGGAACGGTGCGAACCCGCAGTTGCCGCCGACGAGCGTCGTCACGCCCTGACGGACCATCGCCGCCGCGCGCGGGTACCGCGGCAATGTGAAGTCGACGTGGGTGTGCAGGTCGATGAAGCCGGGGGCGAGCACCAGGCCGTCGAGAGCCACGGTACGGGTCGCCGGGGCGTCGGCGTCGTGGCCGACGGCGACGATCCGGCCGGCGGTGACCGCCACGTCCGCGCGCACGCCAGGCGCACCCGTGCCGTCGATGACCGTCGCACCCGTCAGCCGCAGGTCGTTCATGCGTGGCACTCCTTGCCGCGCCTTCGGACTCGAGCACATTCCTGCACAGCGGCGTTGCCCAGGAACCTGATCAGCTGTCCGCTGGTCGGCGGTGGGCCGAACGTCAGTACCGAAAGGGTCCGGGAAACGTCAGGGTGGGCGAGCTACGCCAGCGAGCTGCCGCTGATGTAGTCCTGCATGCTCTCCTTCTGCAGCGTGAGCTCGTCGATCTGCGCCTTGACGACGTCGCCGATCGACACGATGCCGACGAGCCGCCCGCCGTCGACCACCGGCAGGTGGCGACCCCGGTGGGTGGTCATGGTCTCCATGACGGCATCACTGGTCGCGTCGGGTCCACAGGTGCGTACGTCGGCCGTCATGATGTCGCCGACCGCCGAGCTCAGCGTGGCCTCGCCGTCACGGGCGAGGCGGCGGACGATGTCGCGCTCGCTGAGGATTCCGTCGACGGTGTCGCCGGTCGCCGAGACGACCAGCGCGCCCACGTCGTGTTCGGCCAGTGCGCGCAACGCCTCGATTACCGTCGCGTCGTGGTGGATCGTGGCGACGTCGGCACCCTTGCGGTCGAGGATGACCGAGACGCGGACACTCATGGTGCGGCCTCCCGTTCGCGTGCTGCTACCTGCATCGTGCATCATCGCCCGATATGGCCGCTAATGAAAGCCACCGCCCGCGACGGGTGTGGACGACGCCGGCGTTCAGAACGAGCGCGGCAGGCCGAGCACGTGCTCGGCGATGTACGACAGGATCAGGTTGGTCGAGATCGGCGCGACCTGGTACAGCCGCGTCTCACGGAACTTGCGCTCGATGTCGTACTCGGCGTCGACGCCGTAGCCGCCGAACGTCTGCACCGCCATGTTCGCCGCCTCCCACGATGCGTCTGCCGCCAGCAGCTTGGCCACGTTCGCCTCGGTACCGCACGACACATCCGCGTCGAACAGCTCTGCGGCGCGTCCGACCATGAGGGCCGCGGCCTTGAGGTGCGCGTACGCGGTGGCGATCGGGAACGCGACGCCCTGGTTCTGGCCGATCGGGCGCCCGAAGATCTTTCGATCGCGGGCCCGGGCGGTGGCGCGGTCGACGAAGAAGCGCCCATCGCCCACGCACTCGGCGGCGATCAGGATCCGTTCGGCGTTCATCCCGTCGAGGATGTGGCGGAAGCCCTGTCCCTCCTCGCCGATCAGGTTGGTGGCCGGCACGACGACGTCACGGAAGGCGAGCTCGTTGGTCAGGTTGTTCATCATCACACGGCGGCGCATGACCTCGAGCCCGTTGCCGCGCGCCTCACGCAGGTCGACGAGGAACACCGACAGGCCGTCGGACCGCTGCTCGACCTCGTCGGCGGGTGTCGTCCGCGCGAGCAGGATCATCAGGTCGGAGTACTGAACCCGTGAGATGTAGATCTTGTCGCCGTTGACCACGTAGTGGTCGCCGCGCCGCTCGGCGAACGTCGTGATCTGCGTGGAGTCGGTCCCGGCATCGGGCTCGGTTACGCCGAACGCCTGCAGCCGCAGCTCCCCGCTGGCGATCGCAGGCAGGTACGCCCGCTTCTGCGCGTCCGAGCCGTGGCGCAGCAGCGTGCCCATGACGTACATCTGCGCGTGCGCGGCGTTGGCGTTGCCGCCTGAACGGTTGACCTCCTCGAGGATCGCGCACGCCGCGCGCAGGTCCAGGCCCATGCCGCCGTACGCGGTCGGGATCAGCGCGGCAAGGTAGCCGGCCCGGGTCATCGCGGTGACGAACGCCTCGGGGTACGCCCGCTCGGCGTCCAGGTCACGCCAGTAGCGGTCGCCGAACCCCGCGCACACCTCGCGGACGCCGGCGCGCAGCTCATCGATGCCGCCCGCGGCGCCCGCCGCCGTCACGCGCCGGTGTCCAAATCCGGGGTCGGTCGGGAGGGGGCGTGGCCGCGCCGGTAGACCATGATCGTCCGCTCGAAGGTGATGACGGGTGTGCCGCGCTGGTTGTACCCGGTCGTGGCGACCGTCACGATCCCGACCTCCGGCCGGGACCGCGACGGGCGCGCGGCCACGACCTCCGACTGCGAGTAGATGGTGTCGCCCTCGAACACCGGTGCCGGCAGGCGCACCTTGTCCCAGCCCAGGTTCGCCAGCGCGTTCTGGGACACGTCGGTCACGCTCTGGCCGGTGACGAGGGCGACGGTGAAGGTCGAGTCGACCAGCGGGCGCTCGAAGGTGGTCTGCGCCGCATAGTGGTGGTCGAAGTGGATCGGGTTGGTGTTCTGGGTGAGCAGCGTGAACCATGCGTTGTCGGTCGAGGTGATCGTGCGACCCAGCGGATGGCGGTAGACGTCGCCGACCTCGAAGTCCTCGAAGAACCGGCCGTGCCAGCCGTCGCGCACTGTCATCCTCATCGCCTCCTGCCTGTCGGCTCCGCAGCGTAGACAATGCCATCCGACGGTGACGCGCCCGCGGCCGCTGGGACCGATCCGGTGGTGTTGGATGCCAGGCGGGCCGGACGGCACCGCACAGGGTCCTATGCGTCCCCTGCGCGAGCGGCCGTTCCTGGACCTGTGGATCGCGGCGTTGGCATCCAACATCGGCGCGCGGATGCAGAACGCCGTGTCGTTCGTCGGCGCGCTCGTCGTCCTGATCCGGTGGCGGCGCCCCACACCGCCGCCACCGGGTCCGCGGGAGGGTGTCGGCGGGGCCGTCGCCGCAGGGGTCCGGTTCGTGCGGTCACGCCCGAGGTCACGGCGGTCCTCATCCGCACCGTGGCATTCATCTTCGGCGGCAGCGCGCTGTGGGCTCTGATCCCGATCATCGCGCGCCGGCAGCTGGACCTCGAGTCCGTCGGCTACGGCACGCCGCTCGTCTTCTTCGGCATGGGCACGATCGGGTGGACAGGTGTGCGCGAACGGGTCGAAGAGCGGCTGTCACCGGAGGCGATCGTGTCGGGTGCGACCGCGCTGTTCACCGTGGTCATGGTCACGCTGACCCTCGTGCGCTCCCTCGGCGCGCTGCACCTGACGATGGCGGTCGGCGGCGTCGCCTGGATCGCCCTGCTGACCGGCTTCAACGGTGCGACCCAGACCGCGGTGCCTGGGTGGGTACGTGCCCGCGGGCTCGCGACCTTCCAGACGGTGTTCATCCTGGCGATGGGCGCCGGTGGCGCGTTCTGGGTGCGGTCGCCGAGCAGTGGGAGTCCGTGCCGCGATGCTCGCGGCCGCGGTCGGCATGCTGGGCGGCCTGGCGACCAGGTGGCGCTGGCCGATGACCGACCTGTCACGCCTGGACCTCTCGCTGGCCGGCGACGCCGGGCCCGAGCCGGCGGACCTCGGCGACGACCCGCCGACGGGCCTGGCGCCGGTGTCGGTCGAGTACGTGATCGACGCCGACGACGTCGACGAGTTGCTCCGCTCGCGCGGATGTTGCAGCCGCGCGACGGCGCACGGGAGCGTCGCAGTGGGACCTGTTCCGGCGGCGGCTACCAGGTCGACCATTACGACCTGAAGGTCCGCTGCAACGGGGGCAACGACCGGCTGCGCGCGCGCGACGATCCATGCGCGGCCGAAGAAGAACCTGCGCCGGTTCAACCTGGACCGCGGGGGCCTCGACCTGCACTCCGTCAACGTCGACGGCGGCGTGCGGTGGAGCGCCGGCGGGATCTGGGCAACGTCCACGATCACTGACGCGGGGCCGCACCGCGTCGACAACCCGGCCCGAAGTCGCTCGTCAGGATCCGGCGCGGACGAGTTGGCCGTCGTCGAGGGTCCACAGGACGCCGCCGGTCGGCGACCCACCCACGGCCACCACGGTGTCTCCGAACGTGGCGGCGTCGTGGATCTCGTCGTCCGGTGCGACACCGGTGGCGTCGATGTCCAGCATCTCCCACTCGCGCCCGTCGGCCGACCGCCACGCCCGGGGCGCCAGATCGCCCACACCACGGCCGAGGATGACGAAGCCGTCGGAGGTGGCGGCCACGCCGTGCATCGTCATGGCGCCGAAGGTCCCTGCCGCGGGCGATAACCCCTCACCGTCCGACGACGTCCACACCCGGCCGCCGGTCACGTCGAACCCGACCACGACCACCGTGCCATCTGCCGCCGCCACGTCCGTCACGGTGCCCTCGGCCAGATCCAGGCCGGTCGCCAGTGGACGGAACGTCCGGCCGTCGCGGGACGCCCAGACGACGCCCTCGTAGGCCTCACCCGCCTCAGGGTCGACCGCGTCGCCCGCTGCGATCCACCGGTCGCCGTCGACCGTGACCGCGTTGACCCTGCCGTCGATGCCGGTCCGCTCGCCGGTGACGGCGCGCCACACGGCGCCCCCGTCGTGCACCCAGAGGTGCGACGTGCCGCCGCCGTCGCCACCGAAGGCCACACCGCGGCCGCCGTCGACCGCCACCGCGTCGATGCGTGGCGCGCGGCCCGGACGGCGCACCTGATCGCGGTGCCAGCCGTCGACGTCGCGCCTCCAGACCGCCGGGCCGTCGTTGTCGGCACCCGCGACCACCAGGGTCTCACCGGCCGCCGCGACACCGGCCAGGGCGGCGTCGGCCGGTGCGGCCACGACCGCGTCGACGGCCGCCGTCACCGGTCCGACCCTCGCGGCCGGCGCCTGCTCCGCAGTGGTGGTCACCCGCGTGCCGGTCGGGCCGCATGCGGCGATCACCACGGCGCACGCGACCGTGAGGCCGATGCGTCGACCCTGCCGGTCCCTCATGTTCGACCTCTCCTCGAGCGACGTCACACGCCGCGGTTGCGCAGTGCCCGCCGTGCCAGACGCCAGAGGAACCTGCGATAGGCCCAGGCGTCGGTCGACACCCGGTGCGGCACGTCGAGGCGGTCCTTGAGGATCCTGAACGCCGCGCTGGTCCTGGGACCGTAGATGCCGTCGACCACCAGGCCCGCGTCACTCATCTCGTTCGCGGCGGCCTGGACGAACACCGTGTCGGACCGGTAGTGGCGATTGAACACCAGCGCCCCCCCGCCGTCGTCGAGGTGGAGGTGGTCGCGGTGCGCGGCGTTGTACCAGCCGTCGAGCACGTACTTGAAGTGCCGGCGGGCGAGCGCGTCGATCGCGATGTAGCGGCGCCTGCGGTAGCGGGCACGAGCGACGTGGTGCCCGCGGATCGGACCGCACGTCCGGTGCTGCCAGCGCACGAGATCGAGGTCGAACGCCCGCCCGAGCCCGTGATACTTCGGCTTGTTGACGTACGCTCCGGCGGTCCCGATGAAGACGAGCCCGCCGTACCACCTGGGGACGGCCCGGGCGAGGTCGTATGAGAACGCGTCGAGCTTCTCCTCGAACGCCGACGTGGACCGGGCGTAGTAGGTCGTGAGCACCGGGTCCGAGCGCAGGTAGCGCAACGGTACGCCACCGATCGTGCGGTAGGACCGTTCGGTGGCTCCCATCAGCCGACCCCCTTCTCGATGACCGGCACGTCGCTGCGCGTGCCGACGACCACGACCTCGCCGTCGACGACCGTCACGTCCATCACGGTGGTGGTGTCGATGCGTTCCATCGCACGCACTCGTGGCGGCCTGCCCTGCCAGGTGCGGCACCCGTCGAGTGATGCGTGGTAGCTGGTGCGGTGGTCGGCGAGGCTCGTCGCGGCGACGATCACACGCCGGCCCCGCACCGCGATCCCCTGGAGGGTCATGCCGGCGAACTGCGCGCGGCTGGCGTCGACCAGGGACCAGTGCCGCCCGTCGACCGACGTCCACACGGCGCCACCGGCCATGTCGCTGCTCGTCGCGAACCAGGCGTCGCCGGCGGCGGTCACGCCGGTGAACGAGCCCTCGGGCAGCGCACCGGCGTCCGGCCCGCTGATCTCGCCGTGCTCCCACCGGGTGCCGTCGGTCGACACGAGCACCAGCCCACCGTCACCCTGGGCGCCGTCGGCGTCGAGCGTGCTCCCGACCGCTACGAGCAGGTCGGTGTGACACGAGACGGCAATCAGCTGGGCGTGCACGGCGCCGACGCCGTCGAGCGTCTCGCCCTCCCAGGTCGCGCCATCGACCGTCCACCAGACCGCTGGCCGGCGGCGCGCGGACGCGAACGTCACATCGGACCGGTCCTCGGCGGCGATGTCGGGACGCACCCGTACCGGCTGCTGCCATAGGAGCGAGCCGACGGCGACGAACCGGTCGCCGTGGGCGGCCACGCCCCACACGTCCGGCTCACCCGGCGCGGGCGGAGGCAGCCGGTGCTCGTCCCACGACCTGCCATCGCGGCTACGCCAACTGACGGCCTGTCCCGTGTCGGTCTCACCGACCACCATCGTCGCCGACCGTCCACTGCAGACCGACCGCGGCTGGGCCGCACCCGACAGGCGCGTTGCGCGTGACCCGGTCCCCGGTGCACCCAGGGGAGCCGCCGCGGTCGCGGCCGTGGGGCGTACCAGCGCCGCTGCACCGCCAGCGGCGACCACACCGCCCAGTCCATACGTCGCACGCACCAGCACCTCCCGGCGCGACACCCTCCTGTCACGCCGTGCGCCGTCACCGCCATCCAGCTGTTCCACGGACACCACCCTCGTCTGCTCGTGCGGGTCGCCGGTCAGGACCGACGACCGCGCGCCGTGCCCGCCGCCGCGGTCGTGGCGCGACGCGGGGACAGGGTGCTAGACGGCCGCGGACGGGGCCACACAATGCGTGCGTGCCCATGTCATCAAGACGTCACGACCGGGTCGGCGGGTGCCCGACCCGCCACGTGGCCACGGCTTGGGGGCATGGGGTCGCACTCTCCGACACAGGCCGCCGCGCGCTCATCGGCCCGGTCGTGCGCTTGGCGCATACGTCAAGGGATTGGCAGAACCCGCACAACACCGCGTGTCCCGCGGGTTGCGGTCCGTGGGTGTGCGGTGGTGCAGCGCCACGGGCATCTGCCGCGCGGATACTCCACGGCGTCGTGAGATCGACGAGGAGTGACGAGGTGGGAATGATCGGCGTGGATACGGAAGACGATCTGGATCGGATCGAGCGGGATGCCGCACGGCTGCATGCGGCCGGCCTGCTCGACGCCGCGGGATTGAGCCACCGGATGGCCGTGGTGGCCGGCATCCGCCGGGTGCGGGCGAGCGGACGCGAGGACCTTGCGTGGCAGCTCCTGCACGCCTGGCTGGCCAACCACGACGCACAGACACCCTGAGCTGGACGGCCGCGGCGGGCGCGGGCTGCGGTGGGTCAGGCAGTGCGCTCGGCGTGCCGCTTGAGCCCGGTGGCGAACTGCTCGAAGGACCGCGTGAGGTCGGGCATCGAGCGCCAGATCAACGGCAGCAGCGGACCGGTGTACTCCTCGCGGACCGTGAAGCGGGTACGACGGTCGCCGTTGGCGACGAGCGTGAAGGTGCGCACCCCGCGGAACAGTCCCAGCGGCATGCCACCCGACCACGTCATCGACCGCGGCGGCGTGAACTCGGTCACGGTGACGGGGAAGGTCCGGCCAGGGTTGGCCGACGACGTCACCCTCACCTTCCCGCCCGGTACGATCGGGCCCTCGAGCCGGTCGACGCCGGAGTCCCACGTGGTGTAGCCGCTTCCGTCGGTGAGGATGGCCCATACGGTGTCGGGGTCCGCCGCGATCGTGGCCGTGGCCTCGTACGCCTTCATCCGGGCTCGCCTCCAGTCCGCCGTCGCTCGGCGTAGTCGGTAGCAGTTCAGTTACGGTAACCGATCGCTTACACTGGAGCAATGGCCCTCGACCCGCTGCCCGGCGACCCCTTCGACGCCCTCGGCGACGGCAACCGCCGTTCGATCCTCAAGCTGCTGCGGTCCGGCGACCGGTCGGTCCAGCAGCTGGCCGACGCGCTGCCGATCAGCCGCCCCGCCGTCTCCCGTCACCTGCGCCTGCTCAAGGACGCCGGCCTGGTCGTCGACCGCGCCGAGGGCACACGGCGCCTGTACCGGCTCCACGACGAGGGCATCGCCGCCGTCCAGCGCTACCTGGAGCAGGTCTGGGGCGAGGCCGCGACCCGGTTCCGCCTGGCTGCCGAGAACCTCAGCGAAGAGGATGGCGTGTGACGCCGCTCGAGCTGCGCTTCGTGGTCGACTGCACCCCTGCCCATGCCTTCCACGTGTGGGCACGACAGACGTCGCTGTGGTGGCCGGCCGACCACTCGGTGTCGGGTGATCGGGACCTGACGGTGACGATCGAGCCGCACGTCGACGGGCGGATCTACGAGCGGACGTCCGACTGTGTCGAGCACGACTGGGGTCGGGTCGTCACGTGGGACCCGCCGCGCCGGTTCGGCTACCGCTGGCATATCGTCGGCGACCGCGACGACGCCACCGACGTGGAGATCACGTTCGACCCTCGTGCCGATGCGACGCTCGTCACCATCGTGCACAGCGGGTGGGAGCGCCTCGGTGCGGCGGGAGCTCAGATGCGCGAGCGCAACCACCGCGGCTGGGGCGGTCTGCTGCCCCGGTACCGTGCAGCCGCCGCGTCACCGCGCTAGGGGCCTCGCCGACAGGCGTGGGGCCGGCTCAGACCGAGCCACGCACCCACTGCTCGATGCCCTCCGCCACGAACTGCACGGCGATCGCCGCGGCCAGCAACCCCATCACCTGGTCACCAGTTGATGCCGTTGGTACGCAGCACCCGCGCCAGCAGCGCCGAGTACCGCAGCACCAGGTACACCAGGGTGAGCACGGCGACCAGGGCCAGCGCCACCGTGACCTGCCCGGCCAGACCCGGCGCCTGCTCCATCGCGAGCATCGTCGTCGCGATCGCGCCCGGCCCGGCCAGCAGTGGCGTCCCGAGGGGCACGAACGCGATGTTGCCCGTCTCGCCCGGTCGGGGAGTGGCGTCGTGAGGGCGCAGCAGGTCGAGCGCGATGAGCGCGAGCAGCAGACCACCTGCCACCTGCAGCGCCGGCAGGCCTATGCCGAGCGCCGTGAGGATCTGACGCCCCACCAGGGCGAACACGCCGATCAGACCTCCGGCCACGAGCGTGGCCTGGAGGGCCGAGTGGCGCTGCTGCGCGGTCGTCTGGCCGGCGGTGAGCGCCAGGAAGATCGGCACGTTGCCGATCGGGTCGACCACGACGCTGAGGACGATGAACGCCTCGAACGCCGGACTCAGGTCGGGCATGGCTGTGGTTCCTTGAGACGGCGACGGACGGGGGGCCTCGAGCCGTGACACGAGCGTGTGCCCGCCGGCGGGCAGCGTCAGGCGACGTAGCCGTGGCCGCCGTCGTCGCGCACGATGTCGCCGCCGGCGCGCGCCCAGGCCCGCATGCCACCGTCGAGGTTGACGACGTCCAGACCCGCCCCCCGGAGGAAGTGCGTCGCCTGCCCCGACCGCGCGCCGGAGCGGCACACCGCGACGACGGACCGGTCGGGCGGCACCTCACCGGAGCGGACCCTCAACTGGTCGAGCGGGATGTGCCGGGCGCCGGGCGCGTGCCCCGCCTGCCACTCGTCGTCGCGGCGGACGTCGAGCAGCAGCGCACCGTCGTTCAGCAGCTGCCGCGCCTCGGCGACGTCGACTGCCGGGACACGTCCGAACACGCCTACCTCCTGGGTCGCCTTCGATCAGGACACGGTACAGCGGATCGCCGCCATACGACGTCGCGGCGATCCGCGCATACGCGACCTGCACGATTCCTGCGGTCAACGACGCGCGGTGGGTTCCAGCCGATCCGCGATCCACGCCGGGATGAACGACGTCAGCGAGCACCACCCGGGATCGAGCGCGTCCCACCCGGGCCCGACCTGCAGCGTGGCCAGCGACGCGGCCGACATGCGGACCTGTGCCCCCGTGAGCATGCCGACCAGGCCGGAGCACCACGGCTCGTGGCCCACCAGCAGCACCGACGCATGGTCGCCGGCCTCGGCGGCCAGCGCCTCGAGCACGTCGGTGGGACCACCCCCGTAGAGCACGTCGACCGGCACGACATCGGCCCGCCAGCCGCCGGCCCGCATCGCCTCATCGAGCGTCTGGCGGGTCCGTCGCGACGTGGACACGAGCACGCGGTCCGGCACGCCGGTCACGGCGAGCATCCGGCCGACAGCGCGGGCGCTCGCGGTCCCGTCGTCGGTGAGCGCGCGGTCGTGGTCACGGGCGGCGAACGACTGCGCCTGGGCGTGGCGCAGCACCTGCAGGGTGGCCATCGCCGTACCGTAGCGCCGGCAGTGCGCTAGTTCGTGCCCGACCCGGGACCTGCGTGATCTCGACGTTGCCGAACGCGCCGAGCGTGCGGATCTGCACCGTCGGGGCGTCTGCGGCGGCCGCCACGCACGCAGGCTCGCACGAGGTCGAGCCGAAGATGACCACGCCGTCGCGCTCGACGTTGACGCCCTCGGGCACCTGGATGTCGACCGAGCCGAAGACGACGGGCGCGCCGACGCTGACGTCGCCCGCCTCGAGCTCGACGGCCGAGACCACCTGGCTGGCGCTGCCGAACACGGCCCCTGCGACGTCGTCGGCCGACAGCACCCAGCCGACCGGCACCGCCAACGCCAGCGCGACGAGTGCCCGGACCAGCCACCGCCGCGCCGACGAAACGCCGCCCGGCCGGCGATCCCGATCGGCGACCCTGTCGGCGGGGCGCAGCGGAACGCGGTCTGCGAACGCACCGCGACCGTCCGGCAGGTGGATGCGCTCCTTCGGCTTGGGATGACGCACGACGACGTCGCCGAGCAGCGCCAGGCCGTCGATGCGCACGACCGGAGCACCGGGGATCACCGTGCCGTCGGTGCGATCCCGGCGCTCACCCAGGATGGCGATGCCCCGCAGATCGACCTCGACACCCTCGGGGACGATGATCTCGACGGTGCCCAACGCCGACACCGCGCTGATCACCAGCTCGTCACCCTCGAACTCGACGCCCTGCAGGTCGACCGTCGACTCGCCCAGCACCGCGACCGCGCTGGTCGATCCGTGAGGCCGCCACCGGCCGCGAAGCTCGGCGTTGCCCAGGATGGCGACCGCCGACCCACCGGTGCGCACCGGACGTGCCCGCCCACGCGCTGCCGCACGGACCGCAGCTCGCCGGTCACGGGCAGCCCCACGACGGCCGCGTGCAGGTCGCCACGCGTCCGTGGCGCCAGCAGCAGACGAACCCGGTCACCGAACTCCTCGAGCGAGAGGACCTCGTCGGCGACCGCCTGACGCAGCCGGGCCTCCGCCGCGTCGCGTTCCTCCGACGTGATCAGGAAGTCGGCGTGACTGTCCGCCGGTGCGGCGGCCGGAGGTGGCGCGCCGTATGGCGGCGCCGAGCTCTGTCCCCCCGCCGCCTCATCGGTGCCGCCGTCACGGGGCGCTGGCTGCGCCTGCCCGGCACCCCTCGGGTCCGGGCGCGGCCGCGGAGGCACTTCCAGTCATGGCCACGATGATCGGACCGTGCGGGGTGTCGCGAAACGGATTCGGCTATCGCGCCGTCCAGCCGCCGTCGACCACCAGCGAGCTGCCGTTCATGAACGACGCCACCGGCGAGCACAGGAAGACCGCGAGCTCACCGACCTCGTCGGGCTCGATCAGGCGCTTGATCGCCGGCTCGGTCAGCATGATCTCCTCGACCACGCGGTCCTCGGTGATCCCGTGGGTCGCGGCCTGGTCCGCGATCTGGTTCTCGACCAGCGGCGTGCGGACGTACGCGGGGCAGATGCAGTTCGACGTGACGCCGTGCTCGCCGCCCTCGAGCGCCAGGACCTTCGACAGCCCCTCGAGCCCGTGCTTGGCCGACACGTACGCCGACTTGTACGGCGATGCCCGCAGTCCGTGCGCGGACGAGATGTTGACGATGCGTCCCCATCCGGCCTCGTACATGTGCGGCAGGGTGTGACGGGCCAGGCGGAACGGCGCCTCGACCATCAGCGTCCAGATCAGGCGGAACCGTTCGGGCGGGAACTCCTGGACCGGCGCGACGTGCTGGACGCCGGCGTTGTTGACCAGGATGTCGACCTGCTCCGGCAACGCGTCGATGGTGTCGGCGTCGGTCAGGTCCGCCGTGACCGCCTGCCCGCCCACCAGGTCAGCCGCCCGTTCGGCGCCGTCGGCGTCGACGTCGACGACCGTGACCTTCGCGCCGCACGCGGCGAGCCGACGCGCACACGCCAGACCGATGCCGCTCGCGCCGCCGGTCACCAGGGCGCGCCTGCCGGACAGGTCGACGTGCAGGCTCGGGATCTCCACGGCTCCTCCAAAGGTTCGCGTCACGGCTGTCGTTCCCACCGGCCCGCCCGATGACGCGCGACACCGTCGTGTCCGATTTCCGCCAGGATCACCGCTGGTCCGTGCGATCCTTTCGGCATGGACATCGATGAGGTGGCGGGCGGCGGTCAGCGGTGACGACCGTCGTCGACCGCACGCTGGACTTCGAGCGCTGCTACCGCGCACTGACGAGCCGCGACGCGCGCTTCGACGGCTGGTTCGTCGTCGCGGTGCGCAGCACCGGCATCTACTGCCGACCGAGCTGCCCTGCGATCGTGCCGCGCCGCCGCAACGTCGCGTTCCTGCGGACCGCCGCGGCGGCACAGCGCTGCGGGTTCCGCGCGTGCAAGCGGTGCCGCCCCGACGCGTCGCCCGGCTCTCCCGAGTGGAACAGCCGCAGCGACGTGGTCGGGCGCGCCATGCGGCTGATCGCCGACGGCGTCATCGACCGGGAGGGCGTGGCCGGGCTCGCCACCCGGTTGGGCTACAGCCGGCGGCAGCTGCAGCGCCACCTGGTCGCAGAGCTCGGGGCGGGGCCGCTGGCCGTGGCCCGCGCGCACCGGGCGCAGACGGCCCGCCTGCTCATCGAGTCCACGGACCTGCCGCTGGCACGGGTCGCGTTCGCCGCCGGGTTCGGCAGCACCCGCCAGTTCAACGCCACCATCCGTGAGGTGTTCGCCACGACGCCGGGCGAGCTGCGGTCACGTGCGGGACGGGACCGCTCGTCGACGCCGGGCGAAGTGACCCTGCACCTGCCGGCACGCGCGCCGTTCGCAGGCGACCAGGTGCTGGCGTTCCTCGGCGCCCGCGCCGTCGCCGGCGTCGAGCACCATGCCGACGGGATGTTCCGGCGCACGCTGCGGCTACCACACGGCCCGGGGGTCGTCGCGCTCGAGGCGGCGACCGGCGGGCTGCGCTGCCACCTGCAGCTCGCCGACCTGCGCGACCTTGGTCCCGCGATCCAGCGCTGCCGGCGGCTGACCGACGTCGACGCCGACGCTCCTGGCATCGCCGACACGCTCGGCGACGACCCCGTGGTGGGTCCCCTGGTGCGTCACGCACCGGGGCGCCGGGTGCCCGGCACCGTCGACGGCGGTGAGCTGGCGATCCGCGCGGTGCTCGGCCAGCAGGTGTCGGTCGCCGCCGCGCGGCGGCTGACGGGGGCGCTGGTCGCCACCGTGGCTGATTCCACCGGCATCGGCGACCCCCACCTGCCGCTGCACTTCCCCACCGCCGCGGCCGTGCGCGAGGCCGCGCGCACGCTGCGGATGCCGCAGGCGCGGCGGGACACCGTGGCGCGGCTCGCCACGGCGCTGGACCGAGGCGACCTCGCGCTCGGCAGCGGCACCGATCCACGCGCCGCCGTCGCCGCGCTGGCCGGCATCCGCGGCATCGGGCCGTGGACCACCGGCTATGTCGCGATGCGAGCGCTCGCGGATCCTGACGCGCTGCCGGCCGGCGACGCGGCCGTCCGCCGCGCCCTGACGGTCCGCGACGTCGACCCCGACCGCCAGCAGGCCGTCACCGAACGGTGGAGGCCGTGGCGCGCCTACGCCGTGATGCACCTGTGGGCCGCGCCCACACGATCAGGATCGGACACGTGATGAGCTACTGGACCACCACCGCCACGCCCGTGGGGCCGTTCACCTTCGTCGCGGCCGACGACGACGTGGTGCTGGCCGCCGGCTGGACGGCCGACCCGGCGCCGTTGGTCGACCGCGTCGGCGACGGGCTCCGACCGACGTCGCTGACGGAACGCTCCGGTTCGTCGCCCGTCGCCGACGCGGTCGCCGCCTACTGCAGCGGCGACCTCCACGCGCCCGCTGCCGTGACGGTCCGCCAGACGGCGGGCCCGTTCATCACCGACGCCTGGGCGGTACTGCGGAAGGTCAGCGCCGGGGACGTCATCACCTACACGCAGCTCGCCGAGCGGGCCGGCCGGCCCGCCGCGGTGCGGGCCGCCGCCACAGCCTGCGCGAGCAACCCCAGCGCCCTGTTCGTGCCCTGCCACCGGGTCGTGCGCCGCGACCAGGGCCTTGGTGGCTTCGCGTGGGGGCTTGACGTCAAGCGCTGGCTGCTCGGCCACGAGCAGGTCGCGGCACGCGACGGGGTGCTCGGCCGATGACCGACCGCGTCGGTGGGCTGGTCAGCTGATCAGCCGCCGGTACTTGTCGTCGTCGTAGCCGTCGACCAGGGTCTCGATCTCGTGCTCGAGGTGGGCGTAGCTGTCCGCGGCGAACAGCACGTCCTGGTACCGGGTGATGTCATAGCTGCGGGTGCCCATGTCGCGGACGTCGAACGGCCGGATGTCGACGGACCGGAAGTTCTCGATCTCGCCGAACGAGCTGAGCAGCCCTGCGCCGTAGCAGCGCAGCTCGTCCCCCTCGTAGTGGACGCCGAACTCCATGGTGAACCAGAACACACGTGACAGGAACCGGACCGCGTCGTCGTCGGCGCAGCGGTTGGTGGCCTCGCCGAACGCGCGGTACAGCCGCGCGTACTCGTCCGACGCCATCTTGAGCCCGTGGCCGATCACCTCGTGGATCACGTCGGGCTCGGGGGTGTAGCGCGGCGCCGACGCATGTCGGATGTACTGGGTCGACATGAAGACGCCGTCGCCGAGGCGGCCGTAGAAGTCGCGTGGCCCGACCAGGCCCGGCACCGGCTCGTAGCGGAAGCCCGTCAGCGGCGTCAGCAGCTCGTTGACCTCGTCGAGCTGCGGGACGTGGTCGTCGGGCAGGCCGAGGCGCGCCTTTCCCTTGCGCGTCTCCGCGGTGGCGTAGCGCTCGTGCTTCTCGGCGAGCTCGCGTGTGACGATGCGCCACACCTCGTGCTCGGCGTCGCTGTAGGGCGCGTGCGGGATCGGGTCGCCCGGCCGGTACGTCTCGGCGATCTGGGCGATCTCGGCGCGGCGGGCACGGTAGGCCGGGTCGTTGAACCCCGGGTGGTCCTGCGACAGCTCACCCGCGTAGCCGTCGATGGCGACCTTGTCGATGCCCTCGGTGTTCTGCTGTGCTCGTGGTGTGTGCATGTCTACATGGTCGGGCATGCGGAGCAGATGATCCAGAGTCGACCCTGATCGCGCGACGAACTGCGCCGACTGGATCCGTGCATGCACAATTGGTCTCATCCAGCTGAGACGGTGGTGCACATGGCTGACCCACGCGACCCGGTCCACGTCGACGACGTCGACCGGACCCTGCTCGAGCTGCTGCGCGCCAACAGCCGGCGGGCGGTGTCGGACCTCGCGTCACGCGCGCACATCTCGCGCGCCAACGCGTACCGGCGCCTGCGCCGGCTCGAAGACGCCGGGGTGATCACCGACTACACGATCCGCATGGACCCGGCTGCGCTCGGTGTCGGTGTGGCCGCCGTCATCCTGATCAGCTGCGACCAGGGGGCGTGGCGCAGCGCGCGGCGCAAGCTGATCGACGTCCCCGGGGTCGAGCACCTGGCCGCCACCACCGGCTCGTTCGACTTCGTGATGCGGGTGCGGGTCGCCGACGCCGAGACGCTGCGCGACGTGGTGCTCGGCAACCTGCACGCGATCAGCGAGATCCGCTCGACCCAGACCTTGTTCGTGCTCGACGAGGTCGACCAACCACTGCGGGCCGCCCGACCGGACCGGCGGAGCAGGCGCGGCGCGTCAGGCGAGCCGTAGATCGTGCCTGGCTCAAGGGCGGCGTGTCCTCGGACCGCTACCGCGGCCAGCCACCGGTAGCCGGACCGGATC
>Ga0299913_10000436_pt1 | contig 26321 bp, 26 predicted proteins | sample RVTome_9_FD_201360 | JGI IMG/M metagenome (GOLD analysis project Ga0299913, IMG submission 201360) | Soil microbial communities from uranium-contaminated site in the Upper Colorado River Basin, Wyoming, United States - RVT155D38 (version 2) ... | reverse complement strand
ATCGGCCAGTCGAACCCCAGTCCGTCGCGGGCGCGCGGCTTGAAGTCGTAGGGGCCCATGCGCAGCGAGATGCGGCCCCAGTGGTTGGTCCGGCCGCCGAGCATGCGCGCGCGCCACCAGCGGAAATCGACCCCATCGGCGCTCGTGTACGGCTCGCCGGGCACCTCCCAGCCCCCGTCCACCGTCGCGTCGTAGAAGCCGAACGGCTTCTCGCGCGTGCCGCCGCCCCGCAGCGGCGCCTCCATCGGGAGCTGGAACATGGGGGTCTCGGTCAGCGGGTCGTAGTGGCGCCCGGCCTCGAGCATGAGGACGCGCACGCCTCGGACGGCCAGCGCGTAGGCGCACATGCCGCCCGCGGCGCCGGAGCCGACGATGATCACGTCGTGCTGCTGCTGGGCCTTCGCCGCCATTCAGATCTCCAGCGTCGCGAGGTGATCGTAGCTCGCGCGGGCGCTCGCAAGAGGATCGCGCGGCTCGTCGTGCTCCACGAAAACGTGCGTGAGGCCATGCGGCGCGGCCGCCGCGAGGATCGCGGGGTAGTCGATCGCGCCCTCCCCCACCGCGACCATGTCGCCGCTCCGCGTCCGGTCCTTGGCGTGCAGGCTCGTGAACCGCCCGGCGTGCTCGCGCAGGTACGCCAGCGGGTCGGCGCCGCCCGCGACCGCCCAGAACACGTCCATCTGCATGGACACCAGCGCCGGGTCGGTGAGGTCGAGGATGAGGTCCCATCCGGATGGGCCGTCGGTCCGGGCGAGCTCGAAGTCGTTGTTGTGGTAGGCCACCGCCACCCCTGCCCCCGCCGCCCGTTCGCCGGCCCGATTCAGGTCGTCGGCGACGCGGCGGTAGCCTTCCGCGGTGCGCTCGGAGGGAGCGAGCCACGGCACCACCAGGGTCGCGACGCCGAGGGTCGCGGCGTCCTCCAGCAGGCGGTCCAGGCCCGTTCGCACCTCGTCGATCGACACGTGGCCGGACGGGGCGGCGAGGCCGGCGCGGTCGAGGTGGGCCCGGAACCCCGAGGCCGTCGCGCCGTGCAGCCCGGCCAGCTCCACCTGGCGGTAGCCGATCTCCGCGACGCTCGCCAGCGTTCCCGGGACGTCCTCGGCGAGCGGGCCGCGCAGCGTGTAGAGCTGGAGGCCGATGGAAGCGCCGAGTGCTGCCAGGGTGGCCTGCGCGCCGGCCTCGGAGTTCACGAGGGCGCCGCCTTCGCGTGTCGGCGGCACCGCGGCGCCCGCGACGTGCGCGCCCCCACGGCCGCCGGCCGCGAAACCGCCGCCACCGCGCGCCGCGGCGAGCGCTCCTCCGGCCAGCCCCAGGGCGCTCCCCGCGGCGCCCGACAGCCAGGCGCGCCGGTTCATCCGGATGGGTCGCCGGTGTCCGCCAACGGTCTGACCTTGATGTCCCGGTACCAGACCGGGTCGCCGTGGTCCTGAAGCCCGATGTGTCCGGCGCGGGTCCCCCCGTACCGCTCCCACTCGGCGAACTTGGAGGCGGCGACCCGGCGCTCCCAGTCCTCGCTGCCGAGCTCGTACTCGACGACGCGGCGCCCGTTGAGCCAGTGCTCGACGTGCCCGTCGCGGACGACGACGCGCGCCTCGTTCCACTCGCCGGCCGGGCGCACGACGCCGCGCGGGGCGGGGTGCAAGGCGAAGTTCGAGCCCGCCGAGGTCAGCTCGGACTGGCCGTCGGGGTGGCCCGCGTCGTCCAGCACCTGCATCTCCGGGGCGGCCTCCCACACGTAGTCGGCGTCCTCGCTGACCAGGTAGAAGATCCCGCTGTTGCCGCCCGGCGCGACGCGCCACTCGAGCGAGAGTTCGAAGTCCTCGAACTCCTCCTCGGTGATGATGTCGCCGCCGGGACCCACGCGGGCCAGCGTGCCGTCCTGGACGGCCCAGCCCGCGGGCGCCCCCTCTCCCTTGAAGGGCCGCCACCCGTCCAGCGTCTCGCCGTCGAAGAGGAGGCGCCAGCCCCCGTCGCGCTCGGCCTCGCTGAGGGTGTTGGGCGGGGCGGCGTCTGCGGATCCCGCCGTCACGGCGGGCGGCGCGGATTCTTCCGTGCCGGCGGGCGGCGCGGATTCTTCCGTGCCGGCGGCGCGGTCCACCTCGGACCCGCCGCAGGCGGCCGCTACGATCAACGGGATCATCCGAAGCGCGTATCGCGGCGCGCGGTGGTCGCGCGTGCGTGCGACCCGAGGACATCCATCCACCATACCGGTCCTCCTCCGGCCCAGCCGGTGCGGGGAGAGCCAGGCCGCGGCTCGGACGCGTCCGGCCGCCACGGGCCGGAAGCTTACGGGGCGCATGCGGGCACGGTCAAAGGCGCCCGGAGGCCTTCCCCGGGAAGTTGCCCCACGATGGCTCCGCCGTCCGCGCTCGGCTGCGCCCGCCTCCCTCATATTTCCAGCAAGCGGCGCGTCGCTTCGCCCCGCTCCCGCAGGACGGCGAAGTCATCGGCCAGCTCCGGGCTCTGCAGGTAGGTTATCTGCAGGCGCTCTCCGATCTCCCGCGCCACGTGGGAGTCGCCCCAGCCGTCGAGCAGGGCATCCGGCACAGGCCCTACCGCCTCCGCCGACAGGTCCACCAGCTCGAGGTTCAGCCGCAGCTGCTCGCGGCTCTCGTTGAGCCGCCAGCGGATGCCGGCCTCCACGCGCAGGTCCCGGTCGATCCAGTCGCGCACGTGCCCGCGCGTGGCGAGCAGCTTCTTCGAGGCGGCGGGCGGGAGGATGCGCGGGATGCCGTCGACGGGATCGCCGGTCAGCGCCTGGAAGTCGGCCGCGAACGCCGGCGTCACGCCCATGATCTCTTTCACGTCGGACCAGCGCACGAGGCCGCGGCGCCGCCCGACCATGCGCGTGCTCCCGCTAAGGAGCTGGAAGAAGTCCTTGTCGTCGGAACGGATGCGGATCCGGCGGGTGCCCTCCAGGCGGTGGACGAGCGCGGCGATCTCCTCGTCGGCCTCCCACCCGTCCGCGCGGAACTGTACGGCGCCCAGCGAAGACAGCACCCGCAGCATGGCGTCGAAGTCCGCCGCACCCGCCTCCTGCCAGATCTCCGGCCGGTCCCGGTAGGCGGGCCAGATCTCCTCCTTGCGCAGCCGGGCGGAGTTCCAGCACAGAGCGTAGGCGTCGGGCGCCTCGGCGAGCAGCGCGCGGAGCATGCGCGGGACCTGGAAGGTGAGGGGGTGGGGGACCTTCCCCTTCAGCGCGTGGAAGGCCGCGAAGGCCAGCATGCCCGCATCGACGATCTGCATGCGGGCAAGATCGGACGGGCCGGGCCCCGTGTCACGCGAGGGACCGGGGCGTCGCACCGGATACCGCCCGTTCCACGACCGCTCCGCGGCCTCCGGCCGACGCGGGTTCCCGCGCCCGCCTTCCCTTGCGCCCCCCGGAGGCGTCGGCCACTCTTTCGGTGAGTGCTCGTTTCCTGTCCCGCCGGGCCGCAGAGTCATGCTCCATGTCCGCACCCTGGGGGACGCGTCGGTAACCCTCGCCGGCGAGCGGCGGGTCGGTTTGATCGACGACGCCGACGCGTTCGCGCTTCTCGTTCACCTCCTCCTCGACGGGCCGTCGCCGCGCGCGGCCCTGCTCGCGCTCGTGCGCGCGGACACGGCGGACCGCGGAGAGGCGGACGCCGCCCGGAGCCTCGCGGGCCTGCTGGACACCATCCGCCGCTGTCTCGGGGACGACGCGATCGTCGAGACCGAGGAAGGCATCGCCGTCGGGGATCTGGAGGCGCGCACCGACGCGGCCCGCTTCATCGAGGCGGTGGAGCGCGCCGACCACGACGCCGCCCGGCGCGAGTATCGGGGCCCGTTCCTCGCCGACCTGCCGCCTCTCAGGCACGGACGCCTGCAACGGTGGCGGGATACGAAGGCCCGCCGCCTGGCCGACATCGCCGCGCGCATCCCCCACGTCGGGGGAGCGGAAGCGGTCGGCCGGCCTCACGCGGCCACCGTCGCGGACGCCCCCCCGGGGGGGCCGCGATCGGGTCGGGCCTGGCTGCCGTCGCCCATGGACCGCTTCACGGACAGGCTGCGAGGCCGCTTCGCGTTCCAGGCGGCCGCGGTCTACACGATGGTGGCGTGGGTCGCGCTGCAGGTCGTGGACATGCTGGTGGATCGCGGCATGCTCGCCGATGTCTATTTCCAGGCGGCGCTGGTGGTCGCGATCCTCGGGTTCGTCCTGGTGCTCGCGATCGGGTGGATCCAGGAGCGCGAGGCCGTGGGCGTCGGCGGGGCCCCGTCCATCCCCGGCCCCTGGCCCCGCTGGGTGCGCCGGCCGCGCCGGAGACAGATCATCGGCGTCCTGCTCGGGGCGCTCGTCGTGCTACTGGCGACCTTCGTGGCCCTGCGCCGCCTGATTCCGGAAGCGCCCGTCCCGCCCCTGACCCCCGGGCCCGGCAGCATCGCCGTGCTCTTCTTCGACGACAACTCCCCGAACCAGAGCTTGGGCCCGCTCGCGGCGGGCTTCACCGAGATCCTCATCGAGGACCTGGCATCGGTGCCTACCCTCGACGTGCGGCCGGTGACGGCCGTGAAGCCGTTCCGGGATGGCGACGCGCCGCTCGATTCCATCTTCGCGTGGTTGGACGTCGGCGCACTCGTAGAGGGCAGCCTGACCGGGTCGGGCGACAGCGTCATCGCCAGGGTCCGCCTGCAGGCGCTCCGGGACGGGGCGCCCCGTGTCCTGCAGACGGCCAGCGTCTCCGGCGTCGCGGGCGACGAGCTGGTGATGGGGGCCGACCTCGCGTGGGAGGTCGCCCGGCTCCTCCGCGAGGGGCTCGGAGTCGAGATCCGCGCCCACGAGATTCAGCTCGGAAGCGAGAGCAGCGAAGCATGGCTCCTCGTGCAGCGCGCGCTGGAGCTACGCGACGCCGCGGACACGCTCGCGGGCGACGACCGCGCAGCGGCGACGCGACTGCTCGGGCGGGCCGACTCGCTGCTGCAGCGGGCGGAGCGGGAGGACCCCGACTGGAACGAGCCGATCATCCAGCGCGGCTGGACCGCCGAGGCGCGGGCGCGCGCGGAAGCCGAGTTCGCCGGTAGCTATTCGGAGGCGTGGGCGAGGGAGGCGCTGCTGTACGCGGACCGGGCGCTGGGGCGTCATGCCGGGGACGCCGACGCGCTCGAGCTGCGCGGCCGGCTGAGCTACGGGCTGGCGGAGGTGGCGCCGGCGGAGGAGACCAACGCGTTGCTCCGTGCCGCCGAGCGTGACCTCCGCGCGGCGCTCCGGGAGGACCCCGGCCTGCCGCGGGCGGCTTGGGCGTTGAGCCAGCTGTACCACCGGCTGGGCGAGTTCGAGCAGGCCGAGCACTACGCGCAGCGCGCCCTGGACACCGACCATTTCTACGAGGAGGCGCCGCAGATCGTTTTCCAGCTGTACACCGCCGCCAACGACCGCCGCGATCGGGAGGCCGCGGACGGCCACTGCTCCGAGGGGCGTCGGCGCTGGCCCGATCGCGGGTACTTCTACGTTTGCGGCCTGCTGGTGCTGAAGTCGTACCCGGCCGACTCCACGGACGTAACGCGCGCATGGGAGCTGCACGATGAGCTCGTGCGGCACTCCGCCGCGGACGACCGCGACAACAACCGGCGCTACGGCTTGATGCTCGTCGCGGGCGTCGCCGCGCGCGCTGGCCTGCCGGACTCGGCGCGGGCGCTCATCGCGCGAGCGCGCGCGCCCGAGCCGCTGCCCATCTTCGCCTACGACGAGGCGCACGCCTGGCTGCTCCTGGGCCAGCCGGACCGGGCGCTGGCGCGGCTGGAGGACTTCGTCGCGATCCGACCCGCCTCCAGAGAGTCCCTGCCCACCGACTGGTGGTTCGAGGAACTGCACCAGGACCCGAGGTTCCTGCGCCTCACCGGCACGTCCGGCGAGGGCTGAAGAACGACGACGGCCGAAGTCTGGCCACGCGGCCAAGGGCGCCGCGCGCTAACCTGCCGCGACGGCGGCCTCCGGCTCCGGCTTGCCGCTACCGTCCCGGCATGATGACGGCGTCGGGATCCAGCTCGAGTTGGACGGAGTCCGCGGTGGTCACGCGTACCGTGTACTTGAAGATGCCGACCGTGACGGCCTGCCCCCCGCCGCGCCCCGACTCGTCCCCGCTGGGCGGGACCCTGTCGGCGAGCGGGGATTCCCCGTCCCACTCGACCTCCCAGGCCAGGATCGTCCCCGGGTCGGCCTCCCACTCGAGCCGGTCCCCGACGCAGGCGACGACGACGGGCTTGTCCACCGCCACGGACCGCGCCGCTCCCTGCGCGGCGGTGTCGGACACCACGGAGATGGTCACCGGCGATCCGATCCTTTCCGGGACTTCGCAGTCGATGCCCGTCCCCTCCCGCGTTTCGGAGGGTGGCGTCGTCATGTCGCACGCGGCGACGAAAACAAGCCCGCACAGCGCCATGGGGAGTTTGCACACAGCGTTCATGGTCCGCTCCATCGGTTCGGGAGAGAACGACCGCGGAGGACGCGGGACTGCCGCGGAGGGTGATCTCGAATCGAGGCCGACCCCCGACCCTGCAAGGTACGCCGGTCGCGGTGCGCGCGTCGAGGCGGGCGCTGGCGCCACGTCGTCGGAAACGGAATCGCCCGGGGCCTGGCCATCGGGCGTGATCGGCCCGCGGGCGGGCGGCGCGGATGGGCGGCATTGATCCTTCCGCCGCCAGCGGCCATCCTTCCCACGCGTGAATCGATCCGAATGCATCGAACGTGAGCCCACGTAGCTCGACGCCTGCCACGACCGACGGGCGTTCGATCCGGCAGGACTCTCACAGGAGCTATCCCGCATGACCAGAACGACCCTGGCGGTGGCCGCCGCGTGCGCACTTTCGGTGGGCGCGAACGGGTCCGCCCACGCGCAGATCCGGGCCAGCGAGCGCGCCGTCGTCGCCCAGACGGCGGACGGGACGACGGTTACCTTGGAGTACTCCCGCCCCGCCGCGCGGGGCCGCGCCCTCTTCGGCGACCTCGTCCCGTGGGGCGTGGTCTGGACGCCCGGTGCCAACTGGGCCACCACGTTCGAGGCCGACAGCGACATCCGCGTGAACGGCGTGGCGGTACCCGCCGGGAAGTACTCCGTGTGGGCGATCCCGCGCGAGGATGCGTGGTCCATCATCCTCAACGAGGATCCCGAGATCTTCCACTTCCAGAAGCCCGACTCGGCGGCCGGGGCCGTGGCGGTCGCGGCCACCCCGGAGGCGCGGGAGCACCTCGAGATGCTCACGTGGAGCTTCCCCGTCGTGCGGGGCGACGCGATGGTGCTGCGGCTCCAATGGGGCACGACAGCGGTGTCGCTCGACATCACCGTGCCCCCCACGGTGCGGGAGCTCGCCGCCGAAGACCGAGCGCGCTACGTGGGGACGTACGACCTGGAGATCAACCCGGGCATGCCGTGGCCCGCGGGAACGACGACCTTCGAGGTGTTCGAGGCGGACGGCAAGCTGCGCGGGCGGCTGCCGTTCGGGATCCACCCCCAGGACGACCTGGAGTTCGACCTTTTCTCCTCCGGATCGCACCGCTTCGGTCCGGGCCTGTATCGCGATGGCCAGTTCTTCGCGGTGGAGTCCGGGGTCGGATTCGAGTTCGACGTGGAGGACGGCCGGGCGACCGCGATCACGCTGCGCGGGGCGGAGGGTTCCGAATTCGGCTCCGGCGAGCGTCAGAGGTAGCCGGCGATCTCCGGTGGGCAGCCCGGTGTAGATGGGGGATCGGCACGCCCGCCGCCGGCGACACGCCGCCGGCGGGCGCGGCCCCCACGCGGAGTCGCAGGCCATGAACACCCTCCGTCGCACCCCTCCCACCCCTCGCATCACCGCCCTGGCGCTGCTCGCCACCGTGGCGCTCTCGTGTGCCCGCGCGGTCGAGCCCCTGGACGCACCCGGAGACACCGACGACGCGACGTCGGCGCCCGCGGTGAGGGCGGCCCTAGGGGACACCGTCGCCGTCGATGTCGGCGCGACGGCCCGCATCGAGGCGGCCGGCGTGTCGGTCACGTTCGTCGTCGTGGCCGGCGATTCCCGGTGCCCGCTGAACGTGACCTGCGTCTGGCAGGGCGACGGGGAAGTCGTGCTCGACCTGCGGAGCGAGGGGGCAGCGCGGCGCGTGGTCCTGCACACCGGCGTGGATCCGCGGGCGGCCGAGTTCGGCGGCGTCATCATCGAGCTGGTCGGGCTCTCGCCCGAGCCGGTCGACGATCCGCTCACCGATCCCACGGCCTACCGGGCGTTCCTGGTCGCGCGGCCCGGCTGAGGAGAGCGCCGCGGGCCTGCGCAGGCCACGAGGGCTCCGCCGCCCGGGTCGGCTCCCGCCGCCCGGGCAGCGCGCCTGGCGCTAGGCGGACCCGTGCTCGCCCGCAGCCGAATCCGCATCGGGTGCGGGGTCGGGGTCCGCCCGGTTGGGACGGACGGCGGGTGGGTCGCTGGCCGGGAACGTGTCGTCGAGGGCTTCGTCCAGCTTGCGCTGGCGACGCTGCTTCTCGCTCGCCGCCCGGTCGTCGCCCGTGCCGCTCCGCCGTTTCCCGTCGCCGGCCATGATCAGCCCCCGTCCAGGGTCTCGGCGGTCATCCCGGGCCCGACGGGCGCCACCTCGACCCCCACGCGCCGCAGCTCCATCCGCCGGAGCTGCGTGAGCTGCCAGAGCATGACCCGGCTCGCGCGGATGTCGTGGTTGGTCTCCAGGATCAGCTTGGCGATGTCGCCGCCCCCCCACAGGAGGCCGGCGATGACCAGCAGCTGCGCGACTTCGAGAAGCAGCACCGGGAGCGCCTGGAGGCCGTCGGCGCGCACTCCCAGGAGCACCTCCGCTACGATGATGAGGAACACCACCACCCCCAGGATCTTGAACAGCGTGCCCACGTAGCGCAGGCTCGCGTGCGGCTCCAGGATCGCCGGAGGCGTTTCGAAAAGGTCCACGTTGGTCTCCGTGGTTGCCGGGTCAGCGCGCGCTTCGTTGCGGTTGCTCGATTTCACGGGCCCTCCATTCCGCGGTAGCGATCGTATCGCTCCAGGATCTTGCTCACGTACTGCACCGGCTCGCGGCCCCGCACGAAGCCGAAACGGACCACCTCGTCGCGGTAGACCGACGGCTTCGACTTCTGCAGCAGCCAGTACGACACGTCCCCCCAATCCGTGGGATCGTCGCCCGCCTGCTCGGCGAGTCGCTGGGCGTCCTGCACGTGCCCGCGGCCGGCGTTGTAGGACGCGAGGATGAACTTGAGGCGCTCCTCCGGATCGGCGATCTCCCGCTCCCAGAGTCCCGTCAGCCAGGCCAGGTAGCGCACCCCGCCGCCGATGTTCTCGTCCGGGTCGGTGGGGTTGCGCACGCCTAGCTCACGCGCCGTCCGCGGCATGAGCTGCAGCAGGCCCTCCGCCCCCATCCACGAGCGCGCTTCCGGGTCGAAGCGACTCTCCTGCGCGACCTGCGCGGCCAGCAGGCGCCAGTCCCAGTCGATGCCCGCGGCTTCCCGGATGAAGAGGCTGTCGTAGAGCGAGATGCGGCCGGTGGCCGAGCTGAACAGCTCGTCCTCGGTCCTTTCCAGATAGCCCTCGCGGTCGATGAAGTACTTGCGGTAGAGGGCCGCCCGGAGCTGCTCGGCGGAGGGAGATTCCAGCCACCCGTTCAGCTCCTCGAGGAGCCGGGGCGCGTTGTCGCGGACGGCGAACGCCACGGGCTGGCTGGGGCCCACCACGGGTATGGCCACGATGTTCGAGAAACGCGCGCGCGAGAGCTCGCCGAGCTGGTCCGAGGCGATCGTCAGGCGGATGTGCCCGCGCGACACCGCCTCGATGAGCGGCTCGGGACGCTCGGTCGCGGCGACCTCGACCAGCTCGATGGTCTCCCCCCCCAGCGAATCGGACAGCTCCACGATCCGGTCGATGTAGTCCGATCCGGCGGGGACGTGCACGGCTTCGCCGGCCAGCTCCGCCGGGCGGCGCAGCAGGCGGGCGCGCAGCGTCACGGGCTCTCCGGGGTGTACCGCGCGGGCTGGCGCGTCTCCGGCATCCCGGCCGCGCACCTCATCGGTCCGCGTCGCGGGGGAGTCGGCGGGCGCGACGCCGGAGCGCTGGATCACGACCGGCGTGGATCCGTAGAGCGGGCGCGTCAGGCCGGCGACCGCCTCGTACTCGGGGCTAGCCACCAGGCGGGATGCGACGACATCCCCCGTGCCGACGTTCAGCGCCCGGAAGAGGTCCCTGCGATCGCGCACGACCTCGGTCCGCAGGAAGAGCTCGTGCTCGTCGGCGAACGCGGACAGCAGCTCGTACTCGAAGCCCATCGGCTCGCCGCGGTGGATGAAGTAGCCGGTCGAGTTGAAGGTCAGGAGCGCGACCAGCGTGTCGCGCGCGACGACCTGCGCCCAGTCGCGCAAGATCGGCGGCGGCAGGTCGTCCGTGATGCGCGCCGGCTCCGCCGCGGCCTCCACGGGCGCGCCGAGCGCGGCCCGCAGGTACCGGGTTTGGAAGCGCGGCTCGCACGCCGTGGCGAGCGCGGCGGTCAGCAGCAGGCCGACCGTGAGACGTCGCGATGAAAGTGGCATCCGCAATCCTCAGAGACGATCCGGCCAGGATCACGCGCAGGTTGCGGGCCATGGCGGGCGCCCCGGCGCCATCGGGTACGAGCCCCGCTAAGGGATCAGCACCGTGGACCCGACGGTGCTGCGGGACTCGAGCGCCTCGTGGGCGGCGGCCGCCTCCTCGAGGCGGAACCGCTGCCCGACCTCGGCCTCCAGCACGCCCTCCTCGAGTGCCTCGATAACGGCGGCGGCGGCACGCCGAAGCTGGGCCGCGGTGCGCACGTGCGATCCTAGCGACGGGCGCGTGAGGTAGACGCCGCGGTCCTTCAGGTCGAGGAGATCGATCGGCCCGACCGGCCCGGACGCGTTGCCGAATGAGACGAGCAGCCCGAAATCGGCCAGGCTGGCCAGGGATCCCTCGAACGTGGCCTCGCCGACGCCGTCGTAGACCACGTCGACGCCGCGCCCGCCGGTCAGCGCCATGACCCTTTCCGGCACGTTCTCGTCGCGGTACAGGATGACGTGCTCGCAGCCGGACGCGCGGGCGTGCGCCGCCTTGTGCTCGTTGCCGGCCGTTCCGAGGACGCGCGCGCCGAGCGCGGCCGCCCAGCGGCAGAGGAGCGTGCCGACGCCGCCCGCGGCCGCGTGCACGAGCACGGTCTCGCCCGGCCGGATGCGGTGCGTGCGATGGAGCAGGTACCACGCCGTAAGTCCCTTGAGCAGGATCGCCGCGGCGACCTCGGCATCGACGCCGTCGGGGACGGGGACGACGCGTCCGGCGTCGATCAGTCGGGCGCCCGCGTAGGCGCCCAGCGGGCCGGCGTACGCGACCCGGTCGCCCACGGCCGGCTCGTCCACCCCCGGGCCGACAGCCTCGACTCGCCCGGCGGCTTCCGAGCCGATCGTCGCCGGGAGGTCGATCGGATACAGCCCCGACCGGTGGTAGGTGTCGAGGAAGTTCAGCCCGATCGCTTCGTGGGTGAGCCGCACCTGGCCCGGACCCGGCGGCGGGACCTCGACCTCCACGACTCTCAGCGTCTCGGGTCCGCCCGTCTCGAGAACCCGCACCGCCTGCGTCCGCAGCGATTCCATGCGGCGGCTCCTTCCGCGTTGTATCGATCCCCCCGCGTCCGCGCAGTATAGGCGGCGGCCACGCCCGCTTCCACGGCGCCGCGCCGGGCGCACCCGCTCCCGGCGCGGGACACGCCGCCGACGTCGGCCGAAGCGGCGACGGAACGGGGCCGGCGGGTGGGCAAGGCCGCTGCACCGAGATCGGAACGCCGGGGCCGATCTTCCGTAGTAGACAGGGCGAATCGTACCCGTCGGCGGACGGTAGGAGAGCGGCCCCGCGCCACGCGGCGCCCCGTCCGCCGGTCCCCCCCACGGAAGGCGCAGGAATGGTCGTGAGCAAGGAGAAGAGGATGGAGCGCAGGCGACTGCGCGCCCTGCAGAGCGAGTCGGCCTGGTTGCAGAAGGCCCTGTTCGCGCTGCGCAAGGCCGAGGCCGCCAACGAGAAGGCCGCGGACGCGGTGGACCAGGAGCCCGCGGGCTACGAGCTCACGGTCGACGGCGACGCCATGCCCATCGAGGTCTTCGAGGCCGCTCTCCAGGATCGCGCCGAAGTGCTGCTCGCCACCACCAAGGAGATGCGGCGGGCCCTGGTCTGATCCCGCCGTCCCGCGGCGTGATCGGCTAGTTGAGCTTCCGGATCGCGGCGACGAGCTGCGACTTGCTCATCCCGCTCCGGCCCTTCACACCCAGCTCCCGCGCCCGGTTGTAGAGCTGCTGCCGCGTGCGCTTGGCGAGCGGGCTGTTCGGATCCCCGGTGTCGAGGGTCATGTCCTGCACCTGGCTCTTCGCGCGGCCCGCCGTCCGGGCGATCGCCCGCACCGGCTTCGACTTCGCGACCGCTTTGGCGGCCCTGGATTTCCGGATGGCATCAATCGGGTGGGCGTCCTTGAGCGCCCGCACGGGCTTCGACTTCGCCACCGCCTTCCCGGCCTTCGATTTCCGGACCGCGTCGATGGGATGGACGTCCTTGATGGCGCGGACGGGCCTCGACTTCGCCACCGCCTTGGCGGCCTTCGATTCCTTGATGGACTCCAGCGGGTTCTTCACGGCGTCTCCTTGGTAGCTCGGGCGCTCGCACGGGGATCGCCACGCTTCGGCGACCCCGCTCGCCGCTACGGGAGCAGGACGCGTGCCGCTCCGGCACCGGGCGCCGGAGGACGGTCCGCGCCTTGCAGCTCGGCCCGTACACGGCGAACCCCGAGCGAAGGAAGTCCATGGACACGCTGAGGAAGATTCTGAAGGCCCACCCGCACCCCGCGAGCGACGCCGGCGAGACGGCGCTCGAGTGCATTTACGCATGCGCCCAGTGCGCGCAGGTGTGTTCCGCCTGCGCCGACGCCTGTATCTCCGAGCCGAACGCCGCCGAGCTGACGGAATGCATCCGGCTGGATCAGGACTGCGCCGATGTCTGCGACGTGACGGCACGGCTGCTCGCGCGGGCCGGCCACCGTGACCGCGACACCCTGGAGACGCTGCTAAGGGCCTGCATCGCCGCGTGCCGTGCCTGCGCGGAGGAGTGCGGTCGCCACGCGGAGCACATGGAGCATTGCGCGATCTGCGCCGAATCGTGCCGCGCGTGCGTGGGGGCGTGCGAACGCATGGCCGCCGCGCTGGTCGCGTGAGATGGCGCGGAGGTGGGGTGCCCGCCGGGGGGGGCGCCGGTCTCGCGCTGGCCGCTTGGGCCGTCGTGGCATTGGCGGCGTGCCAGAGGTTGCCCGCCCCGGCGGATGGAGCCGCGCCGATTCCGGCCGGGGGCACCGTGGCCGACACGCTGACCGCACTCGCGACGCGCTTCTCGGCCGCTTACATGGGGCAAGACATCGCCGCGATCGCGGCGGCCTACACGGTGGACGCGGTGGCGCTTCCGGGACAGGGGCCCATCGTCAGGGGCCGGGACGCGATCGCGGAGCTCTTCCGGCTCTCGCAGGGCGTCTCGCTCATGCACCACCGGATCGTTCCCGAACGCGTCCGCGTGGAAGGGGACGTGGCGTACGACTACGGGATCTACGAGATCCGCATGCGCTCCGCCGAGGGGACGACGCCGCTGCGGTACGGGAAGTACACCGTGGTGTGGGAACGGGGCTCGGACGGCATCTGGCGCATGGCGATCGACATGTGGAGCCCGACGCCCGCGCCGGACTCGCCCTAGCGCGTCCGCCGCGGACGGTGCTTTGCCGCGTCCCCCTCGCCGCCCCGATGGCTGGCGGGAGGGGGATCGCGGCGCCGTTCGGTCAGCTCGCCGGCATGCTGCTGTTCCAGATGTCGGCGGCCATCTGCCATCCCCCGCCGACGCGCTTCCAGTAGGCGATGAAGGACCCGTGGTCGGCGTGGCCGCCCTCCGGATCGGTGACCACGTACCGGCCGAGCTCGACCGCCACGTCCCCCGTCACTTCCAGCGAGGTGGTCTCGAGCGCCAGCGAGAAGCCGGGTGCGGCATCCAGCTCGGCCCGCATCGCCGCCTCGATGGCGTCCCGTCCGACGGCGGGTTCCGCGTTGGGGGCCATCAGCGTGGCGTCCTCCGCGTAGGCGGCGGCCACGCCCGCCGCGTCGCCGGCGTTGTAGGCGTTCACGTACGCCTCGATCGCCGCCTCGATCGCCGCGGCCGCGTCGCCGTGGTCGTGGGCCATCTCGCTGGCCTGGTCCTGCGCCGCCACCGCGGCCGGGGCTGCCGCAGCCAGCGCCGCGAGCGTCACTACCATCCATCCTGTACGCATGGGTGTCCTCGGAATAGGGGTCTGGCGCGGAGGTCCGATCCGAGCGCGAGCCGCGCGGGGACGGACGGGCGAGGGTGCGCCCGTTCGGGACACGTGCCGGGTCCAGCCGGCCGCCGCTTTCTCCGACGGCCCCGAGGAAGAAGACGCGGCGGAGGCGCCGTGTCAACGGCGGCTCGCGGGCCCGCACGCGCGCGGACCGCTTGACACCCGAAACGGGCCCGCCGCATCGTTTCCGATGACCCCATCCCTCAGCTTCGCCCTTTCCTGTCGCGCCGGAGACCGGTCGAGGCGCGCGCGGGCGGCATCCTTCCGGGGCCGCGTCCGCCGCGCGAACCCGGCGACGACGGCGCACGCGGCCGCGGCCCGGCCCGGCCGGTGCGCGCGCCACGAGGCAGGATCGCCATGAGCACAGCCGCGCTGGAATCCCTCAAGTACGCCGACGTCCCGAACTACATCGGCGGCGCCTTTGCCGGCGGCGCCGGAGACCTCCTCGACGTCCACGACCCGCGAGCCGGAACGGCGATCGCGCGCGTGGGCATGGGCGGGGCGGACGAGATCGACGCGGCGGTACGCGCCGCGCGGGCCGCGTTCGCGGGGTGGTCGGTTACGCCGATCAAGGAGCGGGCGCAGGTCTTCTATCGATACAGGACGCTGCTCGAGGAGAATCTCGAGGAACTCTCGGCGCTGGTCACGGAGGAGAACGGCAAGGTGCCCTCCGAGGCGGCCGCCGAGGTGCTGAAGTCGATCGAGCTGACCGAGTTCGCGTGCTCGCTGCCGCAGATCGTCGCCGGAGAGGTGATGGAGGTCAGTCGCGGCGTGGAGTGCCGGACGGAGCGCCGTCCGGTGGGGGTCGTGGCGTCGATCACGCCGTTCAACTTCCCCAACATGGTGCCCAACTGGACCGTGCCCAACGCGCTCATGCTCGGCAACTGCATGATCCTGAAGCCGTCCGAGCTGGTGCCGCTGTCGGCCAACCGGATCGCCGAGCTGCTGGCCGAGGCGGGCCTGCCGGCGGGCGTCTTCAACGTCGTGCACGGAGGCGTCGCGGCCGTGGAGGCGATCTGCGACCACCCGGACATCGCGGCCGTGAGCTTCGTCGGCTCGACCCGCGTAGCGAAGATCGTCTACCGCCGGGCGTCCTCCAACCTCAAGCGCGTGCTCGCGCTGGGGGGCGCCAAGAACCACCTCATCGTGCTGCCGGATGCCGACCCCGCGATGACGTCGGACAACGTGGCGGCGTCCATGTCGGGATGCGCCGGGCAACGCTGCATGGCGGCGTCCGTCATGGTGGCGGTCGCGGACGCCGATTCGGTCATTCCCCGGGTCGTCGAGGCCGCGCGCGCGATCGTGCCGGGCCGGGACGTGGGTCCCGTCGTGTCCGCGGCGGCGCGCGACCGCATCGTCGCCTACATCGACGAGGCGGAGGCCGCCGGGGCGGAGGTCCTTCTGGACGGGCGCGGCGCTAGCGTCCCCGGGCACGAGAGGGGGTACTGGGTCGGACCGACCGTGATCGACCGCGTCACCCCCGCCATGCGCATCGCGCGGGAGGAGGTGTTCGGGCCGGTGCTGTCCATCATCCGCGCTTCGGATGCCGACGACGCGATCCGCATCGAGAACGCGTCGCCGTACGGAAACGCGTCCTCGGTGTATACGGAGAACGGCGGCATGGCGCGCTACGTCACGGAGCGCGTCAGCGCCGGCATGGTGGGGGTGAACGTGGGCGTGCCGGTGCCCCGCGAGCCCTTCTCGTTCGGCGGCTGGAACGAGTCCCGGTTCGGTGTCGGCGACATCACCGGGCGCGGGTCGTTCGAGCTATGGACGCAGAGCAAGAAGACCACGACCAAGTGGAACAGGGAAGCCGGCGTCAACTGGATGTCCTGATGAGCATCGACACGAGCGTCACGTTTACGGGGATTCCGTTCGAGAATCCATTCCTTCTCTCCTCGGCGCCTCCGACGGAGTCCGAGACGAACATCCTGCGCGCGTTCGACGCGGGCTGGGGCGGGGTGGTCGCGAAGACCATCGGTCTGCACCCCGTGGTGAACGTCCACGGCGCGCGCACCAAGTTCTTCCGCACCGACCCGGAGTCGAGCTTCGTCACCATGAAGAAGGCGCCGGGCTCGGCGCTGCACTCGTCGTGGAACTGGGAGCTGATCTCCGACAAGCCGCTGGATTGGTGGACCCCGCGCATCGAACGCATCAAGGCCGCGCACCCCGACAGGGTGCTGGTCGCGTCGATCATGGCCGGATCGGGCAGCGACGAGGAGCTGCGGGCGTGGCAGACCCTCGCCGAGGGGTGCCAGGAGGCCGGCGCGGACGCGCTGGAGCTCAACTTCTCGTGTCCGCACATGGACCGGAAGGACATGGGCTCGAACATCGGCCAGGAGCCCGAGCTGTGCTCCTACGTGACCGAGGCGGTGGTCGAGGTCGCGAAGGTGCCCGTGTGGTGCAAGCTGACGCCGTCGACCGACGACATCGCGGGCGAAGCGGGCGCGTGCTTCCGGGGCGGCGCCGCGGCGGTGGTGTCCTCCAACACCTTCCCGTCGCTGCCGCTGGTGGACGCCGACACGCTGGAGTTCGAGATCAACGTGGACGGGCTGGTGTCGAGCGGCGGCCTCGGCGGGCCGGCGATCCTGCCGCTGTCGCTCGCGAACATGGCGAGGATCGCGCAGGCGCATCCCGACGGCGAGTACTCCGGGATCGGCGGCGTCTCGGATTTCCGCCAGGCGCTGAACTACTTCCTCCTGGGCTGTGGCACCGTGCAGGTCTGCACGGCGGCGATGCTGGACCGCGCGATCGGCCCGAACGTGATCAAGCGGCTGAACGACGGGCTGGTGGCGTTCCTGGAAGCCAACGCGGACAGGGGCTGGACCTCGGTCGAGGACTTCCGCGGGCTGCGCCGCGACCGGATCGTCGCGCAGTCGGAGATCCGCCGCCCGGACGACGCCGACTACCACGGGGGGCACGAGGCGTTGGAGGGCTACGCCGATCCCGCGGAAGCGCCGGCGCATGCCTGAGGCGGCCAGCGCCGCCGCCGAGGGGCGGGCCGACGGCCCGCGCGCCGGGCGCGGCCCGGGCCTGGACAGGGAGCGCATCGTCGACGCGGCGTCGGCTCCGGTGATGCCGCCCTGCGACCACCGGCCGCGCGCCTACGCGGGACCCGCTCGCGACGAGGTGCTCGCGCTGCGGAAGCGCTACGTGAATCCCGCCGTGTTCACGCTGTACCGCGAGCCCATCATGATCGTCGAGGGCTGGATGCAGTGGCTCTTCGACGAAACCGGCCGCCGCTACCTGGACATGTTCGCGGGCATCGTGACGGTTTCGTGCGGGCACGCGCACCCGAAGGTCACCGCGGCGGTGACGCGTCAGGCGGAGACGCTCGCGCACGCGACTACGATCTACCTGCACCCGAACCTGCCGCGCCTCGCGGAGAAGCTCGCGGCGAAGATGCCCGCCGGGCTGGACGTGACGTACTTCGTGAACAGCGGCAGCGAGGCCAACGACCTCGCGATCACGATGGCGCGCCTGCACACCGGCCACACCGACGTGATCGCGCTGCGCAACGCCTACCACGGGACCTCCCCGGCGGCGCTCGGCCTCACCTCACACAGCACCTGGAAGTACCCGGTCCCGCAGAACACGAGGGTGCACCACGCGCTGTGCCCGGATCCGTACCGCAGCCCGTTCGATGGCACGCCGGAAGACGTCGCGCACAGGAGCGCCGAGGACATCCGCGAGCTGATCCGCTACTCGACCCCGGGCCAGGTGGCCGCGTTCATCGCCGAGCCGATCCAGGGCGTGGGCGGCGCGACGCTCGGCGCGCCCAACTTCCTGAAGGAAGCCTACGCCGTGGTCCGCGAGCACGGCGGGTTGTGCGTCGCCGACGAGGTGCAGACCGGCTTCGGCCGCACCGGCGATCACTACTGGGGCTTCCAGAACTCCGACGTGGTCCCCGACATCGTCACGATGGCCAAGGGGCTCGGCAACGGCGCCCCGATCGCGGCGGTGACCACCACGGCGGAGATCGCGGCGTCGCTCACGCGCCGCATCCACTTCAACACCTTCGGCGGCAACCCGGTATCCATGGCCGCGGGTATCGCGGTCCTGGACGCGATCGAGGAGGACGGGCTGCAGGAGAACTGCCGCGTGCTCGGGGCGCGCCTGAAGGACGGGCTGGAAGAACTGGCGACGCGCCACGACGCGATCGGGGATGTGCGCGGCCTCGGGCTCATGCTCGGCGTCGAGCTGGTGAGGGACCGTACGACGAAGGAGCCGGCGTCGGAGGCGGCGGCCGAGATCCTCGAGCACGCGCGCGCGCGCGGAGTGCTGATCGGCAAGGGGGGCCTGTTCGGCAACGTCCTGCGCATCAAGCCGCCGATGTGCATCACCGCGGACGACGTGGACTTCACGCTGGCGGTGCTGGACGAGGCGTTCGAGACGATTTCCGGATGACCTACACGCGCGTGGTGAAGGGCGGGAAGGTGGTGACGCCGGACGGCGTGGTGGAGGCCGACGTCGGGATCGAGGGCGAGAAGATCGCGGCGATCGCGCCGGGCCTCGGCACGAGCGGCGCCGACATCGTGGACGCGGACGGGCACCTGGTGATCCCCGGCGTCCTCGACGTGCACGTGCACCTGGAGCTGCCTTTCTGCGGCACCGTGTCCGCCGACGACTACCGCACGGGCACGCGCGCGGGCGCGCGTGGGGGCGTGACCACCGTCATCGACTTCGCGATCCCCTACGAGGGCGACTCGCTGGCGGACGCCGCCGACGCCTGGCTCGCCAAGGCCGGGGGAAAGTCCCTGATCGACTACACCTTCCACATCTGCATCACGCGCTACGACGAGCACCGTGACCAGATCGAGGCGATGGTCGAGCGCGGCTTCCCGACCTTCAAGGAGTTCATGATCTACGAGTCGGAGGGCTGGCAGTCCGACGACCGCGCGCTCTTCGGCACGCTCGAGAAGATGCGCGAGCTGGGAGGGATGCTGCTCGTGCACGCCGAGTCCCCGCGCGTGCTGGACGAGCTCATCGCGCGCCACCACACGCAGGAGCTCATGGAGGAGCACGGCGCGCGGCTGCACGCCATGACCCGGCCCAACTTCATCGAGGCGGAGGCCATCCAGCGTGCCGTCGCCTGGAGCGAAGCGACCGGAGGCCGGCTCTACATCGTGCACATGTCCACGGGGGAGGGCGCCGACATCGTCAAGGCCGCGCAGGCGCGCGACGTGCCGGTCCTCGCCGAGACCTGCGTGCAGTACCTGGTGCTCGACGATTCGGTGTTCGAGCGGGAGGACGGGCACCTCTTCGCGTGCTGCCCGCAGCTCAAGAAACCCGCGGACTCGGAGCGCCTGTGGCGCGGCCTGCGCGACGGCGAGGTGTCGGTCATCTCCACCGACACGTGCACCTTCACGCGCGAGCAGAAGGCGATGTGGGAGGGGGACTTCACGAAGATCCCCATGGGCATGCCGGGGCTCGAGACCCTCATGCCGCTCACGTACACGCACGGCGTGCTCGGGGGGCGGCTGTCGATCGAGGAGATGTGCCGGAAGCTCTGCACCGCTCCGGCGCGGATCATGGGGCTCGGCGACCGCAAGGGCGCCATCGCGGTGGGCTTGGACGCCGATATCGCGGTGATCCACCCCGAGCATCGCATGACCGTAGACCCCGAGGCGATGGAGACCAACGCGGACTGGTCCCCGTTCGAGGGTTGGGACCTGGCGGGCTTCGCCCGAACGACCCTGTCGCGGGGCGACGTGATCGTGGACGACTACGCGGTCGTCGGGGTGGAGGGCAGGGGGAGGTGGCTCCACCGTACGCCCGAGGCGCTCGGCCGGTGAGCGCCGCCCGGCACCCCCGGGCGGGACCCCGCATCCGGGCCCACGAGCAGGAACGCGACCTCCCGACATTGCTGCCGGACGGGCCTCGATGACGCGCACGCAATCCGTGGCGGTGCCGCCGACCCCCGACCTCGCCGACGTGCCGGCGGGGCTGGAGGACAGTCCTCTCTGGAACCCCGACCTGGCCCCCACGCCGCCGCACGCCCGCACCTGGTCGACCTACAACATCGCCGCCCTGTGGATCGGCATGAGCGTGGTCATCACGACCTACACGCTCGCCTCGGGCCTCATGCAGCAGGGGATGACGTGGTGGCAGGCGCTCGCCACCATCCTTCTCGGCAACACCATCGTGCTCGTCCCGATGGTGCTGAACGCGCACGCGGGCACCAAGTACGGCATCTCGTTCCCCGTGATGTGCCGTGCGAGCTTCGGCGTCTACGGCGCCAACATTCCCGCGCTGCTGCGCGCCGCGGTAGCGTGCGGCTGGTTCGGCATCCAGACCTGGATCGGCGGCCTCGCGCTCTCCGCGTTGCTGACGGCGGCGTGGCCCGCGTGGGCGGAGGTGCCGGGGTCGACCTGGATCGCGTTCGCGGTGTTCTGGCTGATCCAGGTGCTGATCATCCTGCGCGGCACCGAGGGCGTGAAGAAGCTCGAGAGTCTGGCGGCGCCGCTCCTGCTCGCGGGCGGGATCGCCCTGCTGGTCTGGGCCATCCGCGCCGGCGGCGGGCTCGGCGTCGTCTTGCGGCAGTCGGAGCGCCTGGGCGGCGACGTCGCGAACTTCTGGGCGGTGTTCCCCGCGGGGCTCACGGCGGCGGTCGGCTACTGGGCGACGCTCAGCTTGAACATTCCCGACTTCACGCGCTACGCCCGCAGCCAGCGGTCGCAGATGGTGGGGCAGGCGCTCGGGCTGCCGACCACGATGACGGCGTTCGCCTTCATCGGCGTGGCGGTGACGGCCGCCACGATGGTGGTGTTCGGCGAGCCGATCTGGGATCCGGTCGAGCTGATCGCGCGGATCGGCACCCCCGGTGTCGTCATCGGCGGCGCGCTGATCGTGGTGATCGCGCAGATCTCCACCAACATGGCGGCCAACGTCGTGTCGCCCGCCAACGACTTCTCGAACCTGGCGCCGCGCCACATCAGCTTCGTGACCGGCGGACTCCTCACGGCTTGCATCGGCATCATGATCATGCCCTGGCGCCTCTACTCGGACGCCGCCGCCTACATCTTCACCTGGCTGATCGGCTACTCCAGCCTGATGGGGGCCCTGGGCGGCATCCTGATCGCCGATTACTGGGTGCTGCGGGGCCAGCGGCTGTCGGTCGCCGACCTCTTCCGGCTCGACGGTCGCTACCGCTACGTCGCGGGCTTCAACCCCCGGGCGGTGCTCGCGTTGCTCCTAGCGGTGGCGCCGGTCCTGCCGGGGTTCCTGCGGGCGGCGAGCGTGCCGGGCGGCGCCGTCCCCGACCCGGGACTCTCCGACACGCTCTACACGTACGCATGGTTCGTCACGTTCGCGTTGAGCTTCGGGCTGTATCTGCTGTTCTCGTACGCCGTCCCTGCGCGTTCGGGGCGCGGCGCGGCAGCGACGGCGTCTCCGGAGCCGCCAGCGGCTGCGACGGCTTCTCCGGAGCAACCCGCCTCCCCAACGGATCCGCCCCCGAGCCCAGCCTGACGTCGGGTCGGAGGCTCGCGCCGGGTACCCGGCGGCTCACGATCGGGCTATCATCGACGGGAACCGTATCACCGAGGACCCGTCATGCCACGTACCGTGAAGTGCGGCCTGATCCAGGCGACCCACGCCTGCGACACGAGCGAATCGTTGGACACGATCCGCGAGGCCAACATCGAGAAGCACCTCGGCCTGATCGAGCAGGCGGCGGCGGAGGGAGTCCAGATCCTGTGCATGCAGGAGATCTTCACCGGCCCCTACTTCTGCGCCGAGCAGAGCACACGCTGGTACGAGGCCACAGAAGCGATCCCGGACGGCCCGACGACGCGGCTCATGCAGGAGCTCGCGAAGAAGCACGCCATGGTGATCGTCGTGCCGCTGTACGAGGAGGACGGCACGGGCGTCTACTACAACACCGCCGCCGTGATCGACGCCGACGGCACCTACCTCGGCAAGTACCGCAAGAACCACATCCCGCACACCGCGCCCGGATTCTGGGAAAAGTTCTACTTCCGCCCCGGCAACCTCGGCTATCCGGTGTTCGACACCCGCTACGCGAAGGTGGGCGTCTACATCTGCTACGACCGCCACTTTCCGGAGGGCGCGCGCGAGCTCGGCCTGAACGGCGCCGAGATCGTCTTCAACCCCTCCGCCACCGTGGCCGGACTGTCGGAGTACCTCTGGAAGCTCGAGCAGCCCGCGCACGCGGTGGCGAACGCGTACTTCGTCGGGGCGATCAACCGGGTCGGATACGAGGAGCCCTGGCGCATCGGGGAGTTCTACGGCCAGTCGTACTTCTGCGACCCGCGCGGCCAGTTCGTCGCCGAGGCATCGCGCGACCGGACGGAGCTGATCACCGCCGAGCTCGACCTGGATCAGATCCGTGACGTCCGCAACGTCTGGCAGTTCTACCGCGACCGGCGTCCGGATACCTATGCCGGCATCACCGCCCCCTGACGCTACGAGCGCTTGCCGATGCGCGCCGCCTGGGCCGTCGTGATCGGCCTGCGCCCGGCGAAGCCCGCCTGGAGGTCGTGCCAGAAGGCCACCTGTTCCTCGCCCAGCTGCCAGCACAGGTAGATCGCGCGTCCGTCCAGCGTGCTCGGGAAATCCAGCAGGCCGTGTTCGATCCCCCCGGGCGGAAACCGGATGCCGCGCGCCGTCAGCCGTCGTCGTACGAGGCCCTCCACTCGCCGGCGGATGCGCTCCAGCGCCGCACCGTGCCGGCGGAGCTCGGCGTGGTCGGTGTGTGACGGATCCCGCACGCGCTCTCCCCACAGGACTCCCAGCACCGCGATCCGGTCGGCGCGCCTGCGTGCCGCCGCCCCCGCGGCGCGGACGCGCGCGAGGACACGGCGCGCGTCGGGGAGGAAGGCGTTCGCCTCGGCGACCGTGAAGACCTTGCGGAGCATGGGCGAACCTCGAATGCCGGCGCGCGGCGAGCAAGCCGGGATCGCGGCCGCCGGCTTCCCGGTTCGAGCCGGCCGCGCGTGCAACCCCCGGACCCCCTCCCGCCAATGCCAGGGTAGAGCGCGGTCAGCCCCGGACCGCGGCAGGTAGGGCTTCCGAATGAGGAACCATGCGCCAGGTGCTGACGTCGGTCGTGGGCGCCCTGATCGTGGTACAGGGCGTTTCCGCGCAATCCTACACCGCCTCCGACCGGGGAGAGGGGGACCGGACCGTCCTCGGAGAGGCTTACGAGACGGCGCTGGCTCGGTCCGCGGCCCCTCCGGAAGTGTCCGCGGACGCGTCGGTCCTTCTCTACCGGCCGGGGGTCGGCTACGAAATGGGGGCCGAAGGCGCGGGCGACGTGACCTGCCTGGTCAACCGGAGTCGCGCGGGCGCGCTCGAGCCGCACTGCTTCGACCGCGAAGGGAGCGCCACGATCCTGCGCATCCATCTTCGGGAGGCCGAGCTCCGGGAGCGGGGCGTGGACCCGGACGCCATCCAGGCGGACATCGATCGTGGAATCCGCTCGGGCGAGCTGCGCCTGCCGGCGCGGCCGGCGATGAGCTACATGATGTCGTCGGAACAGGTCCTCATCTCCGACGACGGGCGGAACGTGGGCGCGTGGAAGCCGCACCTGATGATCTACATCCCGTACATCACGGCGGAGGCGCTCGGCCTGGGAGACGAGCCGTCCACCCGCGCGGCCGTGGTCGTGGATCCGGGGACGGCGCTCGCCAACATCATGATCGTCGTGGAGGAATTCGTGGACCCCGCCGAGTTCGCGGGCGCTGGCTGAGTGAGCGAGGATGGGACGCTCGTCTCCCGCTATCTGCGATCGCGGCGGGAGGCGGACTTCACGGAGCTGTACCGGCGCTGCGCCCCCGCCCTCTGGCGCCTCGCGCTGCGTCTCGCCAGGGGCCGGCAAGCGGAGGCCGATGACCTGGTCGGCGAGACCTGGCTGCGCGCCGTGCGCCGCCTGGACTCTTTCCGCACCGACGCCCGCCTGGGGCCGTGGCTCGCCGGGATCGCCTGGAACTGCTGGCGCGAAAGAGCCCGCCGCGCCGGCCGGGAGGTGGCCGGGGTGGAGCACGCGGATGCGGGCTCGCTGGACCCTCCCCGTCACGCTGAGGCGCTCGATCTCCGCGCGGCGCTGGATTCGCTGCCGGAAGGTTACCGAGCGGTCCTCTTGCTCCACGACCTGGAGGGGTACACGCACGCCGAGATCGCCCTCGCCCTCGACATCAGTCCGGGGACCAGCAAGAGCCAGCTGTCACGGGGACGCGCCGTGCTGAGGAGGCTTCTGGAGGGCCCGGCCGCGCAACGCTCCCTGCGCGCGCAAGGAAGGCAGATCCGATGAACGACATCGAGCCGCACAGGGACTCCGCGCCCACGGACCTGAGCGCCCTTCTGGAAGACGCGCCCCCGCCGGACCAGGAGGCGCGCGTCCGCGCGGCGCTGCGCGCGAGAGGAAAGTTCGCCGCTCCGCGGGCGTGGCGCGCCGCGGCGGCCGCGGCGGTGGTCTTCGCCGCGGGGATCGCCGTGGGTGTCGCATGGGAGCGCGACCGCGCCGCCGACCGGAGCGCGTCGCCACGTCCGATCGAGTCGGGGCTCGCCGGCGCGGAGCCCGCCTGGGCGCTGGTCCTCGTCGACGGCCCCGACTGGGCCGCTGCCGCGGACCCGGCGGAAGCCGACCGCAGGGTGGCCGCCCTGTCGCGTTGGGCCCGCCGCCTGGCCGCGGCCGGCCGGCTGGTCATCGCGGAGGAGCTGGGCCCCCCCGCCGCGACCCTGTCGGCCGAAGGGCAGGCGACCCCGGAGACATTCGGGCTCGGCATCTTCCTCGTGCGGGCGCCCGACGCCGAGGCGGCGGCGGCGATCGCCGTCACATCCCCCCACCTGGATCACGGCGGGAGGGTAGTCGTACAGCCGGTCGTGCCGCACTGAGAAACCCGCCATCGCCATGCCGCTGCCCCGGCTTGCACCCCCTCCCGCCCGGGCCCCGAGAGAACGGATTCTCCACAGGAGGCTGTGGGGAATTCGGCCGAGGGGGTGGACAAGCCCGGTGAGGCATGCCGAAAACGCTGTGGATCATCTCGTTACAAATCTGTAATCGACGCTCCCGGCGGCGCTTACGATGTGGACAGGCAAGAGTGCCGGGGCGGTGGCTCACTGCAAAAGGTAAGTCCTTGCTAATCAACGACTTGACGGATCTTCACCGCCCTTGACCCGAGGCCTTCACGACCGTAGCTTGGGATCACACTCAAGGACTTGTGCGGTTCATGAGGTCACTTGAGGGACGCCGCCGGAAGGGACGCTTTCACGGACGGCAGCTCGCTGGGAGTTCGGCATCAGCGAGCCGACTGCGAGGTCACTGGCCGCAGTCGAAAGCTCCTACGATCGGGAGCGCCTGGCCGGTCGAAGACCGCTCGACGCCGGGATCAGCAGGAAGCGGGGTTCGTATCCGCCTTCGGGCGCGATAACCGAAACATAAGCGAATCAAGCTTCCTGATCAGTGACTTGAGCCCCCGGGTTCGGATTCGTCCGAATCCGGGGGCTCTTGGCATCCCCCCGGTACCCGCGTCGCTCCCCCCCCGGCCGCGCGTTCGTGCCCCCCCGGTCCCCGCGTCGTTCCCGGTCCCCGCGTGGTTTCCGGTCCCCGCGTGGTTCCCGGTCCCCGCGTGGTTCCCGGTCCCCGCGTCGTTCCCGGTCCCCGCGTCGTTCCCGGTCCCCGCGTCGTTCCCCGCCGCCCATCCGCAGCGGCGAGCCAAGCCGGAATACCGTCGCCGCAGCGAAGCGCATCGCGTACGGGCGCAGCGAAGCGCATCGCGTCCAGGCGCAGCGCAGTGGTCGCCGGGAGCTCCGCGCGGGGACTCAGCGCCGTCGGCCGCCGCGCCTGGCCCGCCCGTGAGTTGTAGACAGGGGAAGCGGGAAAACCCGCTCAGAAGCGTGGAAACGGCTGTGTGAAACGTCACCCGGCGGTGTGGACAGGATTGTTACAATCCTCTAACCGACGTGAGGCGAGCGGGTTGCGACGTGGAAAGAACCGGCCCTCCCGAGCGTCGGCGGTTGATAG
>Ga0299913_10000435_pt1 | contig 26323 bp, 37 predicted proteins | sample RVTome_9_FD_201360 | JGI IMG/M metagenome (GOLD analysis project Ga0299913, IMG submission 201360) | Soil microbial communities from uranium-contaminated site in the Upper Colorado River Basin, Wyoming, United States - RVT155D38 (version 2) ... | reverse complement strand
AGCGCTCGGCGAGCACCTCGTGGTTGTGGATCGTCTCGAAGTTCACCTGGCGCGCGAGGAGGAAGTCGTCGTCGGCGAGCTCGGGGTACGAGTCGAGCACGCCCTTCACCATGAGTCGCACCGAGTCCTCCACGAAGCGAGGCGCGAGGTGGGCATGCTCGACGACGAAGAGCTCGTCGGGCCGCTTGAGCAGCTCGTAGATCGGCGAGCTCATCGAGCTCTCCACGATGCGTACGAGATCCTCGCCGTCGACGCGCAGCCGCGTGCCGAGGTAGATGAGCCCGCGCCCGCGCTGGTTGTGCGTGGCCATGGGGACGAGCTCGAGGATCCGCTCCACGTCCACGTCGGCGAACCCGGCCTCGCCGAGCCGTTCCGCGGCCTGCTCGCGGACGAGGCCCTGCGCGCACGGGCAGGCGTTGATCCCCGTCGCCTCGACGCCGACGACGCGCCGCGAGCTCGTCTCCGTCGCCGCGGCCGTCCCGATCAGCGTGACGAGCTCCTGCGTCCGCAGGCCCGTGACGGGCGTGAGCCGCTCGATCGGGTACCGGGCGCGGATCCTGACCTCGGCGCGGCACGCGTCCTGGCGCTCGACGATGTGCGTCGCGATGTGCTCGGCGAGCTCCTCGACGAGGAGCTTCTCCGGGATCACGAGCCCGTCGATCGCCTCGCCGAAGAGCTCGGGGAAGCGCGACATGTGGACGCCCTTCTGATCGGGGTCGAGATCGACGAAGCAGTCGATCTCGGCCGAGACGAGCGCGTCCTGGCCTTCGTGCTGCATCCGCACGGCCTTCTGCACGCCGGTCACGCCGACGCGCGAGAGCCCGATCCTGATGTCGGGCTGCGACGCCTGGAGATCGGATGCCCCGGCTACGCTCTCGGTCACGTGGCAACCGTACCAGCGCGTTTGTGAGCGGCGAATCGCGTTTCCCGCGCCTGGTCGCGCTGGCCTGCCACGACCTTCGCACGCCGCTCGCGACCGTGCACGGCTTCGCACGGACGCTGGCGCGAACCGACCTCGAGGAGCCCGCCTACCGCTATGTCGAGATGATCGAGGCCGCTTCGGCGCAGCTTGCCGAGCTGCTCGACGAGCTGAGCCTGCTCGCGCGGATCGAGTCCGGTCGCTACGAGCCCCGGATCGAGTCGGTCGACTCGCTCGAGCTGGCACGGGCGGCGGCGGACGAGCTCGAGGAAGGCTCCGTCACCGTCGACGGCGAGGGCGCGCGGGTCGCGGTCGAGGTGGACGCGACCCGCCGGGCCGTCCGCCAGCTCGCGCGCGCGGCACGGCGGCACGGCGGGGTCGAGAGCGTGTCGCTCGCGGTTCGCGGAACCGAGCTCGTGATCTCACCGGTCACGGCCGCCGCCGCCCCGGTCGTGACCGGGGATGATCTCCGAGAGCTCGGCGCGGCCGCGGCGGGCGACTTCCTGCGCGCGTTCGGCGCGACGCTCGACGTCGCGGACGAGCGGCTCCTGATCCGCCTGCCTCCGGCGTAGCTAGCGCCCCGCGGAGGCGCGAATGGCCTCGAGGACAGGCTCCTCCCGGCCCTCGCGGAGCGCGTCGAGGAGCCGGCCGCCGCCCGTCATGTGCCGGCGGCCGAGCAGCCTGTAGAGCTCCTCCTCGGAGAGCCCGGCCCTTCGCGCCGCTGCGAGAGCGCGCGAGACTGCCGGCAGCACGTTGCCGTCCGGCCCGAACTGCCACATCGGATAGAGGTGGTCGTCGCCGTGTTCCTCCGGGACGGCGAGGAGCTCGCCCGCACGGCGTCGCGCGTCGAGGGCGCGCGGCTCCACGCCGAGCTTCATCGCGAGCCAGGCTCCGCGCAGGAGCGCGCCGGGCGGCGTCGGCCGCACGCGGCGCCGAGTGGGATCGAGCGTCTCCGCCATCTGTCTCATTCTCGCATGCGGATTCCCGGAGGCCCGGCCGGAACCGGGCCTCCGGGCGGTTGCGAGATCAGGCGGTCGCGCCTGCCAGCTCGCCGGTCGGGGCGGCCGGACGGTACGTCGGCTCGTAGCCGAGCATCCGGCCGACCGGGGCGCCCATGGCGAGGCCGAGGCGCTGGAGGGAGACGGGCGGGAACGGCAGCTGCACGTCGCGGAAGTGCTCCTTGGCGATCACCGCGAGGCGAAGCAGGTTCGGCATCCCCTTCTTGTTCGTCTTGCCGTCGGCGGCGAGCGAGTACATCGTCTCGATCAGCTGCTCGAACTGGAGGGCGGGGCGGACGACGGTGACGAAGCGCACGGGCTCGTCCCCGGCGTTCCAGAACTTGTGCGCCGTGCCGGGCTCGACGAGCACCGACTCGCCCGGGCCGAGCTCGACCTTCTCGCGGCCGACGCGGAAGCCGACGCGGCCCTTGAGCACCTGGAAGTGCTCGCTCTGCTCGGGGTGCATGTGCGCCGCGGCGACGAAGCCGTGCGGCTGCACCGTGCACTCGACGACGACGGACTCGCCGTTCGTGTCGCGCGACGTCTTCAGGAAGCGAAGACGCTCGCCGGTGATCGGGTTCTCGATGGTGTCTCCGGTGCGGATCATGTCTGTCTCCTCCGTGTTCGCCGCGGGCGGCGGGTGTTTGCCTTGACGCACCGCAGCCTGAAGCGCGTGGGGCCCCCGGGGAATGCGGGGGTCACGAGACTTGCAGTGCGGCTATCCGAACGCCCGCTCTGCGGGCAGCCCTCTACGGGGTTCCCGCGCCGGGGTCGGGGTTCCCGCCGATGCCGACCGCCGGGGCGCGCGCGAGACTCTCGATCGGAGACGCGACCGAAGGAGGGCACCATGACGCTCGTCTGGTTCATCGTGTGGGGGATCTCGACGCTGATCGGCGACAGCGAGTCGCTCACGTTCGACCCAGTGAACGGCTGGGCCGCCGCCTTTCTCCTCGTGCTCGCGCTCGACCTCGCCCGGCAGCACGCGCCCGGCCAGTAGCTAGCGCAGGAGTCGTGACATCCGGCGGTCCTTGAGCACGCGGCCGCCGGTCTGGCACTGCGGGCAGTAGAAGATCGTGTGCTCCTCGAAGTCGACCTGCGCGAGCGGGGTGCCGCAGACGTGGCACGGCTCGCCCAGGCGCCTGTGCACGCGGTAGACCTTTCCATCGGCCGCGCCCCGCTCGCGCAGGTCGAGGCCGCGCGCGAGCTCCTCCCGGATCGCGGCGTGGAGCCGCGCGACCTCGCCCGCGCCGAGCTCCGTCGTCAGCGAGTACGGCGAGAGCTTCGCAGTGTGGAGGATCTCGTTCGCCCAGGCGCGGCCGATCCCGGCGAGGGCGCGCTGGTCGCGCAGGAAGCTGTGCAGCCGGCGCGATTCGGCGCGCAGGATCGCGGCCAGCTCGACCTCGCCGATCGCGTCCGCCTCGGGCCCCAGGTGCGCGAGCTCCTCCTCGGCGGCGGCGCGCGTGAGGAGCCAGACGCCGGCGCGCTTCTTCCGCCCCGCCTCGGTGAGGACGAGCTCGCCGCCGTCCTCCAGCAGGAGCCGGAACGCCGGCTGGCCGGGCCGCTTCGCGCCCGGCTCGACCATCCTCAGCCGCCCCGCGCTCATCAGGTGGATCTGCACGACGAAGTCCTCGCCGTCCAGCGGGAAGAGGAGCCGCTTGCCCCTCCGTTCGACTCCGGCGAGCCGCCGGCCCTCGAGCGCCGAGAGCGGCGGGTCGAACGTCTTCAGGGTCGCGATGTGCGCGGGTCCGGCCTGTGCGACGACCGCGCCGCCGAGCCGCTCGTCCAGCGAGCGGCGCCACGCTTCGACCTCCGGTAGCTCAGGCATAAGCTTGCGGTCCGGTGACGACCGACCCGATCAGCGTAGTCGTGGAGCGAGGGGGCGTGGTCGAGTCGGTCCACGTCGTCCACGCCGCCGTCGTCCGGGACGGCGCGCTCGTAGGCGAGGCCGGCGACGCGCGGCTCGTAACGTTCATGCGTTCCGCGGCGAAGCCCTTCCAGGCGCTTCCGCTTGCGCTCGAGGAGCCGGACCTCCCGTCCGAGGAGCTCGCGATCGCCTGCGCGTCGCACGAGGCGACGCCCGAACAGCTGCGGCTCGTGCGCGCGGTGCTCGAGCGGGCCGGGGCGGCCGAGGGCGAGCTCGCGTGCGGCGAGGAGCAGGGCTCGAAGACCGGGCACAACTGCTCCGGAAAGCACGCCGGAATGCTCCTGCGCGTGCGCCGGCACGGCTGGCCGCGCGAGGGGTACGAGCAGCCGGGCCATCCGCTCCAGGCCGAGCTGCTCGCCGTCGTGGCGGGCGCGGCAGGCGTGCCGCCGGCCGGCATCCCGACCGCCACCGACGGCTGCGGCGTGCTGACGTTCGCGCTCCCGCTGGAGGCCGTCGCCCGCGCATTCGCACGCCTCGCCCGTCGGGAGCTGCCCGGGTCGGAGCCCGTGGTTGCCGCGATGCTGGCCCACCCGGAGATCGTCGGCGGCCCGTCCGCGGCCGATACCGCGGTCATGCAGGCGCGCCCCGGCGTGATCGCCAAACGCGGCGCCGAGGGCGTGCTCTGCGCGGCGCTTCCAGACGGGACGGGCGTCGCGCTCAAGGTCGCCGACGGGGCCAACCGGGCGGCGGGCCCGGCCCTCGCCGCCGTGCTCCGCATCGAGGAACTGGAGGAGAAGCCGCTTTTCAACAGCCGCTGTGAACAAGTGGGGCGACTTTTCCCCAGATGGAAAAATTCGGGCCCACTTTTCCCCACGGCGATGTAGAATCCGCCGCGCTGCAGGCACGGGAGCCGGGGAGGGAGCGACATTCGCCGGCTCTTTTCGTTGCAACCCCCACATAAGCGACGAAGGCGAGGTCGAATGCTCACGGTCGACATCACGCTTCCCGACATCGAAGAGCTGCACAAGCTCGTCGTCGAGGGACAGGAGAAGGGGTTCCTCACGTACGACGAGATCGTCCACGGGCTCGACGAGGTGGAGCTGACCAAGGAGCAGATCGAAGACTTCTACACGTACCTCATCGACCACGGCATCGAGCTGCACGAGGGCGAGGAGCACAAGACCCCGCCGCACGAGCAGCCCGCGCTCGCCGAGGACGAGAAGAGCGCCCCGAAGCTCGACCTGACGGTCGAGCCGTCCCTCGACTCGCTGCGCCTCTACCTCCGCGAGATCGGGAAGGTGCCGCTCCTCACCGCCGACCAGGAGATCTACCTCGCCAAGCGCATCGAGCGCGGCGACATGGCGGCGAAGACGCAGATGATCGAGGCGAACCTCCGCCTCGTCGTCTCGATCGCGAAGGCCTACCTCGGGCGCGGCCTGAGCTTCCTCGACCTCATCCAGGAGGGCTCGCTGGGCCTCATCCGCGCCGTGGAGAAGTTCGACTACCGCAAGGGCTTCAAGTTCTCGACGTATGCGACGTGGTGGATCCGCCAGGCCGTCACGCGTGCGATCGCCGACAAGGCGCGAACGATCCGGATCCCCGTGCACATGGTCGAGAAGCTGAACAAGGTCGTGCACATCGAGCGCCAGCTCGTCCAGCGTCTCGGCCGCGAGCCGCGGCCCGACGAGATCGCGGAGGAGCTCGAGATCACGACCGACGAGGTGCGCGAGATCCTCCGCATGGCGCAGCTCCCCGTCTCGCTCGAGAAGCCGATCGGCGAGGAGGAGGAGTCCGAGCTCGGCGACTTCGTCCAGGACGAGCAGGCCGAGTCGCCCTTCGACTCCGCCTCCGTGCACCTGCGGCGGGAGGACATCGACAGGACGCTCGACTCGCTCCCCGACCGGGAGCGGAAGGTGATCGAGATGCGCTTCGGCCTCGGTGGTGACCAGCCGCGGACGCTCGAGGAGGTCGGCCGCGCGTTCGGCGTGACTCGCGAGCGCATCCGCCAGATCGAGAACCACACGCTGAAGAAGCTCGAGAACCTCCCCGAGGCGCAGGCGCTCAAGGACTGCATGTAGCGCCCGCCGGCGAGTCCGCCGGGCCCGCTCCCGCGGGCCCGGCATGACGACTCGCGGCGGTGAGGCTCGAATGCTGGTGAGCGGCGCCGGGCGAAGCCCGCTGGCCGTCTTGAGTCCGGCGCGTGCCACGCGCCCTGACAACTCGCGGCGGAGAAGTCCCGGGCTGGTGGGCGGCGCCGGGCGAAGGCCGCCGCCGCGACGAAGCCCTAGGGTGCTGTGAGGACGCCCGGGCGACGGGGAGCGGTAGGCCCGAACCTAGTGACACCGTGTTACTAGGTTCGCAGGCTAGGGGCTCTCGGTGCTCGACCTAGCCGTCGTCGGGCTGTGGAGCCTCCGCCCGGTCGAGCGCGACGAAGAGCCGGCAGTGCGGGCACTTGAAGCCCGCGTTGCGCGCGGCGTCCGCGTGGAGCGGCTCCGGCGTGAACGTCTTGCCGCAGTGGGGGCAGACGACCTCGGCGGACGCCGAGCTGGGGGGAGCTTCGGCCATGTCGCCAGAATAGAGAAAGGCGTCCGGCCCGCCGACGGTCTACGGTTCCCGCATGGCTCCCGAGCGGCGGATCGCGCTCGTCTCGGTCGTCGCGGCGGTCGTCCTGATCGGAGTGAAGCTGGGCGCGGGCCTCGCGTCCGGATCGCTCGGCCTCGTGTCGGAGGCCGCGCACTCCGGCACCGACCTTGCGGCGGCGCTGCTCACGTTCTTCGCGCTCGGCGTCGCAGTGCGTCCGGCCGACCGGGGCCACCCGTACGGGCACGCGAAGGCGCAGCACCTCGCCGCGCTGGGCGAGGCGGCGGTGCTCGTCGTCGTCAGCATCGTCATCGCGATCGTCGCCGTGCGGCGGCTCACAGGCGGCGAACACGAGGTCGACGCCGCCTGGTGGACCTTCGCGGTGCTCGCGCTCGTGATCGGGATCGACGCGAGCCGCGCGGTCGTCCTCCGGCGGGCCGCGCAGCGGTACGCGAGCCCGGCCCTCCGCGCGAGCGCGCTCCACTTCGCGAGCGACCTCGGCGGCTCGCTCGCGGTGCTCGCGGGTCTGCTCGCGGTCCGCGCGGGGGAGCCGGCGGGGGACGCCGCGGCCGCGCTGCTCGTCGCGGGGCTCGTGCTCGTCGCCGCGGGCCGGCTCATCCGCCAGAACGTCGACGTCCTCATGGATCGCAGCCCTGCCCCCGAGGAGGAGGCCGTGCGCCGGGCGATCGAAGGCCTCGAGCCGCCGGTCGAGCTGCGGCGGCTGCGGCTGCGCCACGCGGCCGGGCACCACTTCGCCGACGTCGTGATCGCGGTCCCGCCGCTCGCCGCCGTGGGCCAGGGCCACGCGGCCGCCGACGCGGTGGAGGCGGCGGTCGAGGCGGCGCTCCCCGGCACGGACGTGGTCGTCCACGTGGAGCCGGCGCCTGCCCGGGCGGCGCTCGTCGAGCGCGCCCACGCGGCCGCGCTGCGCGTGCCGGGCGTCCGGGAGATTCACAATGTCGGCGTCCTCCAGGCGGGCGACCGGACGGAAGTCTCCCTCCATCTGAAGCTTCCCGGGACGCTGCCGCTCGCCGAGGCGCACGAGATCGCGTCCGACGTCGAGGCGGCGATCCGAGCGGAGGTGCGCGGCGTGGACGCCGTCCACACGCACCTCGAGCCGCTCGGCGGCGAGACCGAGGCGGCGCCGCTCGCCGCGCCGGACGGGGAGGCCGTCGTGCGCATCGTCCGCGAGCTCACCGGCGCCCCGCCCCGGGAGCTCACCCTCTACCGCACGGAATCCGGCCTCGTCGTCTTCCTCACGCTCGCCCTCGCGGCCGAGCGCACGCTTGCCGAGGCGCACAGGCTCGCGAGCGAGGTCGAGGCGGCCGTGCACGAGGCCGAGCCGGGCGTCGCGGACGTGATCGTTCACACGGAGCCGTGACGAGCGCTCCGCCTACACTCCCGCTCATGGCGCTCGGCCGCAGGACGTCGGACAGGACCCGCTGGGAGAAGGACAACCGGCTCTCGACGAACCCTGCGCCGTTCGTCGTCCTCGCCCTCGGCGCAGTCCTGCTCGCCGGGCTATTCCTGCTCTTCTGGCTCCTCTAGCTTCGCGGCGTCCGGGTGCTCGGCGGGGCCGGAGTCCTGCGGCGTCCCGCCGGGGCCGGCCATCAGCGTGCCGTCGTCCTCGACGAGGTCCCGCGGGTCGGCCGCGCGGTACTCCTCGTCGCGGAGCGGAGCCTCGGCGACCGGGTCGGGCCCGGGCTCGCGGTCGGACTCGTCGCCGCGCCGGCCGAGGATGCGGTCGAGAAAGCTCACGGAACGAGACGGAGCGTCGCCGGGCCCGACCCCTCGGTGAGCTCGACCGTGCGCTCCTCGCCGCCGCGGTGCCGCCAGCCGTCGCCGAGCGCGTGGTCGAGCTTCTCACGCAGCTCGCCCGTCTCGGCCAGCTCTTGCACGATGTCCGCGCCGCCGACGAGCTCGCCGCGCACGAAGACCTGCGGGATCGTCGGCCAGTTCGAGAGCGCCGAGAGCTCCTGCCGGATCGCCGGGTCCGGAAGCACGTCCACGGCCGTCACCGGCGCGCCGACCGCCCTGAGCGCGTCGAGCGCGCGCGCCGAGTTCCCGCAGAGCACCTGCTCGGGCGTGCCCTTCATGAAGAGGACGACGTCCTCGGAGTCGATCGTCTCCTGGATCCGTTCCTTGAGCGCCATCAGCCGCCTCCTCGCGTCTTGATTCTCAGCTCGTGGATCGTGCCGTCCGCGAGCGGCTCCGCCAGCGCGTCGTAGACGAGGCGGTGCTGGTCGACGAGCGAGAGGCCGGAGAGGCGCGGGCTCGTGACGATGACCTGGAAGTGGTCGCCGCCGCCCGTGCGGTCCTCGACCGCGAGCTCCGTCGCATCAGGGAACGCGGCGCGGAGCAACTCCTCGAGACGGATGGTCACGCCTCGAAGGTACCACCGCAGAGCCCGGCTAGCGCTCGCTCTCGACGTCCGGGTCGAGCTCGTCGGCCTGCCGGGAGCGCTCTTCCGCAGCCGCTCGCTGGCGGCGGGCGCGGTCCGCCTCTTCCTCCGCGAGCCGTGCGCGCTCGTCGGCCTCGCGGGCCTGCTGGGACGCCTGCGCCCTGAGCTCGGTCGCCTCCGCGCGTTGCGCGTGCGTCCGCCGCTCCTGGGCACGACGCCCGACGACGGTCGCGATCGCGAGCACGGCGAGGGCCACGAGCACGATGATGAGGATGATCCACCAGTCCACGGCCGCGGTTCTGCCCGGAGGCGCCGGCGAGGAAACGCTCTACGCTCCCCGCATTCCTCCTCCGCGCCCGTGACAGGCCGGGCAGGTCGACCGCAGCCGGGGCGCCGCGTTCTCTCTCCGGGCGGAGGCGGGTACCGGCCAGCGGCGGGCGTACACTCGCGCGCATGAGTGGGGTGGATCGGCGCGTAGAGGTGATCCTCTCCCTGCGGACGCTACTGCTCGTCGCGGGAGCGGTCGCGCTTGCGGCGGCGCTCTTCACGATCCGCTCGGCGATCGTCCTCGTCTTCTTCGCGTTCTTCCTCGCGCTCGTGTTCGAGTACCCGACGCGTGCGCTCATGCGCCGGGCGCACGTGGGGCGCGGGCTCGCTGCGACCACTGTCGTGCTCGGGTTCGTGGTCCTCCTGCTCGGGATCGGCACCGCGCTCGTCGTCCCGCTCGTCGACGACCTCGCGCAGTTCCTCCGATCGCTGCCGGAGATCGTCGAGAGCCTGCAGGAGAGCCGCGCCTTCCGCTGGGTTCGCGAGAGCGGGCTCGCCGACGAGGCCGAGCAGGGCGCCGCCGACCTCGCCGGCCGAATCCCGGGCACCGTCGGCGGCTTCTTCGGGCTCGTCGGCGAGGCGCTCACGACCGCGCTCGTGCTGTTCACGGTGACGTTCCTCGCGCTCTTCCTCGTGATCGAGATGCCGAAGCTGCGCGAGGCCGCCGCCAGCGTGCTCATGCCGGAGACGGCCGACCGGGTCATCGGGGTCTTCGAGCAGATCACCCGCACGATCTCCCGCTGGGCGGTCGGGGCGCTCGTGGTCGCGATCGTCGCCGGAACCGTGCAGGGGCTCACGGCGGCGCTGCTCGGCTCGAGCTACGCGCTCGCGCTCGGGCTGATCGCCGGGCTGCTCGACCTCATCCCGAACATCGGCGCGACGATCGCGGCCTTCATCCTCGTGCCCGTGATCTTCGCGGAGGAGGGGCCCGTGAAGGCGGTGATCATGCTCGCCGTGATCATCGCGTACCAGCAGGTGGAGAACAATCTCGTGGCGCCGACCGTCATGGGCCGGGCGACGAACATCTCCGCCTTCCTCGTCATCCTCGGCGTGCTCGTCTTCGGGACGCTGCTCGGCGTGCTCGGGGCGCTCGTCGCCGTGCCGGTCACGGCGTCGATCCAGATCATCCTCCGCGAGGTCACGGCCGATCGGCGGGCGCGCGTCGCGGCTGCGAAGAGGGCCGGGGAGGCCGGAGGAGCGGTCGGGGGGTCGCCTCCGGCGGTCGCCCCCGCGGACGCCTGAGACCGGGGATGCGCAGCGCTCGCTAGAACACGTAGGCGTCGAGCAGCGAGAAGGCCAGCAGCCCGAGGACGACCAGCACCGCGAGGACCAGCAGGGCGTTCGAGAGCCGGTCCCAGCGGCTCTTCGGCCCGTCCGGCATGACGGCGATGGCCACGCGGCCATTCTCTGCGATCGCGCGGAGGGTGTCTACCGCTCACCCCGGCGCACCGCGCGGCCGGTCGCCTCGCCGACGACGATGCGGAAGACGACCGTGTCGCGGCCGCTCGCGCCGGGGCGCCGCGCCGGTCCGCCGCCGGAGAACCGCGCTGCGAGCGTCCGGAGCCCCGCCTCGGCATCCTCGCCGGTTAGCTCCTCGTACATGCCCTGGACGATCACGCTGCGCCAGCGCCCCGGCGCCTCGTACGCGTCCACCTCGAAGCAGACGTTCGGGTTCGCGCGCATCATCCGCGTCTTCTGCCCCTCGATCGTCGCCACCGCGATCGCGTCGCCGTCGTAGGCGTAGATGACCGGGACGACGTACGTGAGCCCGTCCGCATGGCAGCCGACGCGGCCCACGACCTGCTCGTGGAGAAGCGCGTCGATCTCGGCCGGGGAAAGCTCCTCGATCACTGGCGGAACGCTAACCGTCCCCGGCTCGGGCGCCGCGACGCCGCCGGGAACACAACCTCCGCGTCGGCGGAGCACCAGGCCGTCCACGACTTCGGCGGTTCGCGCTCGCCGGCTTCCACGGGTCCCGGGTCCTCGCGGACGGATCGCCGTGGGCCGAGTGGGCGGGGGTGGGCTTGCCGCCCCTGGCCCGTCGGCTCAGAAGAGCGCGCTCGCGAGCCGGCGGCGGTAGCGGCTGCTGAGCGGATCGTCGGCGCCGAGGTCGCGGAAGAGCGCGAGCATGAGCGTCCGGACCCGGTCGCGGCCAGGCTCGTCGGCTCCCTCGAGCCGCGCGAGCAGCCGCTCGAACGCGTTCTCGTAGTCGAGCCGCTCGAGCGCTTCGAGTACCTCCGGCAGGTCGCCCGCCTCGCGGAGCTCGGCCGTCACGCGCTCGGTCTCGGACGGGCCGGCGAGCGCGTCGAGGAAGGCGCCGACGTCATCCGGCCCGCGGACGCCTGTGAACTCGCCGACGACGCGGCCGTCGCGGAAGCCCTTCACGGCCGGGATCCCGCGAATGTCGAAGCGCTGCGAGAGCGCAGGCTCGGCGTCGACGTCGACCTTCGCGAGGACGACCGCGCCCTCACGCTCGGCGACGCCCGCCTCGAGCACCGGCGCGAGCATGTGGCACGGCTCACACCAGTCGGCCCAGAAGTCGACGACGACCGGCGTCTCGCGCGAGCGCTCGATCACGTCCTGCTCGAAGGTTGTCTCGGTCACGTCCACGTCAGGCCGCCTCGACGCGGGTATCCAGCGGGATCGGGTTGCGCAGGCAGTACACACCCGGGCAGCGCGCGTCGGCCTGCTCCTTCAAGCGGTCGAGCACGTCGCGGGGCACGTCTGCGTCGACGTCGAGCGACCACGTGACGCCCTCGACGGGATCCCGCTCGGAGACGCCGAGCGCCCGCGACTGGTCGACCTCGGTCGTCACGGTTCCGCGCAGCGCGCGGAGCTCGACGCCGAGGCGCGCGGCCTCGAGCGCGTACGTCATCGCGTAGCAGGCGAGGCCGCCCCAGAGGCAGTACGCGAGCGGGTTCGGCGCGGCGCCGCTTCCTCCCATCGGCGCCGGGAAGTCGCAGAGGAACTCCACCTCGCCGCCGGGGTACGGAATCGCGCCGCGAAACTGCGGCCTGCCGGCCTCGACCTGCCATTCGCCCGAGAGCTCCACCGGCTGGCGCGCCGCCGCCGGGTCGGCTGACGCGCGGGCCGCGGACTCCTCGAGCGCGGCGACGTCGACGTTGTGGACGCTCGTCATCCGCCCACCTGCTCGACGGGTAGCCCGGCTTCCCGCCAGGCGGTGAACCCGCCGGCCACCTCGGCCGCCCCGCGGTGCAGGGCGAGCTTCGAGCGAACGGCGTGCTGGCAGAGGTAGATCGCCGTTGGGCCCTCCGGCCGCAAGGCGTGGCGTGCGAGCGAGACGGCGCGGGCGCCCGGCGGGGCGCCGAACCGTCGCCGCTCGGCGCCCGAGCGGAGGTCGAGCAGCACGGCGTCGCCGCGGCTCACGGCCTCCCAGGCCTCCGTCGGACTCAGCGATCTCGACACGGCGACTCCTTCCGGCATTGCTTTGAACTATTCTATTGAGGAATTGAACGTCGCGTCGACCTCACTGATTCCGGACGAGCTCCTCGAGGACGTGGCCCGTCGTTTCCGCTACCTCGGGGATCCCACGCGCCTGCGTGTGCTCCGTGAGCTGCACACGGCGGGCGAGGCGCCCGTCGGCGAGCTCGCCCGGCGGTCGGGCGTTCCCCTCGCGAGCGTCTCGCAGCACCTCAACCGGCTCGCGGAGGGCGGGCTCGTCGCGCGCCGCCGCGCGGGAAGGAGCGTCATCTACGCGATCGCCGACCCGACGCTCGAGCGGCTCTGCGAGATCGTCTGCGAGACGCTGCGCGACTAGAGGCTTGATCCGACATGCGCCCTCGTCGGCAACCGAGTCTCACAGCAACCCTCTAGCCTGCCCGCGGTGGATCCCGTCACGACCGGCCGCCGCCGCAAGGACACGACGCGCTGGCTCCAGCTCGCCGCGACGGGGCGGCCGGCGCCGTTCCGCCTCGGCGGGCCCGCGTACCTCGCCGCGCTCGGCGGCTGGGTGGCCGCGGCCGTGCTCCTCCTCGCCGCGGCGCCCGAGCTCGTCCGCACGACCGTGTCGGACGGGACGGTGGTCGCGGCCGCCCATACGGTCGGCCTCGTCGTCTTTCCGTTCGCCGTTGCGGCGGCGGTCTGGCAGCTCGTCCCGGTCATGCTCCGCAACGACCCGCCGCGGCCGTGGACGCGGTGGATCGTCCTGCCGCTCCTCGCGGCCGGGGCGCCGCTCGCTGCCGCCGTCGCCGCCGGGAACGGGCGGCTCGGCGCGCTCTTCGCCGTCCTGCTGGGAGCCGGCCTCGTGCTGCTGCTCGCCGAGCTTGCGGCGCTCATCCGCGGCGCCCCGGCCGGCCGGACGCTCGTCGTGAGCCGCCCGGCGGTCGCGCTCGCGGGGGCGCACGCGGCCGCCGCGTTCGCGCTCGGGGCGCTCGTCTTCGCCGACAGCGGGCCGGAGCCGCTCGGCGTCCCGTACGAGCGGCTGCTCCTCGTCCACGTGGCGCTCGCCTTCGTCGGCTGGCTGTCCGTCCTGATCGCCGCGGTCGGCCGGACGCTCGTGCCGATGCTCGGCCTGGCCGCCTCCGCTCCTCCGCGCCGGGCGCCCGTCGCCGAGCTCGTCCTCGTCGCCGGTCTCTGGCTCTCCGTCGCAGGGCTCGCGACGTCCACGGACGGTCTCCTCGCGCTCGGCGTCGTCGTCGTGCTCGCCGGGCTCGCGGCCCCGGCGCGGACGTTCCTGCGCGTCGCGCGCACCGGGACGATCGGCCTGCGGGAGGGGCCGGTGGCGCATGTGACGCTCGGTCTCTGGTTCTTCCTGCAGGCGGCCGCACTTGCGCTTCTCGCGGCCGCCGGAGCGGCTGCCGAGCGCCGCGCCGCCGTGGCCGCCGTGCTCCTGCTCGGCATCGGCTGGGCGGCCGGGACGATCCTCGGCCACCTCGGAAAGCTCATCTCCCTCTCGGCCTGGGGCTCGTGGCCGCCGGGCCCGCGGCCGAAGCAGGCGGAGCTCTACCCCCGGCGCGGGTGGCAGGCCGAGGTTCTCCTCTTCGCTCCCGGTGTCCAGCTGCTCGCCGCGGGCGTCGTCGCCGAGTCGGTGACCACGGCGCGCGCCGGCGGCGTGCTGCTCACGGCGGCCGCGCTCGTCGCCCTCGCGTGCGGGGTCGAGACCGTCCGGCGCGCCGGTCGCGGACTTGCGTCGCACGCGCTACCCTCGGAGGCGCCGTGAAAGCGCTGGAGAAGGCCCGGAGCATCCTCGAGACGACCCCCGTGCTCGCCGACGAGGACGAGTACGACCTCTTCGCCGGCCTGCCGCTCACGCCCCCGGCCGAGGGCGAGGAGGGGAACGACGCCGTGCACGCCGAGGAGGGCGAGGGCTGATGCCCGACCCGAAGGTCCCCCGCCTGCTCGAGCTCGGCTCGAAGGGACGCGACGTGCAGGCGCTGAAGCGCGCGCTCAGGCGGGGCGGACACTGGCCCAAGGGCGTGCGGCTCTCGAACACCTTCGACGAGACGACCGACAAGGCCGTGCGGGACTTCCAGCGGGCGAGCCGGCTCGAGATCGACGGCGAGGTGGGCGACGACACGTTCGGCGCGCTCCTGCCGCACTACGACGCGTACGCCCGGCTGCTCGTCGACCGTGTCCGCAAGCGGATGGAGAAGCTCGCGAGCCCGAGCGGGAAGCGGCAGCGGATCGTCGCCGCGGCGTTCGTGGGGTACTCGAACCGCGACAGCATCCACTACACGCAGGACGCGCGGCGTATGCAGGGGGTGCGCGAGAAGATCCGGATCCCGAGGTTCCCCGCGTTCGAGGACTGCTCCTCGTTCGCCACCTGGTGCTACTGGGTCGCGGGCGCGCCCGACCCGAACGGGCGCGGCTACGACGGGTTCGGCTTCACCGGCACGCAGATCGGCCCGGGGACGAAGGTCACCGAGCCGCGGCCCGGTGACCTCGTGTTCTACGGCTGGGAGCCTGCCCCGCGCAACTGCCCCAGGCACGTCGCCGTCTACGTCGGGAACGGCAGGGTCGTCTCACACGGGAGCGAGACCGGCCCGCACCTCGTGGTCCTGGACTACCGCGGCGACCGCAGCCAGATTCGCAGCTACCTCCCGTAGCCGGGGCTCGGCCGCGGCGCGGCGCCGGCACGCTCGCCCGCGGGGCGCTCGTGCGCATACGCCGCGACGAAGCCCTCCCGCCAGCTCGGGTAACGGAGCGTCCAGCCGAGCTCCCGCTTCGCCTTCGCGTTCGACGCGCCGCGGGTCTCCGTCATGAGGACGACGCCCGGCTCTCCAGCGGCGAGACGTCCGACCCAGCGGGGAACCCGGCGAGGCGGCTTGGCCCCGACCACCGCAGCGAGCGCCGGAAGCCACTCGCGTGCGGGCGCGGGGTCGTCGTCGACGATGTTGTAGATGCCGGGCTCGCCGCGCTCGAGCGCGAGCACGGTCGCCTCGGCGGCGTCGTCGAGGTGGACGAACGACGAGATCCCGCCGCCCTCGCCGACGACCGGGAACTGCCGCTTCCGCACGAACTCCACCATCGGGTCGTCCGGTGTCCCGTAGAACCCGCCGTAGCGGAGCACGAGGCCGCCGGCCTCCGTCACGACCCGCTCGAGGTGGCGGATCGCCGCCACCGACTCGCGCATCACCTTCGGCGGTGCCGGGTCGAGTGGATCGTCCTCGGTCTTCACCGGGCCGCCCTCGCGGGCGTACGGGAAGCTCGTGAAGCTCTGCGCGAGGACCCGCGGAACTCCCGTCTCGCGGGCCGCGGCGAGCAGGGCGTCCGTCCCCTTCGTCCGTAGCCGGTTCGTGACGGCGAAGCTGCGGTCGAAGTGCCTGAAGTCGATCCCGCCCGCAAGGGCGGTCGCCTGGTGAACGATCGCCTCGGGCCGGGCGGCCGCGACGGCCTCCCGCACCGCCTGCGGGTGGAGCAGGTCGAGCACGATCCCCTCGGCGCCCTGGGCGCGCAGATCGGCGGCCCGCCCGGCGGAGCGCGACGTGCCGATCACCTCGTGCCCCCGCTCGACGAGCCGGGGGACGAGCCGGGTTCCGATCACGCCGGTCGCCCCTGCAATGAAGACTCTCATCGTGGATCTCCTTTCGTCCTGGTTCTCTGAACCGGAGACGAGACGGCGCGGTCGCCTGTGACACCGTCACGCCACGGCGTGCTATTCCGTCTAGGAAGTGATGGAGACGAGGGAAGAGCTACGCCCGTACCTCTTCGCGATCGCCTACCGGATGCTCGGGTCGGTCGCCGAGGCGGAGGACGTCGTCCAGGAGGCGTTCCTGCGCTACCACGAGGCCGACCCGGACGCCGAGTCCCCGAAGGCGTACCTCACCACCGTGACGACGCGGCTCGCGATCGACCAGCTCCGCTCGGCGCGGGCGCGGCGCGAGGTCTATCCGGGCGAGTGGCTGCCGGAGCCGCTCGTGGAGGACGACGCCGTCCGGCACGCCGAGACGGCCGACTCGCTCTCGCTCACGTTCCTCCACCTGCTCGAGAAGCTCGCCCCGGTCGAGCGCGCCGTCTTTCTCCTGCGGGAGGTCTTCGACTATCCCTACGACGAGCTCGCCGGGATCGTCGGGAAGAGCCCGGAGAACTGCCGCCAGATCCTCGGGCGGGCGCGCCGGCACATGGAGGAGGGGAAGCGCCGCTTCGACGTCTCGCGCGAGGAGCGCGACGACGTCGCGCGCCGGTTCATCGCGGCGTGGGAGGAGGGGGATCTGGACGGGCTCGTTGCGCTCCTCGCGCCGGACGCGACGGTCTACGGCGACGGCGGCGGCAAGGCGCCTGCCGTGAAGGTGCCCCTCGTGGGCGCGGAGCGCGTCGCGAAGGCGTTGGTCGGCTGGGCGAGGCTGGCGCGCGAGCGCGGGCTCGTCCATCGCCCCGCGGACGTCAACGGCGAGCCGGGGGCGATCCTGCACGGCGCCGACGGAACCGTCTTCGGGGTCAGCGCGTTCGAGATCCGGGACGGGCTCGTGGTCGGCATCCGCGCGATCTCGAACCCGGACAAGCTCGCGCACGTGCCTCGCGACTAGCGCGTTCGACGGAGGCCGTTCGCGGAAAGGCTAGGGCCGGAACCGGAGAGGGGAGGACCCCATGAAGGTCACGATCATCGGCACGGGCAACATGGCGCGGGGGATCGGCACGGTCGCGCTCGCCGGCGGGCACGACGTTACGCTCTACGGGACGGAGCTCGCGAAGGCCGAGGAGCTCGCGGTCGAGCTGGAGGGAACGGCGAAGGCGGCGACCGTGGGCGACCCGGTCGAGGGGGACGTCGTCGTGCTCGCCCTCTGGTACCCGGTCACCCGCGAGGTCGTCGAGCGCTACGGCGACGGGCTCGACGGCAGGGTGGTGGTGGACATCTCGAACCCAATCGACACGGATGCGTTCGAGCCGATCCGCCCGGACGCCGGATCGGGCGCGGAGGAGGTCGCGGCCGCCGCCCCGAACGCCCGCGTCGTGAAGGCGTTCAACACGACGTTCGCCGGCACGCTGGCCGGAGGCGGGAAGGTCGCGGGCGAGCCGCTCGACGTCTTCATCGCCTCGGACGACGACGAGGCGAAGCGGGCGGTCGCCCGCCTCGCCGAGGACGGCGGCCTCCACCCGGTCGACGCCGGGCCGCTGCGCCGCGCGCGGGAGCTCGAGGCGGTCGGCTTCCTCCACATGGCCGTCCAGGAGCCGCTCGGCACTGGCTTCGGCAGTGCCCTGAAGATCGTCGCGTAGCCCGCGCAGACTCCGTTCAGCGGCTACTCCCGCTCCGGCTCGCGGACACGAAGGCCTACGAGTCCGGCGTGATCGCGCTGACGTACGAGTCCGCGCGCTAGGACGTGACGAGCGCCCGGAGCCGCTCGTCCAGCCGTGCGAAGCTCTGGTCGGCGCCCTCCTCCATGCCGGTCGCCATGGCCGCGTCCCGGGCCTCCTGAGAGGGGTAGAGGATCGTCATCGTGACCGTCGTGCGGCCGGCCTCCTCGACGAACTCGGTCGTGTTCACCGTCTCGGGCCAGTCGGCGCCCCAGCGCTCCGTGCCCACGAGGCGGCCCGGCGGCTCGACCTCGCGGTAGTCCCCGGTCATCTCCATCTCCTCGCCGTCCGCCTTGCGCCAGACGTGGCGCCAGGAGCCGCCGGGGCGGAGGTCGATCTCGCACACGGGCATCGTCCAGCCGTCGGGGCCGAGCATCCAGTGCGGGACATGCTCCGTGCTCGTCCACACCTCGTAGACGAGGTCGCGTGGGCCGGCGAACGTGCGCGCAATCGCGACCTCGCGGTCCGAGGGGGTGGTGATGGTCGTCTCGCCGGTGGGGGTCGTCACGGTCGGGCTCCTTTCGCCTTGAGGTCTTCGAGGTATGCGTCGAGCCGTTCGAAGCTCCCGTCCCAGAACGCGCGGTACTCCTCGGCCCACTCGGCCACCTCGCGAAGCGGGGCGGCCTCGAGTCGCACCGGGCGCCGCTGCGCGTCCCGGGCGCGCGAGACGAGGCCGGCGCGCTCGAGCACGCGGAGGTGCTTCGAGACCGCGGGGCCGCTGATCGGAAAGCGCGCGGCGAGCTCGCCGACGGTGGCCGGACCGTCCACGAGCCGCGTGAGGATCGCCCGCCGGGTCGGGTCGGCGAGGGCGGCGAACGTGGCGTCGAGCGTGCCTGCGGTCATGTGTCGAGTATAACCATGCGGTTATATAACCCGCAAGTTGTACACGTCGCCGCGGCGCGTAGGCTCGCGCTGGGAGAGCGTCGGCGACGGGCTCGCGCTCGGGATCGCGCTCGGCATCGGATTCGGCCTCGTGAGCGCGCTCATCGCACAGCTCTACGAGCAGAAGGGGAGCGCGTACTGGCTCATCAAGGGTGTGAACGCCGTCATCGCGCTCTCGCTCGTGTCGGTCATCGTGTCCGTCTGGGACTGAGGTACGCTCGCCGCGATGACGCGGCTCGTCACGACGGTCGTCGGTAGCTACCCCCAGCCCGGCTGGTTGATCGACCGCGGGCGTCTCGGCGACCGCCTTCCGCCGCGCGTGCGCGCCCGCGAGCTGTGGCGCGTGCCCGAGCCGTTCCTCGAGGAGGCCCAGGACGACGCGACCAGGCTCGCCGTGCAGGACATGGAATCGGCCGGGATCGACGTGATCACCGACGGCGAGATGCGGCGGGAGAGCTACTCGAACCGCTTCGCGACCGCCCTCGAGGGCGTCGACCTCGACGAGCCGGGCACCGCGCTCGACCGGACCGGGAATCCCGTGCCCGTGCCGCGCGTCCACGGCCCGGTGCGCCGCGCGTACCCGGTCGAGACGCGCGACGTCGAGCTCCTGCGGACGCTCACCGACCGGCGGATCAAGATCACCGTCCCCGGGCCGTTCACGATGACCCAGCAGGCGCAGAACGACCACTACGCGTCGGACCGCGACCTCGCGCTCGCGTACGCCGAGGCCGTCAACGAGGAGCTCCGCGACCTGAAGGCCGCGGGCGCGGACGTCGTCCAGATCGACGAGCCGTACCTCCAGGCGCGGCCGGAGGCGGCGCGCGAGTACGCGCTCGAGGCGATCGACCGCGCGCTCGATGGGATCGAGGGCGAGACGGCGCTGCACACGTGCTTCGGCTACGCCGCGCTCGTGCACGAGCGGCCGAGCGGCTACCCGTTCCTCGCCGAGCTGGCCGACTGTGCCGCGACGGCGCTCTCGCTCGAGGCCGCGCAGCCTGGGCTCGATCCCGAGGTGCTGCGCCCCGTCGCGGGCAAGACGATCCTGCTCGGCGTCCTCGACCTCGGCTCCGAGGAGGTCGAGACACCGGAGGTCGTGGCCGGGCGGATCCGCGCCGCGCTCGAGGTCGTCGAGCCGGAGCGGCTCGTCCCCGCACCGGACTGCGGGATGAAGTACCTCCCGCGCGAGCGGGCGTACGCGAAGCTCGAGGCGCTCGTCGCCGGGGCGCGGCTCGCCGAAGCCCAGCTCGGGCTCTGATCCGTGTACTCGCACGTCGAGCGGCTGCTTGCGGACGAGCGCCCCGTCATCCTCGACGGCGGCGTCGCGACCGAGCTCCAGCGCCTGCGCCCGCTGCGCGGCGAGCCCGGCCCCGACCCGGAGCTCTGGGGCACGTGGGGCCTCTACCGCGCGCCGGCCGCCGTGAAGGAGGTGCACGCGCGCTACGTCGCGGCCGGCTGCGACGTGATCTCGACGGATACGTGGTCGATCCTCTCCGCACCCGCGGCGGACGCGCGCGCCGCCGCGGAGCCGACGCACTGGATGGACGTCGCGCGGCTTGGGGTCCGCCTCGCCCGCGAGGCGATCGCCGAAGGCGGCCGCACCGGCGAGTGCGCGGTCGCGTTCGCGATCTCCGAGGACGTCAACTCACCCGAGCGCGAGGCGACGGTCGAGCTTCTCGCGCGGGTTCTCGAGGAGGAGCCGCCCGATCTCGTCCTGCTCGAGACGCTGACGCTCGTCCGAGAGCCGGGGACCTTCGAGACGGTCGGGCGGCTGCTCGACACCGGCCTGCCCCTCTGGCTCTCCTTCCGCCGGTGCCGGCACGGCGTCTGCGGCGTCTTCGGCCAGCACTGGGGGCCGCCCGAGGGCGACGCGTTCGGCCGGGCCGCGCGGCGGTTCGAGGAGCTGGGCGTCGGCGCGCTCGCGGTCAACTGCCTACCGGTCGACCACGTGCCGGGGATGCTCTCCTGGCTGCGCGACTTCACGTCGCTGCCGCTCGGCGTCTACCCGAACCTCGGCCACCTGGCCGGCGGCCTCTGGCGCTTCGACGACGACACGGGGCCGGCGGAGTACGCCGAGCTCGCGCGCGGCTGGCGCGCCGAGGGCGCGCAGATCGTCGGCGGCTGCTGCGGCACGACGCCGGAGCACATCCACGCCGCTGCCGAGGCGCTCGAGGGAACGAGGCCGGGCCACGAACGCCTCGCGCCGCCGCCCTTCCAGGACGAGGTGGATGAAGAGCCCGTCCGTCCGTGGCTCGACGAGCGGGGCCGCGAGCTCTTCCCGCTCCCCTTCCCCGAGCTCGTCGTCGACCCGGGCGTCTTCGTCCCGACCCAGGGGAGCTACCTCGTCTGGAAGTACCTCTTCGAGAGCGGCGCGGGCAAGGGGCTGGAGTGCATCGACGTCGGCTGCGGGAGCGGCATCCTCGCCATCCAGCTCGCGCTGAACGGCGCGGCGGGCGTGCACGCCATCGACATCGACCGGAACGCGGTCGCGAACACGCTCGCGAACGCGTTCCGAAACGGCGTGAGCGACCGGGTGACCGGCGGCACGGCCGACCTCTTCGACTGGGAGCCGGAGCGGAGCTACGACCTTGTCGTCGCGAGCCTCTACCAGCTTCCGGTCGACCCGTTCGAGGAGCCGACCGGCCACCGGCCGCTCGACTACTGGGGCCGGACGATGCTCGACCATTTCCTGCGTCTGCTGCCGAAGCTGCTCGCGCCGGCCGGCCGGGCCTACGTGATGCAGCTCTCGATCGTCGGGCAGGCGGCGACCGAGCGGCTGCTCGCGCGCGCCGGGCTCGAGGCGCGGGTGGTCGACTTCAGCTTCTTCCCGTTCGGCCCGCTCTTCGAGGCGAGCAAGGCGCAGATCGAGCGCGTCGAGGCACTCTCGGACGCGTACCACATCGCGGTCGGCGGGGAGGACGTGATGGTCGCATACCTGCTCGAGGTGACGCGAAGCGGCGCCTGACCTGCCTCAGGCGCCGCTGAGCGGGAGCGGCGCGGATTCCTTGACCGTCCGGATGGCGATGTTGCTGCGGACGTCGACGACCCCGGGCAGGACGAGCAGCGTGTCGAGGAGCAGGCGCTCGTACGCGGCGAGGTCCGCGACGACGACCTCGAGCAGGAAGTCGGCCGTCCCGGCCAGGACGTGGCAGGCGATCACCGCGTCGACCTGCATGACGGCCGCCTCGAACTCCCGCGCCCGCTCGCGCGAGTGTCCGCTCACCTTGACCTCGACGAACAGGGTGAGCCCGAGCCCGACCCGGCGGCGGTCGACGAGCGCACGGTAGCCGCGGATCGTCCCGTTCGCCTCGAGGCGCTTCAAGCGGCGGAGACAGGGCGACGGAGAGAGGCGTACTCGGTCGGCGAGCGCATTGTTCGCGAGCCGGCCCTCCACCTGGAGCTCGCGCAGGATCGAACTGTCGATCGCGTCCATGCGAAACATTATTGCTTAAGAAAGTCCTCTGTGGGGCGAGAAAGTCACCATGTGTCTGCGGAAAGGGCGCAGAATGCTCCGCATGACTACCTCTGTGCTCGTTCCCGTCGCCGCCCACGCCGGCCTTCGTGGCCTCGTCGCTCGGCACCCTCTGTTCTCGTTCCTCCTCCTCGCGTTTCCGCTCTCGTGGTCGATCGTCCCTCTCACGGGCGGCGAGGGGATCAACCCGACGGGCCCGCTCATCGCGGCCCTGGTCGTGTCGGCGCTCGTCGGCGGCCGCTCTCAGGTCGGCGCCTGGCTGCGGCTGAGCTTCACCAACCGCGGCCCCCTCCGGTGGCATGCGATTGCGATCGGCGTGATCGTCGGCCTTTACGGGCTCGCCGCCCTGGCCGCGTTCGCGCTCGGCGCGGCCGGGCCGTCCTCCGCCGAGCTCGGCGCGTGGACGGAGATCCTCTTCGTCTTCCCGCTCTACCTTCTCCTGATCGCGGCGCCCGAGGAATCCGGCTGGAGGGGCTTCGTGCTCCCCCGCCTCACGGAATCGTTCGGGCCGCTCAAGGCCACCGCGGTCCTCGGCCTGATCGTCGCCGCGTGGCACGTGCCGCTCGTCGTCGCCGGCTCGCAGGCCGCCGCCGTCCTCGGGGCCGTGTTCGCCAGCCAGTTCGTCTTCACGTGGCTCCAGGGGCGCACGAATGGGAGCGTCCCGATCGTGATGGTCGCCCACGCCGCCCAGGGCGGGATCGCCGGCGCCTGGATGGGGCCGATGTTCACCGGCGCGGACCAGACGCTCCACGTCGGGATCTGGGCCGGGCTCCTCGGGCTCGTCACTGCCGCGATCGCGCTCGCCCTGAACCGCCGCCCGGCCGCGTAGCCCTCCGCTCCGTTTGCCGCCCGGCGGCCCGTCCGCGAAGATGGGCCGTCGGGCGGTGGAACGCGGATGAGCAACGGCGAGGGCGCACGCCCGGTGAGCGGGATCGCTCGCGCGTACCCGGACCGGGTGGAGGTACGCGGCCGTGATCTGACCGGCGACGTGATGGGCCGGCTGACGTTCACGGAGTTCTTCCACCTGCTCCTCACCGGCGAGGAGCCGACGGAGGAGCAGCGGTTCTTCCTCGACCTCCTGCTCGTGTCGATCGCCGAGCACGGGCTCATGCCGTCGAACGTTGCGGCGCGGATGACGCTCGCGGCCGACCCCGAGTCGCTTCACGGGGCGGTCGCGGCCGGGATCCTCGGCGCGGGGCCCGTCGTGCTCGGGACGTCCGCGGAGTGCGCGCGCCTGCTCGCTCCCGGGGGCGATCCGGCGGAGATCGTCCGCGAGCACGGCGAGGCAGGGCGGAAGCTGCCGGGCTTCGGCCATCCGGTGCACAAGCCGGTCGACCCGCGCGCGGAGCGGATCCTCGAGCTCGCCGACGAGCATGGGGTCAGCGGCGAGCACGTCGCGCGAGCACGCGCGTTCCACGCGGAGATCGGGCTCACGATGAACGTCTCCATGCCGATCGCCGCCGTGATGCTCGACCTCGGCTTCCTGCCGGCGGCGGTGAAGGCCGTACCGATCCTGGCGCGGACCGCGAGCCTGCTCGCGCATGCCGTGGAGGAGCACGACGCGCCAACCGGCTTCGCGCTCGCCCGCGCCGCCGAGGAGGCGGTCGACTACGAGCCCGATGCTCGAGCCTGAGGTCGAGTCGCGGTCGTGGCCCGAGCAGCTCGTCGTCGACGACGAGGCGTTCCGCGTCCAGCTCGCGTACCTGCGCGAGCGCTCGCCGTTCTACCGCGAGAAGCTCGCCGGGTACGACGCGGCCGGGCTCGCCGAGGTCGCAGCGCTCCCGCTCACGGAGAAGGACGAGCTCCGCGCGACGGTCACGGACGAGAACCCGATCGGCGCGCACCTCTCGGTCGGGCGCGAGGAGATCGTCCGCATCTACTCGACGAGCGGCACGACGGGCACGCCGAGCTACATCCCGCTCACGGCAAGCGACCTGGACAACTGGATCACGGGCTCGGCGCGCTCGTATGCGGCCTCCGGCGTTCGGGCCGGCCAGCGGATCGTCTCGACCTACAACGCGGGCCCCTTCGTCGCGGGCGCGGCACTCGCGTCGTTCGACCGGATCGGGCTCTCGCACATCCCGGTCGGGACGGGCAACACCGAGCGCCTGCTCACGGCGATCGAGCGGCTGCGCCCCGAGGCGGTCGTCATGACGCCCTCGTACGCCGCGCACCTCGCCGAGCGCGCGCCGTGGCTGCGCGAGTCGAGCGTCGAGCGGGTGCTGGTCGCGGGCGAGCCGGGCGGCGGCGAGCCGGCCTTCCGCGCCGCGCTCGAGGACGGCTGGGGCGCGCACGTGACCGAGGCGATGGGGATCGGCGACATCGGCGTGTCGCTCTGGGGCGAGTGCGAGGAGCAGGACGGGATGCACCTCGGCGCCCGCGGCTTCGTCCACGCGGAGCTCGTCGACCCGGCGAGCGGCGACGCGCTCCCGCTCGAGGACGGCGCGGCCGGCGAGCTCGTCCTCACGCACCTGCGCCAGCGCGCCGCGCCGCTCCTGCGCTTCCGCACCCGCGACCACGTGGTCGTGAAGACGAGCCCGTGTCCGTGTGGCCGCACCGGCCCGCGGATCCGCTGCGTCGGGCGCACCGACGACATGCTGATCGTCCGCGGCGTGAACGTCTTCCCGTCGGCGATCCGCGAGGTCGTCGCCGGCTTCGCCCCCGCGGTGAGCGGCCACGTCCGAGTGCGCCCGACCACGCCCGACGTCAAGCAGGAGCCGCCGCTCCCGGTCACCGTCGAGCTGTCCCGCGACGCCGAGTCGCTCGAGCGACTGGCCGACGAGATCCGAGAGCGCCTCCGCGCCGTCCTGGTCGTGCAGACGGCGGTCGAGCTCGTCCCGTGGGGCACCCTCGAGCGGAGCGAGTACAAGTCGAAGCTCCTGGAGCGCTGACGCAGGGCGACGGGAAGCGGACGCATTCACGCTCGTCCGCTGGTCCCGGTGCGCGGCGTCCCGGGCTCGAGGTGAGCCGATGGCCGGCGCTTACCTCGAACGTCGGCGAGGCACCTTATTCGAGAGAGCCGTCCGGACGACCGATGGTTTAGGCTCGGCGGTGCGGTGCGTCTTTACATGGATCGCCACGATGTACCGGGCGCGACGGCAGAGGACGTGGCTCAGGCCCACGTGAGCGACCTCGCCGTTGCGGGCAAGCACGGAGTCGAGTTCCTTTCGTACTGGTTCGACGCCGACCACGGGGGCGTGTTCTGCTTCGCGAGGGCTCCCGCGCGCGAGAACCTCGAGGCGGTCCATCGCGAGTCGCACGGAATCGTTCCGAACGAGATCATCGACGTGTCGGAGGACGCTGTCCTGCGCTTCCTCGGCAAGGTCCAGGATCCCGTCGATCACACGGAGCTGACGAGCCCGTTCCGCACGATCGTCTTTACGGACCTCGTGGGCTCGACTGCCATCGCGGAGGAGCTCGCGACCACGGCGTATATCGCGTTGCTCACCGAGCACGACGTGATCATCCGGCGTGCGCTCGTGGCGTCGCGCGGCCGTGAGGTCAAACACACGGGAGACGGGATAATGGCCTCGTTCGACGACGTCGCGAACGCCCTCGAGAGCGCCCTCGCGATCCAGGCGGGATTCGAGGCGAGGATCGCCGAAGGCAAGAGGCCCGAGTGCCGCGTCCGGATCGGAATGGCGGCCGGCGAGCCTGTCGACCACAACGACGATCTTTTCGGCTCGACCGTGAACCTCGCCAGCCGTCTCTGCGACGCGGCCGACCCGGGCGGGACCCTCGTCTCGGACGTCGTCCGAGAGCAGGGCGCCGGTTGCGGCTATCTCTTCGCGGCGACCGACTCGCGCGAGCTCAAGGGATTCTCGCGGCCCGTGCCCGCCTTCGAGCTGCTCGGGCGGGCGGACGAGGCGATCGGCTCGAGGACTGCGGTCCTGCCGACCGCGGCCTCGCCCGGGGTCGTCATGCGCGTCCGCCGGCTGTTGCGGCGACGCTAGGCCACCTCGGCAGTGCTCGCCGGAGCGTCTGCGGCAGACGGATGATTCCGTCGCCCGCAAGAGCAATCCGTGAAGGATCCGTCCGGCTACCGGTCGCCAACGAGCTCGGCGTGGGGCCGGATCTCGTCCTCGACGGCCCGAAGCGGCCCCGCGGCACGGACTGAAGCGGCGACGCCGGC
>Ga0299913_10000434_pt1 | contig 26328 bp, 26 predicted proteins | sample RVTome_9_FD_201360 | JGI IMG/M metagenome (GOLD analysis project Ga0299913, IMG submission 201360) | Soil microbial communities from uranium-contaminated site in the Upper Colorado River Basin, Wyoming, United States - RVT155D38 (version 2) ... | reverse complement strand
GCGAAGCCGAACAGGATCGGCGTCGCGTAGAGCAGCAGCATGATCGTGCCGTGCATGGTGAACAGCTGGTTGTACTGCTCGTTGGAGACGACCTGCTGGCCCGGCCTGGCCAGCTCGGTGCGGATGAGCATCGCCATCGCACCACCGACCATGAAGAAGACCATCGACGTGACCAGGTACAGAATGCCGATCTGCTTGTGGTCCGTTGTCCGGATCATCGCGAGCAGACGCGAACCCTTGGCCGCCTCACGCGCCGGGTACGGGCGGGTGGCGATCGGCTTCGGAGCGACGGCCGTCACGTAGTGCCTCCTGCGTTGGCGCTGGTCAAGGTCGCGCGACGATGGTAGTCCGCGCGGTGCGCCATCGCGCGATCGGGTTGGGGCTCAGCGGGTGGGCGGCGGGCTCAGCCGGTGGGGACGGCGAAGATCCTCGGCAGGCGGCTGGCGAAGTACAGGTCGCCGCGGATGGACAGGCGGCGCTTCAGATAGGTGAGCGCTGGGCTGGCGTTGCCCGTGACGAGCTTGAAGAAGACCACGGGCTCGGTGCGGATGCTCACCCGCGGCTCGCCTTCCAGGTCGCCGACGGTGCACACACCGCCGCGGATGAGCGTGCGGTACTCGTCGAAGCCGCCGTCCGGGCGGCCGGTGATCTGCCAGGCGACCAGCGCGTCCACGCCGACGGACCGACCGCGGTTGAGGTACTCGGGCAGCCGGCGGAAGATCTCGTCGAGCAGGATCTGCCGCACCGCGCCACGCAGCCGCTCCCGCAACCGCCGCTCGGGCAGCTCGCGGACCAGCCTGGCCATCGCCGCGACGTCGACCTTGCTCGGGCTGCACAGCTCGACCACGCCGTCCTCGGTCGGGATCCGGAACAGCCGCAGCAGCTCCAGCGCGAACCAGGCGTCGCCGTCCAGTTCGAGGTCACCGGACAGCGCCATGGTGCACGGGTCGCCGTTCCCGGTGGCGAGCTTGAGGAAGCTGACCACGCCGAGCCGCAGCGTCACGGTCGGCTCCGCCTCCAGGTCGCGGCCGACCTTGATCACACCGTCCTCCACGATGAGCGTGAACGGGTCGGCCTCGTCCTCGAAGCCCACCAGCTCCCACCGGACGACACCGTGCATGCCCCGTGCCGCGACGGGGTCCAGGTAGTCCGGGAACCGGCGGATGATCTCGTCGACGAGAACCTGCCGAATCATGGCGAGCGGTCGCTCCCTAACACTTGGTCAGGTGTCGGGTCGATCAGGCGGGTGACCTTACCTTTACTCAACGCAATGCCCGACAGCGAGTGACGACGCTCCGCCTCGCTCCTCCCGCCGACCGCCTGCCGTGTCCATGCAACAGCATTGCGTGAGCACGGCGGTCGCTGTCCATACCACTCGGCGAGTTCAGTCGAACGGGTCACCTCAACCAGCGTCGATTACGGGCGCGAACAGCCGTATCACTGTACGTAGTGCCGGAGCGGCCTCGCCGGCCACCTCGGTCAGCGCGGCGATTCGACGCTCGTGCTGCTTGACCGGCAGCGCCGTGCCGAGGTCGCCGGCCGCCGCGAGGGCAACCAGGGCGGCGGCGCGCGGATCCACCTCGGCCACCGGGGTCGACTCGCGCAGCGCGGCACGGATCAGGTTGCCGAGCTCGGTGACGGCCTCCGGCCGGTGCAAGGTGACCTTGTCGAACGGGACCACGCGCCGCGGCTGCAGCTCGATCCACCCGCCGGCGGCGAGCTGGTCGGCGACCGCGGCCGTCGTCGCCCTCGCGTGCTTGCGCACCCAGTGCCGCCATGGCCGCGGCCGGGACTCCGCGACGTCGCGCAGCACGCCGGCGAGCACCGGGTCGGCCGGCTGCGCCATCCGCGCGTTCACCTGTGGCGTCCCGTCCCGGTCCGCGAGGTGGCCGCGCAGCTGCAGGTCGACGAGCGCTGCGGCGCGCAGCAGGTAGCCGAGCGGGCCGGGCGAGGCCAGCCGCTGCTTGACCGGATCGTAGGCGAGCAGGTAGAGCCGCGCCGGCAGCGTATCGGGGATCTCCACGGCTCACTCCCCCTCGCGCTCGGCGGCCGGCGGCCGGCCACGCGGCCGCATCCGGCCGACGTCGCTGGGCAGCCGGCCGGCATCCGCCAGTGCCCGCCGGAGCAGGAACACGATCTGTGCGTTGGTACTGCGCAGGTCCGGTTCAGCGCCAGTTCGACCATGCCGACCGCGCCCTCCACGATCCGCGGAACGCGGTTGCACTGGACATGCGACGACCGTACCCACGCCGCGCGCAACTAGATGGCCAGCACCCGCACCAGTTGGTCCAGACCCTTCACATCGTCGGGATTGCGGGTGACCAGCGGAATTCGGTTCGACGCCGCGGTAGCCGCGATCTGCAGGTCCAGCCGGCGAGGGCGGGGATCGCGTCCGTTCTGACGCACCACGGCGGCAAGCACGCCGTAGAGCTTTGCCGCGGCGGTATCGAACGGCAGGACGTCGAACTCGTCGAGCGTCGCGTGGTACCGCTCGATCCGAATCGCTCGCCGAACTGGGTCGTCGATGTCCAGGCCGTACGCGAGCTCGGCAATGGTCACCGCGCTCACGGCGCCTCCGGCAATCCCAAGCTGCGCGAGATCCACCCGCTCGATGTCGATGACCACGGACGTGTCCAGCAGGGCGTCCCGATAGGCAGTCACCTGGCCGACCGCCGCTCCCAGGGATCTTCCAGGGGGTCGTCAGGGCCGAAGATCGCGTCATCCTCGGCGCGTTCCCGGTACCACTGTTCGACGTCCATAGGCGGAAGTTCGCGAAACCGGCGCTGGATCTCGCCCAGGGTCCGTCGTTGCCGTGGTTCGTCGGTGGCCTGGTGTGGGATGAGGTCGGCCACCGGGACGCCGTTTCGGGTGACCACGAAGCTCTCGCCGGCCATCACCCGGCGGATGATCGTCGCGTTGTCGTTGCGGAGCTCGCGCTGCCCGATGTACTCGGCCATTGCTACACTGTAGCACTTTGACGATAATTGTGCTACGGCGGGTGCGGGGCGAAGGCGGCGCGGCGGGCGGCGCGGCGCAGGCTGCGCAGCAGGATCGGGCCGGCGAGGACGATCAGCAGCGCGGTGGTGACCGCGCGGCCGATGTCCCAGCCGAACGAGGTGGCCAAGGTGAAGGCCATGAGCCGGCGCAGGTTGTCGACCACGGCGTCGCCAGGCACGAACGAGACCGTGGTGCCGGGCCCGAGGACGAACGGCCAGAAGGACAGGTTGAGCAGCAGGCCGTAGACCAGGCCCGTCACCGCGCCGTACGCCGCGAGCATGGCGAGCTCGGCCTTGCCGCCGACCCGCCGCGGAAGCAGCCCCGCGCCGAGGCCGATCCAGGCGCAGCCGAGCATCTGGAACGGCAGCCACGGCCCCACCCCGCCGGTGAGCAGCGCCGACGCGAACAGCGTCGTGTTGCCGAGCACGAACCCGAAGCCCGGGCCGAAGACCCGGCCGCCGAACACGAGCAGGAAGAACACGGTCTCGATGCCCGCGGTGCCGGCGCCGAGCGGCCGCAGCACGGCGCCGATGGCGGACAGGATGCCGAGCATCGCCACGGCCTTCGAGTCGATGCCACCGTCGGCGATCTCGGCCAGCACCACGGCGAGCACCATCACCAGCAGCAGCGCGAACACCCACGGCGCGTCGCGGCCGTGCGCGATGGCGGAGTCCGACGTCACGAGCAGCGGCCACAGGTACGCCGCCATGCCGGTGAGCGAGGCCAGCGCCAGCATCGCCACGGCGCGCGGCCGGATGGCAATGGCCTTCAGCCGTCCGCCCGCGGGGCGGCTTGCGGGGCCGTTCACGGGGCGGCCTTCAGGGCGTGCTCCACCTGGGCGACGGTCAGCCACCGCGCCGGCGCCAGCACCTTGGCCACCTGCGGGGCGAACACCGGCGACGAGGTGACGACCTCGGCAACCGGTCCGTCGGCGATCACCTCGCCGTCGGCGAGCAGCACCACGCGGGTGGCGTACTCGGCGACGAACTCCACGTCGTGCGTGGCCAGTACCACGGCCGTGCCGGCGTCGGCGAGCTCGCGCAGCACCGTCGCCAGCGCGGTCTTGGCCGGGTAGTCCAGCCCGCGGGTCGGTTCGTCGAGCAGCAGCACGGTGGGCGTGGCGGCGAGCGTCACGGCGAGCGCGAGCGCCAGCCGCTGGCCCTCCGAGAGGTCGCGCGGATGGGCCCGTCCGTCCACGCCGGGCACGATGCGCTCCAGCAGCGCGCTCGTGGTGCCGCGCGCCGCGCCCGTCTCGGCGTCCGCCTGCTCGCACTCGGCGCGCACGGTCTCGCGGAACAGCAGGTCGGTCGGCTGCTGCGGCACCAGGCCGATCGCGCGGCGCCGCTGGCCGGGCTTGAGCGCGGCGGGATCGTCGGCGCCCACCAGCACCTCGCCGCCGTGCCTGCGACCGCTGCCCTGCAAAGCCCACAGCAGGCTGCTCTTGCCGGAGCCGTTTCGGCCCATCAGCGCCACCCGTTCCCCCGCCGCGACGCGCAGGTCCACCCCGCGCACCGCGGCCGCGCCCGAGTACCGCACCACCACACCCCTGGCCACCAGCCGGCCGTCCCCCGCCCCGCCGGTCGCCGGCGGGTCGGTGGGTGGGGCGATGCCGTGCAGACGCTCGCGGAGGGGGCCGGCCAGGCGGCGGGCGTCGCGCACCGAGACGGCCGGGGGGTGCCAGCCGGCGACACCGGCCAGCCGGACGACCGGGGGTGCGACCGGGGAGCGGGCCAGCACCTCGCCCACCCCTCCCACCACGGGCGCGGCACCGCGGCCCGGCAGCCAGATCACGCGGTCGGCGAACTGCGCCACGCGTTCCAGCCGGTGCTCGGCCATCAGGACGGTGATGCCCAGGTCGTGCACGAGCCGGTGCAGCGCGGCGAGCACCTCCTCGGCGGCCCCGGGGTCGAGCGCCGAAGTCGGCTCGTCGAGCACCAGGATCCGCGGGTGCGCGGTGAGCGCGGCGCCGATCGCGACGCGCTGCTGCTGGCCGCCGGAGAGCGTGGCCAGCGCGCGGTCGCGCAGGTCGGCGAGCCCGAGCAGGTCCAGCGTCTCCTCGACCCTGCGTCGCATCACCGGCGCGGGCAGGCCGATGGACTCCATGGAGTACGCCAGCTCCTCCTCGACGCCGTCGGTGACGAATCCGGCCACCGGGTCCTGCCCGACCATGCCGACCACGTCGGCCAGTTCGCGCGGTGGGTTGGTGCGGGTGTCACGCCCCGCGACGAGCACCCGCCCGCGCAGCTGCCCGCCCGTGAAGTGCGGCACCAGGCCGTTCACCGCGGCCAGCAGCGTGGACTTCCCGGACCCGGTCCGTCCGACCACCACGCACAGCTCGCCCTCGTGCACCCGCAGGTCGACGCCGGAGATCGCCGGCCGCTCCGCGTCGTGGTAGGTGACGGTGACGTCCTCGAAGCTGATCACTTTGCCGCCTCCGGCGCCGGCGCCACCCACGCCGGCAGGAGCGCCGCCAGCACCCCGGCCGCCGGCAGCAGCGGTAGCGACGGCCAGCTCAGCGGCGCGACCGGCGGCACCAGGTGCGCGGCGCCGAGCGCCTCGGCCGCCAGCACGGCCGCGATCGCCGCCAGCCCGCTGAGCACCACGGCCAGGTCCCGCGGCCGCCAGCGGTCCGGGCGGTAGCGGCTGCGCGGCACCCGGCGGGACGCGAGCGCCAGCCCGGCGGCAGCCGTCGCCAGCCCGAGCAGCAGCATGGGCGCTGCTCCGAACGGCCCGGGGATGATCATCGGTGAGCCGGCGTCCAGCAGCCCGTACACGCCGACGCACACGCCGAGCAGGCCGACCAGCAGCAGCGCGCCGGTGGCCCGTCGCACCGAGGGCGGCACCCCGGCGGTGCGGCCGTAGCCACGCGAGTCCATCGCGGCGGCCAGCGCGAGCGAGCGGTCGAGCGCGTCCTGCAGCACCGGCACCAGGACGGTGCGCAGCGCCCGCAGCCCGCGCGAGGTGTCGCCGCGCAGCAGCCGTGCCCGCCGCACCTGCCGAGCGCTGGCGATCAGCTGCGGCGCGGCGGACAGCGCCACCACGACCGCGACGCTCACCTCGTACAGCGCCGCCGGCAGGGAGCGCAGCAGCCGCTTGGGGTTGGCCAGCGCGTTGGCGGCACCGACGCAGGCCAGCAGCACGGCCAGCCGCAGCCCGTCGTACAGCGCGGCGGCCAGCCCCTCGGCAGTCACCGCGCCACCGATCCGGATGCCGGCGGCCCACTCTGGCAGCGGCAGCTGCGGCAGCGTGAGCAGCACGGTCGTGCCGTAGGAGCCGCCGAACACGACGTGGAACAGCGTGCGCACGGCGATCACCATCAGTCCGAGCCGCAGGAACACGCCGTACGAGGCGGCCCACGGATCGTTCGACCGCCGCGCGACGACGACGTACCCGGCGACCGCGACCACCAGCGCGATCAGCAGCGGGTTGGTGGTGCGGCTGGCCGCGGTGCCGAGCGCGAGGGCCCACAGCCACCACGCTCCCGGGTGCAGCGGCGCCGGCGCGATCACCCGGCCGGCGCCGCGTCGGCCAACGGCCGGATCCGTCACCACGGCCCGCTGTCGCACCCATCCCTCGGCTCACCCGGCGTCCGCCCTGTCATTCGGCGGCCTTGGCGCGGCGGCGGGCGGTCCAGAACGTCAGCCCGCCGAGGACCGCGACCAGCACGATCCCGGCGATCAGCCCGAGCGTGCGGCCGGGGCTTCGATCGGCGGCCGCGGCCGGTTCGGGACTGCCCTGGGCACCGGATCCGGCGGCCGGGCCGACCGACGAGGACGCCGCGCCACCATCCTGTGAGGTCGCCGTCGGCGTCGTGCTGCCGGCGGGGGTTTCGGCCGGCGGCTGTCCGGCCGTCGCGCTCGGCTGTCCGGGCCGCGCCGCCGTGGTCGGCGCCGGCCCGCCGGGAGCGCCCTGCTGGGGTGCCCGCTGGGTGGTCGATTGTGCGGGCGGCGGCGGCGGAGCGGGCGGAGGCGGCGCCGGTGCCGCGGCCGGCGGCGCGATGCCCGGTGCCTGCCCGGCCCCGAAGGACCAGCCCTCCACGCCGCCAGGCGCCGGGTTGTAGCCGCCGGCGCCGGTGCTGCTGTACGTCCACGAGCCGCCTGGCCGACCGTGCCAGTAGGACCAGTACGCCGTGGCCGGTGCGCCGTTGCACTGGTCAGGCTTGGCGTTGATCTGGCACACCAAACCTGGCTGGCGCGGCACGAACGAGTAGCTGAAGCCCGCGCCGGACAGCGCCTGCAGCCCGCTCGACGGGTCACCCGCGAAGCAGCCGGTCCGCGCGCCACCACCCAACGACCCGAAGTCCACCACCACGGCAACGCCCGAGCACGCCGCGACCGCACCCCCCGCCGCCGGCGCCGCTCCGACGACCGCCGGTGCCGCCCCGATGACCGCCGGTGCCGCCCCAGCCAACGCCGCCGCCGGCGCCGCGGCCGTCAGCGCGGCGACGGCCGCCGCCGCGACCGCAACCACCGTCCGCAGGCCGCGCCACGCGCGCGCAGCGCCCACGTCGCCGCCGACCGAACGTCGATACGCACCCGCATCATGCGTTTCGCCGCCCCCAAGACGTCGATACGGATGCGTGTCGACAGGGGGGCACGCGCGCTTCTGGGGGCGGGCGCGGGTGGTCACTGCCGGTCGCTCTTGGCCACGGCAGTCCGGCGCTGGCGGGCGACCAGCACCAAGACGAACCCGACGAGCACCAGCAGTGCGCCGACGCCGGTTGCCGGCAGGGGGCGGACGCCGGTCGCGGGCAGTTCGGCGCCGCCGCCGGGGACGGGACCGGCCTGGGCGGAGGTCGTGGGCGCTGGCGACGAGCTGGGGGCGGCCGGGCAGTCGAAGGCGGGCACGGCGGCCGCGGCGTCGGTGTTGTCCACCTCGAACAGGCCGACGCCGCTCAGGCCGAGCAGGCCCTGGGCGGTGGCGCGCTGGGTGTCGCCGCTGCCGGCGTCGTCGTAGCGGATCGCGCCGCGCTGATCGGTGGGGCCGTCGCAGCCGACCTGCAGGCTGAGCAGGTATTCGACCGCGCCGTCCGCGGCGTCCGTGCGGCCGCCGACGCGCAGCGCCTGCGCCGCGAGCGCGGTGCTGTTGGCGTTCGCCACCCCGCCGAGCCCGCTGTCGCCGAACCCACCGCTTGGCTGCTGCGCGCCTTCGAGGTAGTCCAGCGCCGCCGAGGCGTCGAGGTCCGCGGCGAGCATGGCCTGCACCGCGAAGCCGGTGGCGTCCACCTGGCTGGCGCAGGTCGGCTGCTCGAACTGGAGCGGGAACCCGCCGTCGTCGCACGGGGCGGCCGCCAGGTACCCGGCGCCGTCCGCGGCGTCCTCGCCGGCGCGCAGCAGCGAGATGACGGCGAGCGACTGCGTGATCGCGTTGCTGAAGTCGCCGAAGCCGGACAGGTCGGAGAACCGCCCCGAGTCGGCCTGCCGCGCCTGCAGGTCGTCGATGAGGTTGACACCGCCGAAGTCCGTCGGGTCCGCGCCCTGGGCGATCGCGACGAGCGCGAGCTTGGCCAGCGGGCCGGCGTAGGAGTCCGTGGTGCCGTTGCCGGCGTAGAACGACACGTTGTCCGGCTCGGCGAGCCAGTCGGTCGCCGCGACGGCGAGGTCCTGGGCGACGCCGACGCCGTCGAAGGCGAGGACGGCGTCGGCGGTGAGGCCCTGGTCGGGGTAGCCGGTGCCGTCGAAGACGGTCTCCAGGTGGTTGCCGTCGACGAACCGGCCGGCAAGCCAGCTGGCGGCGGCGCCAGGGGGATCTTCGTCGACGGTCTGGGCGGCCGCCGGGCTCGCGATCGCCACACCGAACACCGCGGTGAGCGAGGCGAGCAGGACGGCGAAGGCGCGGGAGACGGTACTCATCGGTACGCCGGGACCTCTCTTGACGCGAGGCCGACGCGGACCCCGGCGTCCGGCCAGCGCGCAAGCGACGATCCGTCTCACCGGCTCCGCCCCGCATGCCTCGACGGGGTGGGGAGCTACGTGCGACCGCGGGCATTCGGGCTCACCGCCCCTCCCAGGGGCAGGCCTACCGTTGCGGGTCAGCGCCGGACTTCGACCGGACTTTCCCCACGGGCGCACTGTGCAGTTGTCGTCTGCGATCGAACGCGATCCCTCGATCGGGTGTCAAGTTCGACCGGCTCACACCCGGGTCGGCCGGGCAGGCCGAGCACGCCCTGCATCAGCCGGGCTTGCCGAGCAGGACTTGCATCAGCCGGGCTTGCCGAGCAGGCCCTGCACCGATCCGCCCGAACCGGCGAGCCGCTGGCCCAGCCCGGACAGCGCCTCGCCGACCGTGCCGAGGATGTCCGACAGTTCGCGCAGCGTGCCGGACAGCGAGTCCAGGTCGCCCGCCACGCCGCTCACCGTGGCGGCGCCGTCGGAGAGCTTGCGCGCCGGCCCTTCGAGCGGCTTGCTGCTGCCGATGTCGACGCCCGTCACCACGTTGAACCCGGCGACCTTGGTGAACGTCGGCTCCACTTTGGGGATGCCGATGTCGTTGAGCTCCTTGGCCACGCCGCCAAGCAGCCCAGCCGCCCGGTCGAGCTGCTCCTTGGCCGACGACATCGTCTGCGCGCCGCCGGCGAGGGCCTTTCGCGCGCCGCCCTTGCCGTCGTCGCCGACGAGCGCCTGGGCCGCCCGGCCGGCCTGCTCGCCGGCCTCCGCCAGCCCGTCGCCGATCGTGCGCACCAGCTTCGGCAGCTGTGTGAGCAGGCTCAGCGCGTCGTCCGGCAGGTCGCGCAGCAGCTGCACGAGGCGGTCGAAGTCGTCTCTGTTGTCCCGCACGAAGTCGATGGCCTGCTTGGCGTCATCGAGGTCGAGCCCACCCAAGAGCTTGCCGACGTCCACGGCCGCCGATCATAGGGTCCGCGCGTCAGCCGACGACGCGGACGACCTTGGTGTCCTGGAACGGCTGGCGGCCGACGCCACCGGACGGGTCGTCCTCGGTGACCCGCACGGTGTACTCGCCGGGTTCGAGCGTGAGGCTGAAGCGGTATGCGCTGAACCGCTGCCCCTCCTCGGCCGTGGTGTGGCCGGAGCTGATCACGGCGCCGTCGCGCAGCACATCCCACAGCACGTTCGCCTCGAACACGGCGGCCTCGCCGCTCACCGTGAACGTGCGCCCGACCTGGGCGCCGTGCGCCGGGTTGTCGATCTGCACGAGCGAGCGCACCGCGTACTGGTCGGCGCGGCGGATGGGCTGGTCGGTCGCCACGTGTCCCCACAACTCCGCGACCGGCGCGCCGTCCACCAGGATGCGCACCGGGTCGGTCGACTGCAGCGCGCCCTGCACGGTGTAGACGAGCTGCTGCACGGTCTGCTCGGCCAGCTCGGAGCCGACCTGCGCGGAGCGTGCCTCGCCGGACAGGTCCACGGTGATCACTCCGTCGGCGTGCAGCACGGGCGAGTGCAGCTCGGTGCCGGCCGGCCAGTGCGACCGGTAGTCGGGGTCGATGCCCGTCTGCCTGGCCAGCATCTCGCGCACCGCGTCGGACGCCGGGTCCGCCGTGGACACCGAGTGGAACTCGCGGTACAGCCGCGGGCCGACCGCGGTGTCCACCACGTAGTAGACGGGCAGCGCCCTGGCCGTCCCGGAAGGGCCGGTCGTGCCGGGTGCGCTCGTCGCCGGCACCGGGCCGGCGGTGGTGGTGGCCGGCGTGCCCGTCGTGGTGGTCGGCTCACCCGGCTCGGTGCACGCGCCGAGCACGAACAGCGCCATGACGGCGAGGCCGCCGACTGTGAGCCGAGTCATGCCCCAAGGACGGCCCAACCGTGGCGAGGTTGCCAGCGCTCACCCGTTAGCGCCGCGCCAGTCCCAGCTCGAAGAACGCGATGGCCGGCTCCACCAGGCTGCCGAGGTAGACGCGCCCGGAGTGCTCGCGCACGCCCGTCACGAGGTGGTAGGACTCCCCCGGCCCCTGCAGGTCGTGCACCACGCGGCCGGTGGCGTCGACCGCCATCACCCACACGGTCCTGCTCTCCTTCGGCTGCAGCTTCTCCGGCAGCGCCCACGCGATCTTGCGCAGCATCGGCGGCTTGCGGTGCAGCCAGTCCAGGGCCGTGGACCGGTGGCTCGGCAGCGCGATCCAGATCAGCCCGTCGGATCCGGTGGACATGTTGTCCGGCACGGCGGGCAGGTTCGACACCAGCACGTCGACGGTTCCTGCCGACGGGCCGGACAGCCACAGCCGCTGCACCTGGTACGCGCCGGTCTCGGCGACGGCGACGAAGGACTCGTCGGCGGCGAGCGCCACCCCGTTGGCGAACTCCAGGCCGTCCACCAGCACGGTGACCGTCCCGTCCGGGTCCATGCGCAGCAGCCGGCCGGTGCCGGAGTGCTCTATGAGCTCCGCCCGCCAGTGGTCTATGCCGAAGCGCTGCGACGAGTCGGAGAAGTACACCGTGCCGTCGGCGGCGACGGCCGCGTTGTTGCAGAACTTCATCGGCTCGCCGGCGACCTCGTAGACGAGCACGTCGATCGACCCGCTGTCCGGGTCGACCCGCAGCAGCCCGCGGTGCGCGTCGCACACCAGCAGCCGGCCGTCCGGCAGCAGCTCGATGCCGAGCGGGCGGCCACCGGTGTCGGCCACCTGCTCGATCTGCCGGCCCTCGTTGCTGATCCGCAGGAGCCGCCCGTCCTCGACCCCGGTTATGACGCGGCCGTCGCCGTCGAGCACGACGTCCTCCGAGCCGACGCCGCTGACCGGGATCACCCGCAGTGGCGGCAGCAGCCTGTTGCCGTGCTTCTTCTTGGCGCGGGCCGGCAGGGCGGGCGGTTGCCAGACCACCGGGTCGATCCTAGGACGGCGCATGCTCGTACACACTAGGGTTGATCGGCGTGAAAGCTGGAGACACTGCGCCGGATTTCGAGCTGCCCGATCAGACCGGCACCCCGCGCAGGCTGTCCGAGCTGCTCGCGGACGGCCCCGTGGTGCTGTTCTTCTACCCGGCCGCGATGACCCCGGGCTGCACCGCCGAGAGCTGCCACTTCCGCGACCTGGCCGTCGACTTCGCCGAGGTCGGCGCGCGGCGGGTGGGCATCAGCGCCGATGCGGTGGACAAGCAGCGGCGGTTCGACGAGGCCAACGACCTCGGCTTCCCGCTGCTGTCCGACGTGGACCGCGCGGTCGCCGCGCAGTTCGACGTCAAGCGGACGGTGCTGCCGATCCCGGTCAAGCGCGCCACGTTCGTGATCGACACCGACCGCACCATCCTGAAGGTGATCTCCAACGAGTTCCAGATGAGCGTGCACGCCGACAAGGCGCTCGAGGTGCTGCGCCAACGGGCGAAGCGCGGCTGACCCGCCCGCGCCGGCGTCCCGACCGCCCTACGAGTGGTACCGGAACTGCGACGAACGGCGTGTCGGCGCAACGACAATTGGGTACTGATATGGCGTGACCACGCCGCGGACCCGGGCAAGGCGTCTGGCCGGACGCTACCGCCTCGTGGAGGTCATCGGCACCGGCGGTGCGGGCGCGGTGTGGGCGGCCGTGGACGAGGTGCTCGGGCGGCGGGTCGCGGTCAAGGACGTGTCTGCCCCACCTTGGACCGGCGACGGCGGTGTGCAGACGCTGCGCGAGCGGACCATGCGGGAGGCCAGGGCCGCGGCCATGATCGGTCAGCACCCGAACGTGGTGACCGTGTACGACGTGGTCGAGGAGGACGGCCGGCCGTGGATCGTGATGCAGCTGATCCCGGCCCGCTCGCTGGCCCAGATCCTCGACGAGGACGGCCCGTACTCGCCGAGCCGGGCCGCGGCGATCGGCGTGCAGGTGCTGAGCGCCCTGCGGGCCGCGCACGCGAAGGGCGTGCTGCACCGCGACGTCAAGCCGTCCAACGTGCTCGTCGAGGACAACGGGCACGCGCTGCTCACCGACTTCGGCATCGCCACCATGGACGGCGAGGCCGGGCTGACCGGCACGAACATGCTGGTCGGCGCGCCGGCCTACATCGCGCCGGAGCGGGTGCGGGGCTCGCCGGCCGTGCCGGCGTCGGACCTGTGGTCGCTCGGCGCCACCCTGTACAGCGCCGTCGAGGGCCGGCCACCGTACCGGCGCGAGGACGCCATCTGCACGGTCGCCGCCGCGGTGGAGGACGAGCCGGACCCGACCAGCCGGGCGGGCGCGCTGGCGCCGCTGCTTGCCGCGCTGCTGCAGCGGGACCCGGCGAAGCGGCCGACCGCAGCGGAGGCCGAGCGCGTCCTACGCTGCATCGCGGCGTTCCCGTCGCGCACCCTGGAGGCCTCCGACGGCGCATCCGACGGGTCGAACGCCTCGAACCCGATGGGACTCGTCGCATCGGACCCGAACGCCTACGAAGCATGGCGGGCCGACGCCTCGGACCCGAACCTGCTCGCCGGCCCGATCGAGCCGGCCGGGCAGGTGGCCGACGCCGAGTCGGCCGGGTCTGCGGCCGACGCCGAGTCGACCGGGTCTGCGGCCGACGCCGAGTCGACCGGGTCGGCGGCTGACCTCGCCCCGGTCGAGCGCACCGCCGCCATCGAGCTGGGGCCGGACAGGCCGCTCGCCGGGCTCCTGGACAAGCCGGCGGACGGGTCCCCGGCCGAACTCGACGGGCAAGGATCGCGCCGCCGCAACCCGCTGCTCGCGGCGGCCGCCGCCGCCATGCTGGCCGCACTCCTGGTCACGATGCTCAGCCAGCGCGCGACCATCCCCGGCACGCCGAGCCACCAGCCGGCCGGCGAACCGGCCCCCGCGGTGACCACCAGCCAGCCGGCGCCGGAGACGGCAGCGGTGGCCCCGGCCGCCGGCCCGCCCGCGGCCACCACCACGACGGAGCCGTCCACGCCGCCGATCACGGTCCAGCAGGCGCAGACGCAGGTGCCGACCGGGGGGACGACCACCACCACGACCACCACCACGACCACCACCAGCGAGACCCCGCCGTCGACGAGCGAGGCCTCGACGACCGCGGCGGCGACATCGCCCGGCGGGTGACGCAGTATTGTCTGCACGCCGACGCCACACGGATGGTGGCTAACCGTGTTGGTTAGGCAACCTCCGTCGGCAGTCGTGCGTCCTCGACGACGAGGGCGTACCCACGGACGTGTCGCTACGACACGGAGAGGTGGCGGTCCGTAGCGAGGGAACAGGGGAGAATCGATCGGTGGGCCGACACCACACGGCACCGCGGGATCAACCGCGGCCTCGTCCTCGGCCCCAGGCCTCCGGAAACCAGCCTGCGGGGACCCAGCGCTCCCGGACGCAGCCATCCGGAAACCAGCCTCCCCCGATGCACCCTTCCCGGGCGCAGCCTCCTCGGAGCAACCCCTCTCGGACCCAGCCGTCCCAGCCCCATAGGCGCCAGCCTCCACGGTCTCCGTCGCCGCTCAACGACATGCGCCTGGCCAACCAGGAGACGATGGTCATCGTCAGCGACCACCGGCGGGCGAGGACCCTCGGCGGCGCGCTGCTGATCACGCTGCTGTCCGCGTTCATGCCGGGCTCGGGCCACCTGCTGCTGCGCCGCGGGGCGGGGTGGCCCATCCTCGCCGCATTCGTGCTCGGGATGACCGCCGCGGCCGCGTTCGTGCTCAAGGTCCCCAGGGCAGAGCTGGTCGAGTACCTGCTGTCCACCAACGTGCTGGCGTTCCTGATCATGGGTTGCCTGGCCGCCGCGTTCGTCTGGCTGTGCGTCGTCATGCGCACCTACGAGCTGGCCAAGCCGCGCCGGCTGAGCCCCGGCAAGCAGTTTCTCGGCGCCTTCCTGGTGTTCGTGATGTGCCTCGGCGTCACCATGCCGTTCGCCTACGGCGCCTACACCGCGAACGCGCAACGGAACCTGCTCAACGCCCTGTTTCCGACCGAAGACTCGAACGGCGACAAGGCCGCGGCCGGGGACGCCAACGCGATCAACAAGCCCCGGCTCAACATCTTCCTGGTCGGCAGCGACGCCGGGCCGGACCGGATCGGCACCCGCACCGACACCATGGTCGTGGCCAGCATCGACACCAAGACCGGCCGGACCATCCTGTTCAGCCTGCCGCGCAACATCGCGCGCGCGCCGTTCCCGTCCGGCTCGGCGATGGCCAAGGAGTTCCCGAGCGGCTTCCGTGACCCACGCAGTCCGCAGTCGGCCGACTACCTGCTCAACGGCGTGTACGCCTACGGCACCGAGTTCCCCCATCTCGCGCCGGCGGGCCCGAGCCGCGACTCGGGGCTGAACCTGTTGATGTCCTCCATCGAGGAGATCCTCGAGCTGGAGCTCGACTACTTCATCCAGGTCAACATGGAGGGCTTCGCCTCGATCGTCGACGCGCTCGGCGGCCTCGACGTCAACGTCGGTCCTGAGCGCATCCCGATGGGCGGCATCGGCCCGTTCGGCGAGACCGTCAGGCCGTTCGGCTACATCCCACCCGGCCAGCAGCACCTCACCGGCGAGCAGGCGCTGTGGTTCGCCAGGTCGCGCACCAACTCCACCGACTACGTGCGGATGGGCCGGCAGCGCTGCCTCATGCAGTACCTGATCGACCAGAAGAGCCCCATCGACGTGCTGAAGAACTTCCAGGCGGTGGCGGCCGCGACCACCGACAGCGTGTCGACGAACATCCCGCAGGACGTGCTGCCGCCGCTGGTGACGCTGGCCGGCCTGGCCAAGTCGCGGCCGCTGGAGAGCGTCGCCTTCGACCCGAACCTGCCGGACCCAGGTCAGGCCGACGGCCGCTTCGACACCGGCAACCCCGACTACGACTACGTCCGTGAGGTCGTGCGCCTCGCGCTGGAGCCGCCGCCACCACCCCCGGTGGCGACCACCGAGCCGGCGCCGACGAGCCAGCCGGGTGCGCAGAGCCGCCAGCCCACCACGACGCCCAAGGGCGGGACGCGGACCTCCGCCACGCCGGAGGCGCCGGTGCCGACCTCGCTCGGCGAGACCTGCAACGCAGCCACCACGGAGTAGCCGGCTCGCCGGGTCACCGCGGTCAGCTTCCGGTCGCCGCGACCAGGATGTGGGTGCCGCCGTCCAGCGCCCCCGGCTCGGCGCAGGCGCGGACCTCGTGGTCGAGGAAGCGCCGCCAGCGGTCCGGGTCGGCGGCGAGCGTGGCGACCGCGGCCTGGTCGCCGAGCGATGCCCAGTTGCTCGCGCTCGTGGCGAGTACCGTGCCGCCGCACCGCGCGACCAGCTCGTGCAGCTCGGCCGCGCGGAACAGCTGGCAGACATGGCCCTCGCGCTGCAGGTGGCGCAGGTCGCCCGTGCGCAACATCGCGTCGCTGCTGTCCTCACCCAGCTGCGTGGCGAGCTCGACGGCCCCCGCCAGCCGGTCTCGCCATGCCCCGAGCAGTGACATCACCGAGGCGACCAGCACACCGGACCGGCCGGCCACCCGCAGCAGACCGCGCAGCGCGCTGTCGGCGTGCTCGAACGTGTAGGACAGCGGCCCGCCGTAGGCGAGCACCGCGTCGAAGCTGCCGTCGTCGAAACGGTCCAGGTCGCGTGTGATGTCCAGCAGCTCGCGGCCGTCGACGGCGTGCTCGGCGCCGGCCGCCCGGACGTACTCGGCGTTGAGGCCCAGCTGCACCGCGGACAGGTCGGTGACGAACCCCCGCGCGCCGAGCCGGGCCAGCTCGATCGTGAACCGACCGGGCCCGGCGCCCACCTCGAGCACCCGCATGTCGGGCCGCACGAAGCGCGCCAGGAACCGCCGGTGCACCTCCAGGCTCACCCGTCCCGGCAGGTCCTTCTCCAGCCGCTGCCATTCCTCGTCGCCCAGGTCGTCGAAGAACCGGCGGATCCGCTCGCTCGCCGCTGTGGTCTCCACGGTCACACATCGTGACCTGTGGCAGCCGTTCTTGTCGCGCGATTTGGGCGCTACCGGTGCGGAGTGGCCGAGGCGCTACGGCGGCGACGTGACCCAGCCGCTACGAGTGTGGGGTGGCCCATGGGCCGCCGACGCGGGTGACGGCCGGCTCGGGCTCCGCCGGCAGGTCCGCCACGTACGCCTCCGCATCGTCGGCCGGGTGGTAGCCGATGGCATCGCCGCCCGCCGCGGACCACCAGCGGCTGGTGTTCGCCGAGACACCCCACACCACGCGGAAGCCGGGCGACGGCACGCTCAGCGCGGCCACCACGAGCCGGCCGGCGTCGTCGGGCGAGAGCCAGGTGGACAGCGCCCGCCGGTCGGGTGGCCGCTCGGCGCAGCTGCCGATGCGCAGGCAGACCACGTCCATGCCGTGCCGGTCGGCATACAGCGAGCCCAGCGCCTCCTTGGCCACCTTGGACACGCCGTAGTAGCTGTCCGGCCGCGGGAACGTGTCGTCCGGCAGCGCCGCGTCACCGCGCGGCTCGAAGCCGACGGCGTGGTTGCTGCTGGCCAGCACGACGCGCCGCACCCCGGCCGCGCGGGCCGCCTCCAACACGCACCAGGTGCCGTGGATGTTGGAGTGCAGGATGTCCGGCCACTGCGCCTCGGTGGCGAAGCCCGCCAGGTGCACGACGGCCGCGGCGCCGGCCGACGCCGCGGCGATGGCGGGCGGATCCGTGATCGACCCGAGGACGACCTCCTCGCGAGCGTCCACTGTGGACAGCGGCGCGGTGTCCAGCAGCCGCAGCCGGTAGCCGGCGGCCAGCAGCCGCGGTCGCAGGAACCCGCCTATCCGGCCGGCGGCACCGGTGATCAGGACGGGCGCTGTGCTGTCGGCCATGCCTGGTAAACGTACTGGCATGGGCACGATCCTCGGCAGGCGCGCGCTGAACCGTGCGCTGCTCGCGAGGCAGCTGCTGCTGCGCAGGGCTCGGCTGCCGGCGGCCGATGCGATCGAGCACCTCGTCGGCATGCAGGGTCAGGCGCCGAACGCGCCGTACCACGGGCTGTGGACGCGGCTGGCGGGCTTCCGCCACGAGGAGCTGTCCACGTTGATCAGCGAGCGGCTGGCCGTGCGGATCACGCTGATGCGCGGCACGCTGCACCTGGTGACAGTGCGCGACGCGCTTCGGCTGCGCCCGAGCACCCAGCAGGTGCTGGAGCGGGGGGTGCAGCGCATCCGAGGGTTGGCCGGGCTGGACCTGGACGAGGTGGTCAAGGCGGGGCGGGCGCTGCTGGAGGAGCGGCCGCGCACGTTCGCCGAGCTCGGCCCGCTGCTGCAGGAGCTGTGGCCGGATCGGGACGCGGTGGCGCTGGCGCGGGTCGTCCGTTGGGTCGTGCCGCTGGTGCAGGTGCCGCCGCGCGGGCTGTGGCGGACGAAGGCGCCAGCGGCGCACACCACGGTCGAGTCGTGGCTCGGGCTGGAACTCGCCGGGGATCCGGCGCCGGACGAGGCGCTGCTGCGGTACCTGGGCGCGTTCGGCCCGGCGACCGTGCAGGACATGCGGGCATGGTCCGGCGTCGCGGGGCTGCGCGAGGTGGTAGACCGGCTGCGGCCACGGCTGCGGACCTTCGCCGACGAGCGCGGCAACGAACTGTTCGACCTTCCCGACGCGCCGCTGCCCGACCAGGACACCCCGGCGCCGGTGCGCTTCCTGCCCGACTTCGACAACCTGGTGCTCTCGCACGCCGACCGCACCCGGGTGGTCGCCGAAGAGCACCGTGGGCGGATCATGGCCAACGGCGTCGGGCGGCCGTCGTTCCTCGTCGACGGCTTCGTCGCCGGGACCTGGAAGTTGGAGAAGGGACGGCTACTCGTGCGGCCTTTCGTACCGCTGGCGGCGGCGCACCGTGCGGCGCTCGCCGAGGAGGGTGGGCGGCTGCTGGCCTTCGCCGCGGCGGAGGCCGCCGACCACGACGTGCGGTTCCTGCCGCCGGAGTGATCGTGGCCCGCTGGACGTGCCCCGGGTGCGATCGCGAGTTCGGCCGCGAGCGCCAGTCCCACGTGCGCGTGCCGGGCCGCTCCGTGGACGACTGCTTCGCGGGTCGGGCGGCCGGCCAGCGGGAGGCCGTCGACGCGCTCATGGCGCACGTGGCCGCGCTCGGTCCGGTGCACGTGGACGCGGTGCGGGTCGGCATGTTCTACCACGCGACGACCGACTGAGCTCCACCGACCGAGCGGCCGGTGCGGCACGATGGCCGGGTGACCTACGACGTGGCAGCCGTGCGCGCCCACTTCCCCGCGCTCGCCGAGGGTGCCGCCCACTTCGACGGCCCCGGCGGGTCGCAGGTGCCGGACCTCGTGGCCGACGCCGTGGCCGGCACCCTGCGCTCCGCGATCGCGAACCGGGGCACCGTGACGGCCGCCGAGCGCCGCGCCGAGGCCATCGTGGTCGGCGCCAGGCAGGCGGCGGCCGACCTGTTGAACGCCGACCCGGGCGGCATCGTGTTCGGCCGCAGCATGACGCAGCTGACCTACGAGCTGTCCAGGGCAATGGCGAAGGAGTGGGGCCCGTCCGACGAGGTCGTGGTCAGCAGGCTCGATCACGACGCGAACGTCCGGCCGTGGGTGCACGCGGCGCAGGCCAGCGGGGCGACCCTCCGGTGGGCGGACTTCGATCCGGAGACCGGCGAGCTGGGCGTCGAGGCCGTGGCCGGCGTGCTGTCGGAGCGCACCAGGCTGGTCGCCGTGACCGGCGCGTCCAACCTGCTCGGCAGCCGGCCGGACGTCGGCGCGATCGCCGCCGCCGTGCACGACGCCGGGGCGCTGCTCTACGTGGACGGCGTGCACCTGACGGCGCACTGCCTGGTCGACGTGGTCGCGCTCGGTGCGGACTTCTTCGCCTGCTCGCCCTACAAGTTCCTCGGCCCGCACCTCGGGCTGGTGGCGGCGGGCCCCGCGTTGCTCGAGTCGCTGCACCCCGACAAGCTGGCGCCGGCCACCGACGCCGTGCCGGAGCGGTTCGAGCAGGGCACGCTGCCCTACGAGCTGCTGGCCGGGACGACGGCCGCGGTGGACTTCCTCGCGGGCCTGGTGCGCACCACCGGCTCGCGGCGCGATCGGCTGGTCAGCTCGATGGCGGCGCTCGAGGCACACGAGACCGCGCTGCGCGAGCGGCTGGAGTCGGGCCTGCTGGCCGTCCCCGACGTCCGGTTGTACGGCTCGCTTCGGCGGCGCCGCACGCCGACGGTGCTGTTCTCGGTCGACGGCGTGCCGCCGCAGTCGGTGTACGAGCAGTTGGCCGCGCGCGGCGTGAACGCCCCGGCGGGGACGTTCTACGCGTTGGAGTGTGGGCGCCGGCTCGGGCTCGGCGCGGACGGGGCGGTGCGGGCCGGTGTCGCGCCGTACACCGACGAGTCGGACGTCGACCGGCTGGTGGACGGCGTCGCGCAGCTCAACCGGCTGACGGAGGGCGTGGCTCGCCTGTAACAGCCGGAAGCCGAGGTTCCTGCGTCGGGCGGCCGGGTGGGTGCATCACCGGCAGCGTCCGAATGGAGCATTGACGCAGGGTTATTCACCAACTACTTTCAGATACTGTTAGGAAAGTTTCCTATTTTCTGCGGAGGGCGCCATGACGCCACGCACAGCCAAAGCCGCCACCGGACTCGCCCTGGCCGTCGGACTCGCCCTGCTCACGGCGCCAGCCGCGCACGCGGCAGGGCCGACCGCGACCTTCACGAAGACACAGGACTGGGGAACCGGCTACGAAGGCCGGTACGTGATTGCCAACTCGACGACCGCCACGATCAACGGCTGGCGCGTGGAGTTCGATCTGCCGTCCACTGTCACCGTGACCAGCCACTGGGAGGCCGCGCTCACCCGCAGCGGCAACCACTACACGTTCACCAACCTGAGCTGGAACGGCACGATCGCGCCCGGCGCCAGCGCCAGCTTCGGCTTCAACGGCGCGTACAGCGGCACCTTCGCCGCGCCGGCCAACTGCCGGCTGAACGGGGCGCCGTGCGACGGATCGGGCGGCGGCCAGGACACCACGCCGCCGACCGTGCCGACGAACCTGCGGGTCACCGGCACCACGTCGAGCAGCGTCTCGCTGAGCTGGACGGCGTCGACCGACAACGTCGGCGTCACCGGCTACAACGTGTACCGCGGAACGACCCTGGCCACCACGACGACTACCACTTCGGCGACGGTCGGTGGGTTGGCGGCCAGCACGTCGTACTCGTTCACGGTGCGCGCCCGCGACGCGGCCGGCAACACCTCAGCCGCCAGCAGCCCGGTCACGGGTACCACCCAGCCCGGCGGGCAGCCCGGCCCGTACGTCAAGGTCGGCTACTTCACCCAGTGGGGCATCTACGGCCGCAACTTCAAGGTGCGCGACCTGGAGACCAGTGGTGCCGCGGCCAAGCTGACCCACATCAACTACGCGTTCGGCAACGTGTCCTCCGACGGCCGCTGCTTCGAGGCGAACCAGACCGGGGTCGGCGACGCATGGGCCGACTACCAGCGCCGGTTCGCCGCCGGCGAGAGCGTCGACGGCGTCGCCGACACGTTCAACCAGCCGCTGGCCGGCAACTTCAACCAGCTGCGCAAGCTCAAGGCGCGGCACCCGAACCTCGAGGTGCTGATGTCACTCGGCGGCTGGACCTGGTCGAAGTACTTCTCCAACGCCGCACTCACCTCGGCGTCGCGGCAGGCGTTCGCCGCGTCCTGCATCGACCTGTTCATCAAGGGCAACCTGCCGATCATGGGCGGCGAGCCGCAGGGCGGGCCGGGGTCGGCGGCCGGGGTGTTCGACGGCATCGACATCGACTGGGAGTGGCCGGCCTCCTCCGGCGCGGACGGCAACATCGTGCGCCCCCAGGACAAGCAGAACTTCACGCTGATGCTGGCCGAGCTGCGCCGCCAGCTCGACGCCCATGGCGCGACGACGGGCAAGCGCTACCTGCTCACCGCGTTCCTGCCGGCCGACCCGGCCAAGATCAGCGCCGGCATCGAGATCGGCCCGGTGTTCAACCAGCTCGACTTCGCCACGGTGCAGGGCTACGACTTCCACGGCGCGTGGGAGAACCAGACCAACCACCAGTCGCAGCTGCGCACCCCGCCCGGTGATCCGTCGCCGGGGCGGTTCAGCGTGGAGCGGGCGATCAGCGTGTACCGGGGCGGTGGCGCGCCGGCGCGCGAGCTGGTGGTCGGCGTGCCGGCGTACGGCCGCGGCTGGCAGGGCGTCGGGACCGCGAACAACGGGCTGTACCAGCCGTCGAGCGGACCGGCGCCGGGAACGTGGGAGTCCGGCATCGAGGACTACAAGGTGCTCGTCAACCGGCCGGGCACGCGGTACCGGGACAGCACACACGGGGCGTTGTGGCTGTACGCCAACGGCCAGTGGTGGTCCTACGACGACTCGCAGCTGCTGACCCAGAAGGCGAACTACATCAAGAGCAACGGGCTGGGCGGCTCGATGATGTGGTCGCTCGACGGTGACGACGCGCAGGCATCGCTCACCACCGCGCTACACAACGCCTTCGCAACCGGCTGACCCTGCGGCCGGCCCCCGGCGCGGGTTCAGCCGCCGATCAGCACGGTGGCTGCCGTGCCCGCCAGCTGACCGGGGGCACCGAAGCACACGGTGCAGCTGACCCCGGTCTTCGCGGCCGGCTGGCCGTCGAACATGACGGTGCCGCTGCCGGCCGCCACGGTGCCCTGCTGCGCCGAGGGCGCGAGGAACGGGTCGGACGGGTGCAGCCCGACGTGCGGCGGGATGTTCAGCCCGGAGGAGCCGGCGACCGCGGCCGGCTTGTTGCCGATCAGCACGGTCGACGCGAGCCCCTGGGTGAGCGGCGCGGAGAACGGCATCGGCGGCGCCGGCTGGGGCGCGCCGGTCGCCGGGTTGGGGACCTGGTGGCCGGAACACGTCGCGGTGATCTTGTCGCCCATCACGGCCGCTGCCGTACCCATGCGGGCAAGCGTGCCGATGCGCGGGCGGCGCAGCAACGTCCGGACGCGCGGCGAACACGTCCGGAAGCGCGCCCCGACGGCCGTGACCGCTGCCCGATCGGGCAGCCGCTCGGATCGGTCCCTCGCGCGCTCAGATCGGCCCCTCGCGGGCTCAGATCAGACCCTCGCGGGCTCAGATCAGACCCTCGCGCAGCGCGTAGGCCACCGCGTGCGCCCGGTTGCGCAGCTGCAGCCGGTTCGTCACGTCGTGGAGGATGTTCTTCACGGTGCGCTCGGAGTACGACAGCTCGCGCGCGATGTCGTAGGTGGGCCGCCCGTCGGCGACCAACCGCAGCACCCGCACCTCGCGCGGGTTCAACGCGGAACCGGCCGGCGCCGGCGCCGGCCGCCGCAGCCTCGCCACCTGGTCCATCAGCCGGCCGAGCAGGTCGGGCGGCAGCGTGCCGTTGCCCTCCGCGGCCGCGCGCACCACCGCGACCAGGCGGTCCGGCGTCGCCTCTGCCCTGCGCACCAGGCCGCAGCAACCGGCCTCGATGGCGGCCAGCACCGCGGCGCTGTCGATTTCGGTGACCACCACGACGGCGCGCGAGCCGTTGCGCTGCACCGTGCGGATCGCCTGCGCCGCCCGGTCGTCGACCCGTTCGACCACGACGATCGTGACCAGCGCGGCCTCCGCCGTGACGAGGAGTACCTCCTGCCGGGACCGCAGCTGGCTCGCAAGGCCCGCCTCGGAGACCGGGTCGAAGGCGCTGACCGTGACCGCAACTCGTTCTTCCATGCGACCGAAGAGGCTGCCCGATGGGGCGGTGATACGGCCTGCCCGGCACTCACGGGCGCAGCAGCAGCATCGCGTAGGCGGCGAGCCAGTGCTCGACCAGGTAGTGGTCGCCGACCACGTGCGGCAGCGCCGCGTCGGCGTGGATGCGCGCGGCCTCCGTCAACAGTTCGACGCGCGGGTCGGTTGGCGGCAGCACCTCGGCCAGCCGGCGCCAGCACCAGGCGCGGCTGGCGTTGAGGCCGTGCAGGTGCGCGATCTGCCCGTCGGTGGAGTCGGAGACCACCGCCGGCGTGAACAGCGCGGCCGGCTCGCGGTCGGCGAGCTTGGGCAGGAACGCGTCGAGCCACGGCACGAACCGCTCCGGCGGCAGCACGCTGGCCATCAGCTCGGCCTCGACCAGCGCGGGCGACAGGAAGTCCGAGCCGGACGGCTCCCAGCCGCCGGGGTAGTCGACATCCCGGCCGAACCAGCGGTGCGCGGCGTCGGTGATCGCGTCGAGCAGCGCCGGGTCGCCGGCCTTGGCTCGGTCGACGGCGTGCGGCAGCGACCGGGACAGCCCGAACGCGCCGTTGACGTGCATGCCGTAGCGCACCGGATACGTCGCCTTGGGCAGCCAGTCGAGGAACCGCGCGGTGATCGTGTCGGCCAGCGGCCGTAGGTGCCGCGCCCAGCGCGAGGCGTCCTCGTCCTGCCGCTCGTCCCGCAGCGCGGAGACCTCGTGGATCAGCGCGAGCGCCCAACCCCAGCCGTACGGGCGTTGCCGCCCGCCGGCGTTGGGATCGGCGACGAAGCGCGCCTCGGCCTGCAGCGCCTCGGCGGTGAACTGCGCGTCGAGGGTGGCCCTTAGCTCCCGGTGCGGCACGTGGTCGTGCGCCGTGCGCAGCAGCCGCACCAGCAGCCAGTGCATCTCGACGCACGAGTGCCAGTCGAAGCTGCCGTAGAACACCGGCGTGCGGTCGCGCGGACGGTTCGGGAAGTCGCCCGGCGCGGTCATCAGGCACCGCACGTCGGACGGGAACTCGCGCCCGATGTTGGTCAGCGCCACCAGTGCGTAGTCGGCGGCATTGGCCGTCAGCAGCGCGTTCCACTCGTCCGTCAGGGCGCTCACCGCGGACACCCTACGGCCTGTCCCGCGGATCGTCAGGCCTTGGTCTAACATCCGCTGGGCGGTCCCTTAGGCTGGCCGGTGCGATCCGGCCAGAATTGTCGGTGGGGCCTTTTAGAGTTCGTGGCATGGGGAGGGGCGCCGGCGAGCTGGCCGAGCGAATGCGATCGTTGCACCGGCACATCGCGCGACTGCAGGCCGAGCTCGTGCATTGCGTCGGCGAATTCGACGCCGTGCAGGGTTACGGAGCCGAGGACTGCCGCTCCACTCCGGCGTGGCTGCGCGGCGAATTGCGGATGCATCCGCGCGAGGCGACCCAGATACTCGGTATGGCGCGCCAGTTACGGCATCTTCCGGTCTTCGACGCCGCTTTCGCGGCCGGCGAGATCTCCCAGGCACATGTCGCGGTGCTCACCCACGCCGCGCGCCAGATCGGCGCCGAACACGTGGCCGCGATGGGGCGCGAGTTGCTTGCGTCGCGACGAACGGCAGCCCGGCGCAGCTGCGCGTGGCTACGGAGCACCTGCGGTACTGCGTGGATCCCGACGGTGCCGACCGGGACGCGGTCCAAGCATACGAACGGCGCGAGCTGAGCGTGGCGCCGACGATCTGGGGCATGGTCGCCGTCCAGGGCATGCTCGATCCGACGGGCGGCGCCACGGTGTTGACCGCGCTCGATTCGCTCAGTCCGCCGCCGCGCGCCGGCGATGGGCGGACGGCCGGGCAGCGCCGGGCGGACGCGCTGGTCGAGCTTTGCCGACGTGCCATGGACGGCGGCGTTCTGCCACAGGTGAACGGGGAGAAGCCGCACCTGTTGGTCACCGTGTCGTACGAAACGCTGGTGCGTCGGCTTGGCACGGAGCCGGGCCGATTGGACTGGACCGGGCCGATCGGTGCCACCGACGCCTGGATGCTCGCCTGCGACTGCTCGGTGATCCCGGCGGTGCTCGACGCCGCTGGCGACCTACTCGACATAGGCCGCAAATCGAGGGTGTGGCCGGCGGCAATCGCCCGAGCCATCGGACTACGCGACCGCACCTGCCGGCACATCGACTGCGATGCGGCCGCGCGACATTGCGACATTCACCACCGACGACATTGGGTGGACGGCGGCAGCACCAGTTACGACAACGGCATACTCGCATGCCGGCATCACCACACGCAGATACACAAGTACGGCGTGCGCTATCTACCGGACGGGCGATTCGCCATCGACCGAACCATGGTGCTCCGACAATAGGGCGGCAAGCGAGGCCGTCGGCGTGATCACGTCCGGATCGACCCGGACGACGACGACGCGCGGACCCTTTGGCCGCACGGCGAGCGCGTCGTCGAGTTGGTCGGCGTGGTCGACGGTGACGGCGTCGGCGCCGAGGGAGCGGGCGAAGCCGGCGAGGTCGACGTCGCCGATGTCGACCGCGGCGGGGCGGCCGGTGTGGCGGGCCTGGTGCAGGGCGATCGTGCCGTACAGGCCGTTCTGGAAGACGACGACCTGGATCGGCGCGCGGTGGCGTACCGCGGTCTCCAGCTCCTGGCCGGTCATGAGGAACCCGCCGTCGCCGGCGAGGGCGACGATCCGCCGGTCCGGGGCCGCGAGCTGGGCACCGATCGCGGCCGGGACGGCGTAGCCCATGGCGCCCGAGGTCGGGGCAAGCTGGGAGTGGGGGTGGTCGAAGCACCAGTACCGGTGGACGAACAGCGCGAAGTTGCCCGCGTCGTTGA
>Ga0299913_10000433_pt1 | contig 26435 bp, 22 predicted proteins | sample RVTome_9_FD_201360 | JGI IMG/M metagenome (GOLD analysis project Ga0299913, IMG submission 201360) | Soil microbial communities from uranium-contaminated site in the Upper Colorado River Basin, Wyoming, United States - RVT155D38 (version 2) ... | reverse complement strand
GCGACCAGGCGCTGGACAGCCTCGTGGCCGCGCAGAAGGAGATCATCGTCGCCACCTGGAAGCTCGAACGGCGCGCCGGCGCGGGACGCTCCGCCGCTGATATCCAGACGGTCGGGCGCGCGCAGGGTGAGCTCAGGCAGCGCGCGCTGACGGCCGCCCAGCGGCTCTCGTCCTCGCAGCGGCGGCTGATCGGACCAGGGAGAGCGGACCCGGACGAGGATGGCACGGGGTCGTCGATGACACAGGCCGCGGCCGCGATGGGCCGCGCCGAGGCCAGGCTCGTGGCGGGGGACACGGCGCGCGCGATTCCGCCCGAGATGGAGTCGCTCAACCACCTGCTGAAGATCCAGGCGGAAGTCCGGAGACGCGAGGTGGCGCGGCAGCAGGCGGGCGCCGGGGCCGGCGGCAGCCGCGCGGATCAGGATCTGTCTTCGCTGTTCGACCGGGAGCTGCGGCGGCAACAGCAGACGAACTACGAGACGCCGCGCAGCACGCAGGAACACCGCGACGCTCCCGAGAACGACGTGCTCGAGCGCGTGCGGGAGCTCGCACGGCGCCAGGAGCAGCTCGCGCGGCGGCAGGACGAGCTGATGCGCGAGCGCGACCGTCTCTCGGCCGAGGAGCTGCGGCGGCAGCTCGAACGGCTCGCCCGGGATCAGGCGGAGCTGCGGCGCCTGGCGGAGCAGGCGGCGCAGCAGGCGAGCCGGTCCTCGTCCTCGAGCGATGGGAACTCGAGTGGGCAGGGGAGCGCCGGGTCGCAGCTGCGCGAGGCGTCGGAGGAGATGCGGCGCGCGGCGGGCGAGATGCGTCGCGATGCGCCCGATTCGGCGCGCACGCGCTCGCAGCGCGCGCTGGAGCGCCTCCGGTCGCTCGAACAATCCATGGAAGGCGGACAGCCCGACGAGCAGCGGCGTGCCCTCGGGGACCTTCAGCTCGAGGCACGGCAGCTCGCCGAGCGCCAACGCGGATTGGCGGAGGAGGCGGCGGCGTCGGACCGCGCCGCGGCGTCGCCGGACGCCCGGCGCCGGCTGGCCTCCGAGCAGGACCGCCTTGCCGAACGTGCGAGCCGCCTCGAGAACCGGGCGCGCCAGCTCGCCGGCGGTGAGGACGGTGAGGATGGCGAGGACACGCCGGCAGCCGGCACGCCCGCGCCCCCCGCGCGCGCGCGCGAGGCGGTTCGCGAGCTGGAGCGTCAGCGCGTCGGCGAGCGCATGGCCGCGGCCGCCGAGAGCTTCAGGGAATCCGCGAAGGAGCCGGGCGCGGCTTCGCCCGATGATCGAACGGACCGGGAGCTGCAGCGCCTCGCCGAAGCGATGGACGGCGTGGCCGAGCGCCTCGAGCCCGCGCCGGGCGCCGCTGGCGAAGAGCAGCGCATCGCCGAGGAACTGTCGGCGGCGCGGAAGCTGCGCAGCGACCTGCGCACGCTCGGCGAACGGATTGACGATCTTCGGAACGGAGGCAACGAAGGGACCGATGAGCGCGGAGAGGCGGCCGCCGGACCGCCGGCAGGGCGCTCGGGGCGCGCGGCGGAGCTGGACGATCTCCGGGAGGAGTACGCCGAGAGGACACGCGAGATCGCGAGGCTCGAGCGGAGCGCGGGCGGCCGGCAGAGCGGCGGCGCGTCCACGCCGGAGGGGCAGCGGCCGTCGTCCTCGGCGCCCGGCACCGAAGCCTTCAAGCAGGACTTCTCCCGCTGGGACGTCCTGCACAAGGAGGTGACGTCCCGGCTCGAGCGGCTCGAAGCGTCGTTGTCGCAGCGACTGCTCGAGCACGCGGCGCGCGAGCGTGTACGCAGCGGCGCCGCCGACGATGCGCCCGACGCGTACGAGCGCGCCGTCGATCGGTACTTCCGGTCCCTCGCGGACCCGACGCCCGCGGAACGATGACGTTCGCCTATCCGCTGCCGATCTGGGCGTTGCTCGCGCTGTGCGGCGCGGCCCTTGCGCTGTCGCTGCTGGCCTACGCGCCGTCGCGCGCGGCGCTGGGGCCGATGCGCCATGCGCTGCTCGCGGGCCTGCGGACGCTGACGCTGGTGGCGTTGATCGTCTTCCTCCTCAGGCCGGTCGTGCCGGTCCAGTCGGAAGACACGGACGCCGCCGTCGCGATCATCGTCGATACGTCGAGAAGCATGGGTCTGCGCGACGGAGGTCCGGACTCACGCCTCGCGCAGGCGGTCGGCCTCGTCTCCGACGATCTGCTGCCCGCGTTGTCCGGGACGTTCCGCGTGGAGCTGTTCGCGGGCGAACAGGCCGTCGAGCCCGGCGCCCTGGCGCGGCTCGCGGCCACCGGCCTCAGAACGGATCTCGATCGGACGATCCGCGCCATCGAGCAGCGCTACGCCCGGGGCGGGCTGGCCGGAATCATCCTCGTCTCGGACGGCGCCGACACGGTACCCGGCAACGGCGAAGGGGAGCCGGTCCTGGAACAGCCGCCGATCGTGGCCATCGGGGTTGGCGCCACCAGCACCTTCGATCGCGAGGTCAGCAGTGTCACGGCGGGACCGTCGATCCTCGACGGCAGCCTCGTCGATCTGACGGTCACCGCGGTGAGCCACGGCGACCGCTCCCGCCACCTTCGCCTGCGCCTGACCCAGAACGGCCGCGTGCTCGACCTGCACGACGCATCCCCGGCTGCCGACGGCGCGCCCGTTCAGCACGTGTTCACCGTCGCGCCGTCGAAGGGCACGCCGTCGCGGTTCCGCGTCGAGGTCGAAGGCGATCCAGACGAGCTCACCCAGGACAACAATCGAGTCGACGTGCTCGTCGCGCCGCCCGGCCGACGGCGGCGGGTCCTGATGATCGAAGGCGCGCCAGGCTACGAGCACAGCTTCCTGAAGCGCGCGTGGCTCCAGGACACGTCGCTGGAGCTCGACTCCGTCGTGCGCAAGGGCCGGAACGATCGTGGCGAAGACACCTTCTATGTGCAGGCCGCCGCCGCGCGCAGCGGCGTGCTGTCGGAGGGCTTCCCTCAGACCCGTGAGGCCCTGCTCGTGTACGACAGCGTCGTCCTCGCCAATCTCGACCTCGAGACGCTGTCGCAGGCACAGCTCGAATGGCTCGCGGACTTCGTCGGCGAGCGCGGAGGCGGTCTTCTCGCTTTCGGCGCCCGCACGCTGCGGAGTGCTGGTCGTGCGGGATCGACGCTGGAGCGGGTGATGCCGGTCGAGCTCGGCGATCGCAGGAGTGACGCGCAGCACGCGTCCGCGGCCGTCGAGGTGGAGCGGCTCAAGGTCGGGCTCACGCCCGAGGGCGCGCGGCATCCCGTCATGCGCCTGGCGCAGTCGAGCGACGACACGCTGTCGCAGTGGTCGGCGTTGCCGGCGCTGGCGGGCGTCGAGGCCGTGGGGGCGCTGCGCCCGGGCGGCGCCGTGCTCGCGTGGACCGCGTCGAGCTCGGGCCGCGCCCTGCCGCTCGTCGCCATCCAGCGCTTCGGCCGCGGCCGCGCCATGGTGTTCTCGGGCGAGGCGAGCTGGCGGTGGAAGATGCTGCAGCCGTCGAGCCACCGCAGCTTCGACACGTTCTGGCGGCAGGCGATCCGGTGGCTCAGTGTCCAGTCGCCGGATCCCGTGTCGATCAGCGCTCCCGCGGGGGTTCCGGTGGGCGACGCCGTGTCGGTGGTGATTCACGCCCGCGACGCGGCGTTCCGGCCGGCCCGCGCTCCCGTCATCGAGGCGACGATCACAGCGCCGGACGGCACCGTGATGCCGGCTTCGGTGGTTCCCGATGACGTACAGCAGGGCCGCTACAGGACGGTTCTGCCCGCGCTGCAGGCCGGTGTGTATCGCGTGCAGGCCAGCGCACGGCAGGAGCGGACCGCCCTCGGGAGCGCGGAGCATCTGATTCTCGCGGGAGGCGTCGATCCGGAGCTCGCCGACCCGCGGCTGAACGAGCCCGTGCTGCGGCGCCTCGCCGAGACGTCGGGCGGCCAGTACGTGGCGGCGGAAGACGCCAGGGGCGCGGCGGCCTGGCTGCGCCAGGCTGCGGCCGCGCAGCGACAGGAGCTGCGCGATCTCTGGCACGGCGCGTGGTCGTTCCTGGCCGTCGCGGGCCTGCTGTGCCTCGAATGGGCGCTGCGCCGGCAGTGGGGCCTGCGATGACGGGACCGCTTCGCGCCCTGCTGGTGTGGCTGACGATGGCGGTGCTGCACGCGGGCGCCGCGTCCGCACAGGACCGGCACGCGGTGATCGTGTTCGGCGCATCGGGTGGCGAGAAGTACGCGGCCGATCACGCGAAGTGGGCGGCGTCGCTGAGCGCCGCCCTCCAGGAGCGGTTCGCGTTCGCGCCGTCGCGAATCGTCGTGCTCACGCCCGACGCGTCGCCCCGGAGCCGCAGCACGCGCGAGAACATCGCGCGTGTGATGGAAGAGACCGCGTCGCGCGCGTCGCGCGAGGATCTCGTCGTCGTGCTGCTCATCGGACATGGCACCGTGGATGCCACGGCGGCGAAGTTCAACCTTCCCGGACCCGATCTGGACGAATCCGAATGGGCGTCGCTCCTGCGGCCGATCAGGGCCCGGCTGCTGTTCATCAACAGCGCCTCCGCCAGCTTTCCCTTCCTGCAGCGCCTCGCCGGTCCGGAGCGCATCGTCATCACGGCGACTGAATCGGCGGCACAGCGGTTCTACACCGTGTTCCCCGAGCACCTGGTCGAGGCGCTCAACGACGAAGCAGCCGACCGAGACAGGAACGGCCGCCTCTCCGTCTGGGAACTGTTCACCGCGGTCAGCGCCGCCGTGCGCGAGCACTACGAGCGCCGCGGTCAGCTGCCGACCGAGCGCCCGCTGCTGGACGATGACGGGGACGGGCGGGGTTCGGAGGCGGACTCGGTCGGGCCGGACGGCGTTCTCGCGCGGACGACGTACCTCGCGCCGAACCCGATTGCCGCACCACCCGACTCGGTGCTGGGGGAGCTGCTCGAACGGCAGGGCACGCTCGAGCGGCAGGCCGAGGAATGGAAGCTTCGCAAGGGCAGCATGCCGCTCGAGCAGTGGGAGGCGGAGTTCGAGCGCATCATGATCGAGCTGGCCCGCGTCTCCCGCGCGATCCGGTCGCGCTCGTAGCGCCGGCCCCCCCCTTCGTTCTTCCTTTTTTCCTTTTTCCTTCCTCCTTTTCCTTCCCCCGTCACCCATCGTGCCACCACTCCGGACGCATCCGCTCGCGCTGCGTGAGGACCCTGATGATGATGGCGCCCAGCGCCATGGCCGCGATGATGCCCGGGGCGCCGGTGCTCCACACCGACGCATCGCCGGCGGCCAGCGCCGGCAGCACGCCCAGCGCGAAGTGCAGCGTGGCCCAGAAGGCGGCCATCACCAGGGCAGGGATCTCCGCGGTCCACGCGGAGGGCACGGGTATCAGCAGGACGATGCGCGACCGGGGAAACAGCGCGAGGTGGGCGCCGATCACCCCCGCGACCGCCCCCGTGGCGCCGATTGCGCGGATCATCGACTCGGATGACGCGGCCACCGGTCCGCTCACGGCGGCGAGGCCGCAGAGCAGGTAGAGCCCGATGAACCGCCCGTGCCCCGTCCGGTCCTCGACGTTCTCGCCGAAGAGCCACAGGCAGAGCAGGTCGGCGGCGAGGCGCGGCCAGTCGCCGTGCACGAACATCGCCGCGAAGAGGGAGGGGACGTCCGCGTCCACGGCCACGGGAGCTGCGGTTACCGGCGCACCGACAGCCCACCGCATCCAGAGCCACGCCGCGGCGTGCAGGCCGATCAGCATCAGCGCGGCAGCCGGCGCGGTCCGCGCCGGCATCACGGTCCGCACGGGAATCATCGGGAGCAGTATAGTGAGCGGGGCCGTGACAGGCCGCGAATCCGGAAGGGTACGGAGCACGGATGATCTGCCGGCAGTGCGGGACCGAGATCGCCGACAAGGCGCTGATCTGCTACCGGTGCGGGACCGCCACCGCGGAACCGCGCGTCAAGCCGCCGGCGATCCGGCGCCGCCGCTCCCCGCTGCCGGCGCTGCTCGCGCTGCTGGCGCTGGTGCTCGCGGGACTGTTCATGGGGCAGGCTGCGGAGGGCGAGGCGCCTCGATACATCGGGTACGTGATTGCCGGCCTGGCCGCCATCGCCCTCGTGTGGCGCTGGCTCAGGCCCTGAGCGGCTCGCCCTCCCGCGGCAGTGCCGCGCGCTCCCACCCAGCATCCACCGGACCGGCGGCGAGGCGAGAGGATCGCCGCCGATCCGGGCAGCGGGAAGACGAGCAGCCGGCGTCAGCCCCGGCGGCTCAGCGCCGCTTCACGCCCTCCGAGATGTCCTCGAGTGTGTCGCCCATCTGCCGGTCGCGCCCTTCCTTGACGGCGAGGTCGCCGATCGACGCGATACCGACGAGCCGTTCGTTCTCGCACACCAGGACGCGGCGCACCTGCCGCTCGCCCATGAGCCGCGCCGCTTCCTCGGTCGACACGTCCGGTTCGACGGTGACGAGATCGGTGGAGGCGATGTCGCGCACCTGCCGATCGAGGCGTCCGCCGCCGTCCGCGACCACGCGGACGACGATGTCGCGGTCGGTGACGAGGCCCACCGGCCGCCCGTTCTCCACGACCGGGACGACGCCGGTGTCCTCGTCGCGCATGATGCGCGCGGCGTCCTGAATGCTGCCGGAGGGTTCGATCGTCCTGGGATTGGGGGTCATGACATCTCTGAGCTTCACGGTTCCGTCCTCCTTTTTGCCGCGTCCCGCGGTACCGATCCGGACGCGGCGTCCGAGGCGACGAAGCAAGAGCCATTCCCCGGTCCGCGGTTGCGCCTGTTCTTTCGAATCAGCTATCATGCCGCCTCTGCCGCCGCGGACCTTCCGCGCGCGGCAGCCTTTCCCATGCCAATCGGTCGGCTCGAGGTCACGGATGCTCTCGGGAGGCGCGTTGTACCTCTCGAAAAGCCTGTGTTCTCGATCGGGCGCCGGAGCGGCAACGATCTGCAGCTCGTCGGCAGCGACGTCTCGCGCGATCATGCCGAGATTGCGCGCGAGGCCGAGACCTACATCCTCCGGGATCGCGGATCGCGCTACGGAACCTTCGTCAACAGCGAGCAGGTCAACGAGAAGGCGCTGACCCACGGCGACCTGATCCGCCTCGGCCGGAGCGGCGGCGCCGAGATGATCTTCCTGCTCGACGAGCCCACCATCGGGACCGCCTCCGACAAGCACACGACCTCGGCTGTCGGCGATCTGCGCCAGATCGCGACTCTCCTCGAGGGGCTCCGCGCGCTCGGATCGGGCCGTGTGCTGGACGAGGTGCTGTCGCTGGTGATGGATTCGGCCATCGAGGTGACGGGCGCCGAGCGCGGCTTCATCATGCTCGCCAACGCGACCGGGGAGCTGGAGTTCAAGGTCGCGCGCGCGAAGAACCGCGTGCCCCTGCCCGGCAAGAGCTTCGAGACGAGCCGGAAGATCCCGGAAGAGGTCTTCGCCACGGGACAGGAGCGCGTGGTCGCCGACCTGCTCGACACGAACCTTGCCACGGAGCACAACAGCACCATCGTGCTGGGCATCCGCCACGTCCTCTGCACCCCGCTGAAGCTCGTGCGATACCTCGACCGCCGCGACATGCCGAACGAGGAGCGGCGCATCGGCGTGCTGTACCTGGACAGCCGGGAGCGCGGCGCCGTGCTGTCGCGCGCGGCGCGCGCCGCGCTGGAAACGCTCGCGACCGAGGCGGCGGTGGCGATCGAGAACGCGCGCCTCTACCGCGAAACGCTGGAGAAGGCCCGGATCGAGCAGGAGCTGAACATCGCCGCGGAGATCCAGCGGCAGCTGCTGCCGGAGCCGCGCCGTCTGGGCGGGTTCTTCGACGCGGCCGGCGCTTCGCTGCCGTGCCGGTCGATCGGCGGCGACTTCTTCGACTACGTCGATCTGCCGGGCGGGGAGTTCGGGTTCGCCGTCGGGGACGTGGCGGGGAAGGGCGCTCCGGCGGCGCTGCTCACCGCCGTGCTGCAGGGCGTCTTCGCCTCGCAGGCCTCGTCGGGGAGCAGTCCGGCGATCGCGCTCGCCCGCGTGAACCAGGCGTTGATCCGCCGCTCCATCGAGTCGCGGTTCGCCACGGCGTTCTATGCCATCGTGGCGCCCGACGGCAGCCTGACGTACTGCAACGCCGGCCACAACCCGCCGCTGCTCGTGAGCACGAACGAGGTCACGCACCTCGACAAGGGCGGACTGATCCTCGGCCTCTTCGAGCACGCGGTCTTCGAGGAAGAGACCGTGACCCTGAAGCCCGGCGACCTGCTGGTCACCTTCAGCGACGGCATCACCGAGGCGCTCAGCGCCACCGGGGAGGAGTACGGCGAAGCGCGGCTCCTCGAGTGTGTCCAGGCGAACCGCGACGCGAGCGTGCCCGACCTCCTGGATCACATCCTGGCCAGCGTCCGCGACTTCACCGCCGGAGCGGTTCAGAGCGACGATGTGACGGCGCTCGTCGTCCGCTATGTCGGGAGCTGAGGGGCGCGCCGCCCGGCTCGCCGCCGTCCTCGCCCTGATCGCCGTCGTCTTCGTCTGGAATGCCGTGTTCGATCGCGGCATCGATGCCGGCGTGAAGCGGTATCTCGAGCTGCAGGACGCCCGCTCCAGCGACCGCCCGCTCATCTACGTGCAGGACATCATGCGGCCGGAGGCGGCCGCCAGCGCCGTGCGCGCCACGGCATGGTCGGCGCCGATCGCGTTCGCGGGGTTCGCGGCCGTGTGGTGGCTGAACCGCCGCGCGGGGCGGCGGCGGGCGACGCGCTAGCGCCGCTTCCGGCGCTGCTCCTTCGGCTGCGCCAGCAGCCGGTCCTCGATCTTCGGCAGCGCCTCCAGCAGGACATCCGCGACGATCTGCAGGCTGCGCGCGCTCACGTGCTCGAGCGTGTCCTGCGCGGTGTGCCAGGCGGCATAGTCGAGGTCGATGATGTTGACGGCCGGAATGCCGGCCCTCAGGAAGGGGAGGTGATCGTCCTCGTGGGGCATCCCCTCCGGGAGGAAGTACTGCTGGTGTCCCTTCCGGGCAGCGGCGGCCCAGATCAGATCCGTGAGCCAGGGCGTCGAGTGCGTGTCGCGGCGGATGTTCAGGTTCCGATCGGCGACCAGGTCGACGAGGACCATCGCCCGGACACCCTCGAGGGTGCCGGCCCGCCGCGCCGTCTCGACGTAGTGGCGGCTGCCGTACGTGTTGTCACCATCGTGCCACCAGTCGACCAGCGCCTCCTCGCCGTCGAAGAAGACCAGCTCGATCGAGAAGCGGTTCTTCCGACCCGGGAGGACCTGCGCGAGCTCCAGCAGCATCGCCGTGCTCGACCCCCCGTCGTTGGCCCCGACGAAGCGGAACTGCCGAAACAGCTTCGTGTCGTAGTGGCCGCCGATCACGATGCGCTCGGAACGATCGCCGCGAATCAGGGCGGTGACGTTCGCCATTGGGATCGCGCCGAGGGGCGTGGACGCGGTGAAAGCCTGCTCCGCCGGCTGGAGGCCCGCGGACTGGAGCTGCGAGGCGATGTACGTGCGCGCCTGTGCGCTGCCGGCCGATCCCGGCCAGCGCGGGCCGATCGCGACGAGCCGCCGGATGTGCTCGAAGGCGCGCGTCGAATCGAACGCCGGCGCCGCGGCCGCGCTGGACGGCGGCGCGTCCGCCAGCGCGCAGGCGGCGAACGCGAGTGCCGCCACCGCCGTTCCGATCCGGCGGACGGTCCGGGATCCGTGAGGCATCGGGTTGAACGGTCCTACCGCCGATCCAGGGGCACGTAATCGCGGGCGGCGGGGCCCTCGTAGACCTGCCGCGGGCGGACGATCCGTGTGTCCGGATCCCGCAGCATCTCGTCCCACTGCGCGAGCCAGCCGGACGTCCGCGCCACCCCGAAGAGCACCGGGAACATCTCGGACGTGAAGCCCATGGCCTGGTAGATGAGGCCGGAGTAGAAGTCGACGTTCGGGTAGAGCCGGCGCGAGATGAAGTAGTCGTCCTGGAGCGCGATGCGCTCGAGCTCCATGGCGATCTCGAGCAGCGGGTTCTTCCCGGTGACCCCGAACACCGCATCGGCCGTGCGCTTGATGATCGCTGCCCGCGGATCGTAGGACTTGTAGACGCGATGGCCGAATCCCATCAGGCGCGTGTCGCCGCCCTTGACCCGCTCGATGAACGCGGGGACGTGGCCCACGTCGCCGATCTCGGTCAGCATCTTCAGCACCGCCTCGTTCGCGCCTCCGTGCAGCGGGCCGAACAGCGCCGCCGTGGCGGCGGCGCAGGCGGAGAAGGGATCGGCGTGCGAGCTGCCGACCGCGCGCATCGCGAAGGCACTGCAGTTCTGCTCGTGATCCGCGTGCAGGACGAACAGCACGTCGAGCGCCCGCTCGAGCACCGGGTCCGGACGGTACGGGCTGCCCTCGTCCCCGAAGAGCATCGCGAGGAACCCGCCGACGAAGCCCAGGTCGTCGGGCGGACGCGCGGGGCCGAGGCCGCGCCGGACGCGCGAGGCGGCCGCCGCCAGCACCGGCGCCTGCGCGAGGATACGCAGGATCTGCTGGCGCCGGGACGCCTCGTCGAAGATGTTCCGCGCGTCCGGATAGTAGGTCGACAGCGCCCCCCAGGCCGAGATCATCACGCCCATCGGATGCGCGTCCGGCGAGAACCCGTCGAAGAGGCGATCGAGGCGCTCCGGCGGCAGACGGTGCGCGTGCAGGTCCCGCGTCCAGGCCTCGAGCTCCGAGGCCGTCGGCAGCTCCCCGTGAAGGAGCAGGAACGCGGTCTCGAGAAACGAGCTCTGCTCCGCCAGCTGCTCGATCGGATAGCCGCGGTGCCGCAGGACGCCGCGATCCCCGTCGATGAAGGTGATGCGGCTGCGCACGGCGGCCGTGTTGCCGAGCGCGGGGTCGTATGTCAGCAGCCCCGCGTCGCCGTCTCCGGCCCTGATTTTCCGGAGGTCCGCCGCGCGCACGACGCCGTTGCGGACCGGCAGATCGTACGTGCGGCCCGTTCGCGTGTCCTTGATGTGCAGCGTCTCAGCCATGCGCGCGTATCGTGGCGGGATTCTCCGGGAGATGCCGTGAGGCCCAGGGGCGGTCCGCATCCGCTGCCCGCCGCCGGCCCTAGTCCGGCGGCTCCTCGTCGCCGGCGGGCCCGGGATCGGCAGGCTCGTCCGGGATGCGGTACTCGCCGTCGGCCCAGCGGGCCAGGTCGATCAGCTGGCAGCGCTCACCGCAGAACGGGCGGTACTTCGGATCGACGGGGCGCCGCCGGCAGAGGACGCACAGCGTCCCCGGTGCGGAGGGCACCCGCGTATTCTATGTGCCGCGTGCGACGGGGGACAAGGGGCGGTGCCGGTACGGGGCGCGAGCCCGCCTTCAGCCCCGCTGCACCCCGGTCTCGTGAGCGTGGTGCCGCACATCGCGCGCCGAGACCATGAAGATCACGTCCTCGGCGACGTTGGTGGCATGGTCGCCGATGCGCTCCAGGTGCCGGGAGATCAGCAGCAGGTCCAGCGCCGGCTCGATGGTAGCCGGATCGGCCAGCATGTAGGTCAGCAGCTCGCGGAAGATCTGCGTCTTCAGCGCGTCCAGCTTGTCGTCCTCGTTCAGGACGCGCTGCGCGAGCGCCGTATCGCGGCGGACGAACGCGTCGAGGGCGTCCCGCAGCATCAGCTGCGCGATCTCGGCCATCCGCGGGATGTCGATGAGCTTCTTGACCGGCGGATGCGTGATGTAGCGCTTCGCCGCCTCGGCGATGTTGATCGAGAGATCGCCCACGCGTTCCAGGTCGGTGTTGATTTTCACGGCCGCCACGACGGCGCGCAGGTCGGCGGCCAGCGGCTGCTGCAGGGCCAGCAGCTTGAAGCAGCGATCGTCGATTTCGATGTGAAGCTGGTTGATGGGCTCGTCGCCGGTCAGCACGCGATCGATGTCGCCGCCGTCGCGCTCGACCAGCGCCTGCACCGCGCGCCGGACGCGGTCCTCGGCCAGCCCGCCCATCTCGAGCAGGCGCGACTTGAGGGCGTCGAGGTCCTCCTGGAAATGACGGGCGAAGCGTTCCACGGTTCTCTCCTCGGCCGGACGGCCGGCGCAGTCGGCGGACGCGCGCCCGCCGCCGCCGACGGGCGTTCACGTGCAGCGCCCATCCTACCGTCGTTTGCCGCCTGTCAGCGTATCGCCTGGCAATTTCCCGGCCGTTTCGCCTCCGTTAAATCGGCGTAACGGCCGCGGAGGCCGCCCCCTGGATCCAGCCGCACGGGTCCGGCGCTTGCACAGGACCATGCGAGGAGGGACACATGTCGAGTTGCGTCACCGCGGGGGCGCTGGTACTCCTTCTTGCCGGCCCGGCCGGATCGCAGGAGTCCCCGCAGCACGACACGCCCGAGATCACGCGGGAACAGGAAGCCGACCAGAAGGCCGCCGTCGCCGGGGAAGCCCCGGCATCCGAACACCGACAGGAAGACGCGGCGGAAGAGGCCATCCAGGTGCCGACGGACAGCGCGGCGCCGGATCGGGCGCAGGCAGCTGCCCGGCGCGACGCGCTGCAGCACCTGGGCCGCATCGAGACCATCGTCCTGCGGCTGCTAGACGAGGACGCGGCTCCCGGCGAGGCGCCGGTCGGCACCCGCGGGACGCCGGTGGCCGGCGAAACGGGAGAGATGATGGCGGTTCCGCGCACCCGGCTGGAGGAGATCCAGGTCCATCTCGAGCAGCTGCGGACGGCGCTCGAGAAGCAGGGGGACGGACGCTATCGCGACTGACGGGTGGCTCCCGCTCGTGTTGCCGGCCGCCGGCGGCGGGAGGTGCCGGATCTCGCGCCGCGTCCGGCTCCCCCCGTCCGCGGAGGCTGCCGGCGGCGCTCCGACAGCTCGAATCGAACCGGCTTTTCGAGGATGCCTTCGAGCGCCCCGACGTGCCGCGCCGCCGCCCAGAGCTCGAGCTCCGCGTCTCCGCGCGCCTGCAGGCCCGCCACGTAGTGCTCGCCGCGGTCGCGGAGCCGGAGGGCCTTGAGCGGCTGCGAATGGCTCCGATCGAGACCCTCGGCCACCCGCAGCAGCGCTGACAGCACCTTGACGGTGCGGCGGAGCGGCGCCGGCAGCGCGCCGTACCCATCGTGCGACTTCTTCGGTTCGGCGCGGCGGTGATAGCGCGCGACGAGCGCCATCACCTCCACCTCCGTCGGATCGAAGCCGCGCAGATCCCCGTTCTTGATCAGGTAATACGAGTGCCGGTGGTGCCGCTCGTAGCTGATGTGAATGCCGAGGTCATGCATCAGCGCCGCGTATTCGAGCCACTCGCGCTCCCGCTCCGAGAAGCCGTGGACCGCCCTCGTCTGGTCGAACAGCATCGTCGCGAGCCGGGCGACCTGCTGGGCGTGATCGGGGAAGTAGTTGCAGCGCTCGGCGAGCTCCACGACGCTGCGCCGCCGCACGTCGGGGTAGCGACCGACCCGGGCGATCTGGCCGCGATTGCGCTGGATGTAGTCGAGGATCAGCCCTTCGCGCAGCGCCAGATCGCACAGCGTGATTTCGTCGGTCTCGAGCCGCTGCAGGATGGTGTCGAGCAGCACGGCGCCGGCGACGACGATGTCCGCGCGCTTCGGCTCGAGGCCCTGGGTCCGCAGGCGCTGTTGCATGTCCATCGCCACCAGCCGCTTGCGCAGGCGATGGATCTCCTTCGCCGGCACGCGCAGGTTGCGCAGCTCGTGCGGCGGCTCCCCGTACGTCTGGAAGGCGGCGATCGTGCCGAGGCTGAGGATCGTGCCGGACGTGCCGATGACCCGATCGAATCCGGCCTTCACGATGCCGCGGACGTGCGGGTTGACCTCCTGGGTGATCTTCCGCACCAGCCTGCGCTCGTCGCGCGCGGAGAGCGGGTCCGACCTGACGAACCGCTCGGTGAGGCGGATGACGCCGATCTTGAAGCTGCGGGCGAAGGGCAGGCGGCGCGCGCCGCCGGCGGTGATCTCGACGCTGCCGCCGCCGATATCGATCACCACCGCGTTGCCGCGGTTCACGTGGACGCCGTACACGGCCGCGAGGTGAATCAGCCGGGCTTCCTCCGTGCCCGAGATCACTCGCGGGCGGATGCCGGTCTGGCGCTCGATCGCCGCCAGGAACTCGACACCGTTCTCGGCCTCCCGGGTGGCGCTGGTGGCCGCGGCCAGAATCTCGTCGACCGCGTTCGACTCGGCGATCCGGCGGAACTTCGCGAGCGCCTGGAGCGCCGCCGTCATCGCGGCGTCCGTCAGGCGGCGGCCGTCCAGGCCTCCGGCGCCCAGCCGGACCATTTCCTTCTCGCGGTCGATGACCTCGAACGACAGGTCCGGCCGGACCTGGACCACGATCATGTGGACGGAGTTCGTCCCGATGTCGATGGCGGCCAGTCTCATGGGCGCGGTAGATTGGCGGGAAAGCCCATCGGGACGCCTCCGGACCTATAATCGATGGTTCCGGCGTCCGGTGGTGTCCCCGGGAAGCGGGCCGGCCGGAATCCTACCATGCCTCCTCGAACGACTTCGGAAGAGGTGCTGCGCAAGCGCCTGCGGGCTCTCGCCCGAGCCCTTCCGGGTGCCGCCCGTGGCGAGCCGGACGCGGTGCACAAGGCCAGGGTCGCGTCGCGGCGCGTCCGGGAAGCGCTGCCGGTCGTGCTGGCGGATGCCCCTTCGAAGCGCCGACGCCGCCTTCGCAGGCCGGCCGAGCGCATCACCCGAGCCCTGGGTCCCGTTCGAGAGCTCGACGTGTCCATGGCCGTCGTGGATGAGCTTGGCACCGAGATCGGCGCTGCCGATGCGGGCCTTCTGGAGGTCCGCCGCGCCATCGAGGCGGAGCGCCGGAGCCGGCGGCAACGCCTGCCCGCGCGGCTCAAGGGTGTCGACGGCGGCCGCCTCCGCGCACGCGGGGAGCGGTATCTGGCCGATGCGGTCCGCGAATCGCCGCTCTTCGAGCTCTCCGCGGCGGCGGTCCTGCTGATCCGGCTCACGCGCCGCGTGGACGAGCTCGAAGCGGCGGTCGAGGCCGCCGGACCGCTGTACAACGCCGAACCGATCCACGAGGTCCGCATCGCCATCAAGAAGCTGCGGTATGCGTTCGAGCTCGCACACGACCTGAAGCTGCTTCGTTCCCGGCGCGCGCTGACCGAGCTTCGCGCCATGCAGCAGACGCTCGGCCGGCTGAACGATCTGCAGGTGCTCGTGCGCCGCGCCGAGGCACTGCGCGCGAGGTCGGCGCGGCTGGAGGGCGAGGCTCTCTCGGTCCTGCTCGCCACCGCCGAGACGCGCTGCCGCCAGCTGCACGCCCGTTACCTGGCCGGACGCGAGCGCCTGCTCGCCGCCGCCGACGCAGCGCTCGCCGACACCGCGCTGCGCGCGGCCGCCAGGGGTGATCATCCGCCCGCCCGTGCGGCCCTGCAGTGACATGGCAGGCACGGTCGCGCTGTATCTGATCCGCCACGGAATCGCCGAGGAACGCGGGTCTGACTGGCCCGACGATGCGAAGCGTCCGCTGACCGGGAAGGGCCGGGCCCGGCTCCGCGACCAGGCGGCCGGTCTCACCGTTCTCGGTGTAACGCTGGACGTCGTGCTCACCAGTCCACTTACTCGCGCGCGTCAGACGGCGGCGATTCTGGCGAAGGGCCTTCCCGGCCGGTGTCCGGTGGAAATCATGGAGGCGCTCTCGCCGGGCAGCTCGTACCGGCGCTTCCTCCACGAGCTGGCCGGGCACGCCGGCCGGGCGCGGATCGGCTGTGTCGGACACGAGCCGGACATGGGAGAGCTCGCCGCTCGGCTGATCGGCGCCGCGCGAGCGCTGGAGTTCAAGAAGGGCGCGGTCTGCCGCATCGATCTGGATGCGCTGCCGCCCTCCGGACCGGGCGCGCTGCGATGGCTCGCGCCGCCGCGCATGCTGCGCCTGATGGCACACCGGTAGCGCTGTTTCCGGTCTCCCTTGCACATCGCCGTCATCGTCAACGCGGCGGCCGGCCGCCGCGCCAGCGCCGCCCGGGCCAGGCGTCGCGTCGCCCTCGCGAACGCCGTTCTCGCGCGCTCCGATCTCGAGTTCGAGGTGTCGCCCACCGAGTACGCGGGGCATGCCCGCGATCTGGCGCGCCGCGCGCTGGATCGCGGCGCACGGACGGTCGTCGCCTGGGGCGGAGACGGTACCGTCAACGAGGTGGGCTCCGCCGTGGCGTTCACCGACGCGGCGCTGGCCATCGTTCCCGGCGGATCCGGCAACGGGCTGGCCTATGCTCTCGGCATTCCTCACGATCCGGCTGCCGCGCTGCGGCTGGCGTGTTCGGCCGGCGAGCGGCGCATCGACGCCGGCGGGATCGGGGAACGGCTGTTCTTCAACCTCGCGGGCTTCGGGTTCGATGCGCACGTGGCCGAGCTCTTCGCCCGCCGCCGCTCGCGCGGCCTCCGCGGCTACGTGGCCGTCGCGGCGCGTGAGCTGTGCGCCTTCCGGCCGCCGCGCCTGCGCGTCACGATCGGACAGCAGACCGACGACCGTACGCTGCTGCTGCTGGTCGTGGCGAACGGCACGCAGTGGGGCCGCAACGCGCGCATCGCGCCGCACGCCGTCCTCGACGACGGGCTCCTCGATCTCGTGTCCGTTCGTCCTCGATCCGTGCTGCGGATCGCGCGGCAGATCCCGCGCCTCTTCCGCGGCGCCATCGACCGCGCACCCGGCATCACCTTCGAGCGGATCACGTCCGTACGGATCGCGGGTGAGGGGCCGCTGTGCTTTCACGTGGACGGCGAACCGGCGTCGAGCGGCGCCCGCGAGCTGACGATCGCGGTCCATCCCGCTGCTCTCCGTGTCAGGGCATAGGCCCGAACCGGTGTGTCCCGTATGGCTTGCGAGGTTTACACACAATTTACACTCCGCCTCGGCGCCTTTGCGCCAAGATGCTCCCATCCACACAGGACATCAGCGATGTATCACAAGCGTCTGCGGCAGGCGGGGCACACGCGGCAGTTCGAGATTCGCGAAGCGGGCGGCGCCTGGGAGGTCCAGGCCGCGCACGACAGCGAGATCGTGAAGCAGGCCCGCTACGACGACTGGCACCGCGTCGAGCGCACGATGATGGCCTTTGCGCTGGAGGTGTCGGCGCTCGAGCGGGACGGCTGGACCGCCGACTGACCGCTCACTCCACGAAGCGGTACCCCAATCCCACCACCGTTTCGATCTGGCGGCCGGCGGAGCCGAGCTTGTTCCGGAGGCGGCCGACGTGGACGTCCACCGAGCGCGTCTCGATCACGCGGTCGTATCCCCAGACGCGCTCGAGCAGCCGGTCGCGCGAAATCACGCGGTTGCGGTTCTCGACGAGGAACCGCAGCAGCTCGAACTCCCTCCGCGTGAGGCGCACGGGCATCCCGTTCACGGCGACGGAGACGGCGTCGAAGTCCGCGACGATCGCCGCACCATGGTAGACGGATGTCGGTGACCTGAACGCCTCACGGCGCCCGCGCCGGAGGACCGCCCTCACGCGGGCCGCGAGCTCCCGGATGCTGAACGGCTTGGTGACGTAGTCATCCGCGCCGAGGTCGAGCCCGATGACGCGCTCGGCCTCGCTGGTGCGCGCGGTCAGCATGATGATCGGCACGTGCGCCGTGTCCTGGCGGCCTCGCAGCACCCGGCAGACCTCGAGGCCGCTCACCACGGGCAGGTTCAGATCGAGGATGACGAGATCGGGCGGCTGCTCGCTGGCGGCCTTCAGCGCCGCATCGCCGCCGTTGGCGATCTCGGCGACCAGGCCGCCGCTGCGCTCGAGCGTGTGCTTGATCAGCCCGGCGATGTCCTGCTCGTCCTCGACGATGAGCACGCGCGCCGCCTGTCGGTCAGCTGTCCGGAGTCGCGACACCCACACATGCTAGGAGGGCGGGGTTTCGCCGTCGTGTCGAACAGGTTAAAAGTGGGTTACGGCTGACGCCGGCGCTCAGACCACCGTGCCGTCGGGCACGATCGCGTCCTTCTCGACGATGATGATGCCGTTGCGGATGTAGTAGCCGGGGCCGTCGGCCTCCTGGACGCCCGGCTCGTTCACCAGGCGCACGCCGTTGCCGATGCGCGCATTCTTGTCCACGATGACGCGATCGAGGATCGTGTCGCGGCCGATGCCGAGGCGCGGCGCGCCGGGTCTCCCGCGGAAGCCGGCGTCCGGCTCGTAGTAGTCGGCGCCCACCACGACGGAGCGGCTGATGCGGGCCCCGGAGCGGATGACGCTGCGGATCCCGATGACCGACTGCTCGATCACCGCCTGGTCGATCGAGCACCCCTCGGTGATGATGGCCTCCCGTGTCGTACAGCCGTCGAGACGCGATCCGGGCAGGAAGCGCGGGTGCGTGAAGATCGGCCGCTGCGACTCGTAGAACTGGAACGGGGGATCCGGCCGGGTCAGGTCGATGTTCGCGTCGTAGTACGACTCCACCGTCCCGACATCCGCCCAGTAGCCGCGGTGCAGGAATGCGTTCACGCGGTAGCGCGGCAGCGCGGCCGGTATCACCTCGCGGCCGAAGTCGATCCCCGGCTCCGCGAGCACGTCGAGCAGGACCTGCCGCGAGAAGACGTAGATGCCCATCGAGGCCACGAAGGGCTTGTCGGGATTGTGGCCGGTGAACGCGGCGCCCGGCGGGATGCTCACGCCGATCTCGCCCAGGCGGTCGTAGCCGGGCTTTTCCTCGAAGGCGACGATGTGTCCGGAGCGATCGAAGCGGAAGATGCCCATCTGCGTCGCATCGTCCGCGTCCACCGGCTGTGCCGCGATGGTGATGTCGGCGTCGCGTCCGGTGTGCGCGTCGAGCATGTCGCTGTAGTCCATCCGGTACAGATGGTCTCCGGCGAGGATCAGGTAGTAGTCCGCCTCGTAGCGCTCGAAGTGGCGGCGCGCCTGCCGGACCGCGTCGGCCGTTCCCTGGAACCACGCGGAGCTCTCGGGGGTCTGCTCGGCGGCCAGAATCTCGACGAAGCCCTCGCTGAACACGTCCATCCGGTACGTCTGGCTGACGTGGCGGTTGAGCGAGGCGGAGTTGAACTGCGTCAGGACGAGGATGCGGCGGATGTCGGAGTGCAGGCACGAGCTGATGGGGATGTCGATGAGGCGGTACTTGCCGCCGATCGGCACGGCCGGTTTCGACCGCGGGTGCGTGAGCGGGAACAACCGGGTGCCTCGCCCGCCCCCGAGGATGATCGCCAGGACGTCCTGCATGGTCACAGCCTATGCAACCGCGCTCGGCCGGGCAAGCTGCCGGTTGCCCAGGTGCGGGGGCACACGCCGACACACGCTCGTCATACCGAGGCGGTAGACTGGGGACGTCGGCCGTTCACCGTCCCCGCTGGCCGGTGGGCCGGTCCCCTCAACGGGCGGATGTCCCGTCATGCGGACCATGCAGGCCCATCGTCCAACGGGGGTGGTGACGCCCGCCTCCTCTCCTCCCTGTATCCTTCTCTCGCGCTCCCTGCAACGGCAGGGCGACGTTGGAGCGACGACGGTTTAACGTCCCGGCAACGGACGTTTAACCGCGCTGTAACGCGCCCGTGCGTGAATCGACACAGCGCGGCCGTACGGTGGTGCGGTCGGGCTGGTGCCGATTGGCGGTGCCGGTCCCGCACGCGAGGACACGACTCCTATGCCGATTTCCACCCGTCTGATTCTGATGGCCGCACTGGGCGCCGTCGGAGCCGTGCAGCCCTGCCCGGCGGTCGCGCAGGGCCTGTACTACAAGGAAGTTCTGAAGGACGAGCGCTACTACGTCTTCAACGATGCCGCGCAGGCCGAGGCCTGGGAGAAATCCGGCGAGATGGGCCGGGCGATCACGCGCCCTGGCGCCGGACCCAACGGCGAGACCGTGATCGCCGACAGCGAGCGGGCCCTGCAGCTCTTCTTCTTCAGGCACGGCATCTCCGAGCCCGTGCCCGAGCCGCAGCCGCCGGTCATGCGGGTGGAGTGGCGGGACGGCAAGACCCGTATCGCCACCGACAATGCGTACATGGAGCTCGGAAACCGTGTCCAGCTCCGCTACACGCACGAACTGCCCGATGAGGCGATCACACTGCCTGGAACCGGCGGTCCGGGCGACAGCCGCGGGTCGTTCCGCATCCGCCGCGCCAAGACGAAGTTCGAAGGCTGGATCTGGAGGAAGAATCTCACCTACGAGCTCCAGATGAACTGGCCCGCCGTGAGCAGCTCGAACCCGGGAGCGCTGCTGGAGGACGCGAGCCTCGCCTGGGATCCGCAGGGGGAGGGGACGTTCCGCGTGGTCGTCGGGCAGTTCAAGGTGCCATTCGGCCGTCAGGAGCTGACCTCGTCCGGCAATCAGCAGTTCGTCGACCGATCGCTCGTGTCGAACGAGTACGCGCGGGGCCGCGATGGCGGGCTGGCCGTGCAGGGCGTGCTCTTCGGAAACCGGCTGGAGTACCGCGCCGGGTTCTTCAACGGGAACGGCCTGACGCGAAGCGCCAACGACAACGGCACGTTCCAGTACAACGCGCGGCTGATGTGGCAGCCCAATGCCAGCCAGAACCTGGTCCACCGCGCGTGGGTCAGCGGCCCGCTGTACTCGGAGGCGGACTTCGAATCGGGCGACACGCCCATCTATGCGGTCGGCCTGAACTTCGAGCGCAACGACTTCCACCGGACCACGCCGGAGAACGATCTCAGGTCGACGGCGGTCGGCATGGACGGCGTGTTCAAGTTCCGCGGGTTCTCGGGTACCGGCGAAGTGTTCTGGCGCTCGCGCGAACCGGAAGAGGGCGAGCGCTTCGACGCCGACGGCTGGTACGTGCAGGCGGGCCAGATGCTGAATCGCCGGCGGACGTGGGAAGCCGCGCTCCGCTACGGCTGGCGCGACGTGAACGAGTCGATCGAGAACCGGGACGTGACCGAGGTCCGCGGCGGCCTCAGCTACTACGACCGGCGGCACGCGTTGAAGGTCCAGGCGGACGCCGGGCGCATCGGCACCCAGCTCGGCCCGGGCTCGGGGACGCGGCACGACACGGAGATCCGGCTGCAGGCCCAGTTCATCTTCTGAGCCCGCCTCTCCGTAGCCCGAGAGGGATGCTGCGAGGGCGAAGGCGGGAAGTTACACAGATTTAATGTGCCGGAAACGTGGTGGATTCGGGGCCTCGATACCATGCCCTCGATCGCCGATCGCTGGATTCGGAGAGTGGAGGTTGATATGAAGCGTTTCATCGCCGCTGCCGGCGCCATCCTGCTGGCCGCAGCGGCCATCCCGGCGCTCGAGGCGCAGCAGGCTGCGAAGGTCGATCCGGCGCTGACGTCCTACAAGCGCGTCAGCGGGATCTCGGGCAGCCTGAGCAGCGTGGGCTCCGACACGATGAACAACCTGATGACCCTCTGGGCCGAGACGTTCCGCAAGCACTACCCGAACGTCAAGATTCAGGTCGAGGGCAAGGGCTCGTCGACGGCTCCCGCGGCCCTGATTTCGGGCACGGCGCAGTTCGGCCCGATGTCGCGCAAGATGCGCGCATCCGAGATCGACCAGTTCGAGCAGCGCTACGGCTACAAGCCGACGGAGCTGCGGACGGCGCTCGACGCGCTCGCGGTCTACGTGCACCGCGACAATCCGATCGAGCAGCTGACGCTCGCGCAGGTCGAGGCGATCTTCAGCAAGAGCCGCAGGCGCGGCTACAAGCAGAACATCACCACGTGGGGGCAGCTGGGCCTGAAGGGGGACTGGGCGAACCGGCCCATCAGCATGTATGGCCGCAACTCCGCCAGCGGCACCTACGGGTTCTTCAAGGAGGTCGCGCTGAAGAACGGCGACTACAAGGACCAGGTGAAGGAGCAGCCCGGTTCCGCGTCGGTGGTGCAGGGGATCACCGGCGATCGCTACGGCATCGGGTACAGCGGCATCGGCTACAAGACGTCCGGCGTGAAGGCGGTGCGCCTGGCGGAGACCGAAGCGGGCCCGTACTCCGACGGCAACTACAAGGACGTCGTCAGCGGCCAGTATCCGCTCGCGCGGTTCCTGTACGTCTACATCAACAAGGCGCCGGGCAAGCCGCTGGATCCACTGATCGCGGAGTTCGTGAAGCTGTGGTTCACGAAGGAAGGACAGGCCGTGGTGGTGAAGGACGGCTACGACCCGATCTCGGCGGAGGTCGCGAAGGAAGAGCTCGCGAAGATTGGAAAGCCGCAGACGTAGCCGTCGCCGTGCCGTGCGCGGCGCCGACCGGCCGGGGCCGGCAGATGCCCGTCTGCCGGCCTGTCGTTTCCTGACATGAGCACACCCGCAGCCAGCCTGCCCGAGACCCCCGCGGCCGCGTCCGGCGTCCGGCGGCAGATGGCCGCCGCGACGAAGCGCATCGCGCGGTTGAAGCGGATGGACCGCGCGGCGGTGGCCGTGATCACGCTGGGGGGGCTCCTCATCGTGGCTGCCGTCCTGGGCATCCTCGTCTTCATCGGGGCCGAAGCGATCCCGCTGTTTCGCGGGGCAGCGGTCCAGTACCGCGGGACGGTGCCGTCGCAGTCGGCGATTCAGCCCGCCAGCGCCCGCGCCTTCCGTGCCTTCGGCGCCGATGAGTATCTGCGCTACTTCTTCACGGTCGAGCCGGACGGACGCGTCGCGTTCCGGCAGCTGTCGAACGGCGAGGTCGCGAAGGAGCTGCCGGTCCCCTCGCTCGACGGCGCCTCGGTGACGGCGACCTCGATGTCGCTGCTCGGCCACTTCATCGCGGCGGGGATGAGCGACGGCCGCATCGCCCTGATGCAGATTCGCTTCAGGCCCGTCTTCACGGAGCAGACGGTCACCGACGTCTCGTCCGAAGTCGTCGACCGGGGCGTGCTGCAGGCGAACGGAGAGGGGGCCGCCATCCAGCAGGTCGACTACATCGAGCAGGACGGCCGGAAGTTCGTGGCCGCCCTGACGGGGCCGCGCGAGATCGTCTACTGGCGGATCGACGAGGAAGGCGCGGCCCGGGACGCCACGCTGACCGTGCCGGCCGGCGACGCCGTGACGCAGGTGCGCGTCGGCCGGAACGGCGCCGTGATCGCCGGCACGGATCGAGGGCGCGTCTATCACTGGGAAGGGGGCGAGGCGCCGTCCCTCACCGACGTCTCACCGGTGAGCGACGGCCCGATCACGGCGCTCGAATGGCTCATCGGCGGTCAGTCGTACGTCGCCGCCGCGGGCGAGGGCGAGATCAGCAGCTGGTTCCGGGCGCCGGCCGCGGAGAACGGCGGGTACGGCATGGTGCGCGCGCACGAGTTCGCGGCGCAGCAGACCCGTGTGATCGCCATCGCCCGGTCGCCGCGCGACCGCAGCTTCACCACCGCCGGCGACGACGGGTCGCTCGTCCTCCGGCATCAGACTTCGGAGCGGACGCTGGCGACGGCACTCGCGGAGGAAGCGCCGTGGCAGCTGACGTTCGCGCCGCGCGGCAATGCGCTGCTGGCGCTCCACGGCGAAGAGATGGCCTGGCACGCCGTCCGGAACCCTCATCCGGAGGTGAGCTGGCGCGTGCTGTTCGGCAAGGTCTGGTACGAGGGCTACGCGGCGCCGGAGTACGTCTGGCAGTCGACGGGCAGCACCGACGACTTCGAACCGAAGCTCAGTCTCGTGCCCCTCGTCTTCGGGACGATGAAGGCGACGGTCTACGCGCTGCTGTTCGCCATTCCGCTCGCGGTGCTCGCGGCTCTCTACACGTCGCAGTTCGTGCACCCGACGATCCGCGCCCGCATCAAGCCCACCGTCGAAATCATGGCGGCGCTCCCGAGCGTCGTCATCGGGTTCCTGGCGGGTTTGTACCTCGCGTCGGTGGTGGAACGCCACCTCGCGGCCGTGTTCCTGATGATGGTGCTGATGCCGGCGTTCGGAACCGGGGGGATCCTCGTGTGGCACCTGCTGCCGCGCCGGGTGGCGCAGCGCCTGCCCCTCGGAACGGAGGTACTGCTGATCGTGCCGCTGCTGCTCGCGGCCGGCGCGCTGGCGGTCTGGATCGGACCCTACGTGGAGGTGTGGCTGCTCGGGGGAGACACGCGCAGCTGGCTGTACGAGAGCTTCGGGATCACCTACGACCAGCGCAACAGCCTGGTGGTCGGCATCGCCATGGGCTTTGCCGTCATCCCGATCATCTTCACGATCTCGGAGGACGCCTTCTCGAGCGTGCCGTCGAGCCTGACCGCCGCCTCGCTGGCGCTCGGGGCGAGCCGGTGGCAGACGGCGACCCGCGTGGTGCTGCCCACGGCGAGCCCCGGGGTGTTCTCGGCGGTGATGATCGGCTTCGGGCGCGCGGTCGGCGAGACGATGATCGTGCTCATGGCGACCGGCAATACGCCGGTGATGGACTGGTCGATCTTCAACGGCATGCGCACGCTGTCGGCCAACATCGCCGTCGAGGTGCCGGAGGCCCCGGAAGGCGGCACGCTCTACCGCGTCCTGTTCCTCGCCGGCAGCCTGCTCTTCCTCCTCACGTTCGCCGTGAACACCGTCGCCGAGCTCGTGCGCCAGCGGCTGCGCGAGCGCTACCGGGCCATCTAGATGCGCACGAACGATCTCATCCCCAGGAGACGGCGGTCATGACCGCGTGGCGGACGTACTTCCGGCGCGGCGACCCCGCCATCTGGTTCGCGGGCAGCGGGCTGGGCATCTGCCTGGTGCTGATCGCGGGGATGATCACCATCATCCTGTCCAACGGCCTCGGGTTCTTCTGGCCCGGCAAGATCGTCCGCCTGGATCTCGCGGGCGGCGACATGGTGATGGGCGAGGTCGTCGCGCGCGAGCAGATCCCGCGGCCGGACGATCCCCTCGACCGCGAGCACCGCATCCAGCTCAAGGTCGGCAACCGGGACGTCACCGGCGTCGACTTCCGGTGGCTCGACGAATCGGAGATTGCCGGACGCTCGTACCCGGACGAAGCGCTCTACGTCGAGCGCCGCGAGTACGGACCGTTCATCGGACTCGCGACGGCGCTGCTGCGGGACGGCGAGGTCGTCGTGGAGGGACCGGACGCCACGTGGGAAGCGTTGCAGCCGCTCATCGAGCAGGCCGAGGAGAATCGCGCCGCGATCCGGCGGCTGGAGCGGGACGAGGTCGGCGGGATCAACTACCGGCTGGAACAGGTCCGGCTGGATCAGCGAAGGCTCCCGCGGGAACCGGGCGTGGAGAGCGAATCGACCGCAGCGGGCCGCACGCTGGCGGCGCGCGCCGAAGCCCTCGAGACCGAGTACGCCCGGCTCGAAGAGCGCCTGTCGGAGCTCTACGCGGAGGCCTCGCGCACATCCGTGCGGCTCGTCACGGCGGCGGGAGACGAGCAGGAGCTGCCGGCGCTCGACATCTACCGCGCCTACCGCGCGAACGAGCTGACGACACCCGGCCGCGCGCGCGTGTATGCGTCCCGCGTCTGGGAGTTCCTCAGCGCCGATCCCCGCGAATCGAACACGGAGGGAGGCATCTTCCCGGCGATCTTCGGCACGGTGATGATGGTCCTCCTCATGAGCATCATGGCCGTGCCGCTCGGTGTGCTCGCCGCGCTGTACCTGCGCGAGTACGCGCGCCAGGGCGCGCTCGTGCGGACCGTCCGCATCGCCGTCAACAACCTCGCCGGCGTGCCGTCCATCGTCTTCGGCCTGTTCGGCCTCGGGTTCTTCGTGTACTTCGTCGGCGGCACGATCGATCAGCTCTTCTACCCCGAGCAGTTGCCGACGCCCACCTATGGGACGGGCGGCATCCTCTGGGCCTCCCTCACGCTGGCGCTCCTGACGATTCCCGTCGTGATCGTGGCGTCCGAGGAAGCGCTGGCGGCCGTGCCGCGATCGATGCGGGAGGCGTCGCTCGCGACGGGCGCGACGAAGTTCCAGACGATCATGCGCGTCGTGCTGCCGGCCGCCGCGCCGGGCGTGCTGACCGGCCTGATTCTCGCCATGGCGCGCGGCGCCGGCGAGGTCGCGCCGCTCATGATCACGGGGGTCGTCAAGCTGGCGCCGGACCTGCCGCTCGACGGGTATTTCCCGTACCTGCACCTCGAGCGCAAGTTCATGCATCTCGGGTTTCACATCTACGATGTGGGGTTCCAGAGCCCGAACGTCGAGGCGGCCAAGCCGATGGTGTACGCCACGACCATCCTCCTGCTGCTGATCGTGGTGCTGCTGAACCTCACGGCAATCGTCGTGCGCAATCGGCTGCGGCGGAAGTACCAGACATCGGCGTTCTGAAGCAGAGGGCAGGGGACGAGCGGCTATGATGGACGGCGTGATCGAGAGCGGCAGCGGCCTGAAGATCAGGACGGATGTGGAGTTCGCCCGGCGCGGCGAGCCGGCGGGAGGAGACCGCGTCGCGATCGAGATCCGTGACGCGAGCCTGTTCTACGGCTCCGTCCAGGCCCTGTTCGGCATCTCGCTCGACATCGACGAGAAGGCCGTAACGGCGTTCATCGGGCCGTCCGGATGCGGCAAGTCGACGCTGCTGCGTTGCCTGAACCGCATGAACGATCTGATCGACGGCGTCCGGATCCAGGGCGCGTTCCGGATCAAGGGGCAGGACATCTAC
>Ga0299913_10000432_pt1 | contig 26450 bp, 18 predicted proteins | sample RVTome_9_FD_201360 | JGI IMG/M metagenome (GOLD analysis project Ga0299913, IMG submission 201360) | Soil microbial communities from uranium-contaminated site in the Upper Colorado River Basin, Wyoming, United States - RVT155D38 (version 2) ... | reverse complement strand
GAACTCCTCGTCGGGCACCCGCTCCGCCTCCCGGGCCATGTCGAGGACGGTCTCGAACGCGGTCCCCTTGGCGAGCCGGGTGACCTCGGCCCCGAGCGGGTCGGGGAAGACGACCTCGCGGTCGCCCCGCTGCGCGAGCTCGGCGCGGGCCCGCTCGACGTCGCCGGACTTCCGGTACGCCTGGCCGAGGAGGTAGTGGACGATCGACGCGTCGGGCTGGAGCTCGAGCACCCGCTCGAAGCGCTCCACCGCCTCCGCGGGCCGGTCGGACTCCGCCGCCACCCGGCCGAGCCCGAACAGCGCCGCGGCGCTCTCGCCGTCGATCTCGAGCGCCCCGCGGTAGGCCTCCTCGGCCTCTTCCACCCGGTCGAGGGCGAGCAGCGCGTCGCCGAGGTGGATCAGGGTCGGCAGCCGGTTGCGCGGGTCGGGGAGGCTCGCCCGGTAGTTGGCCACCGCGGCCTCGAGGTCCCCCTCGGCGTGCTGGACCAGGGCGAGGAAGTAAGTCCACCGCACGTCGTCGGGCACCAGCTCGTGCGCCCGGCGGTAGGCGGCCTCGGCGGCGGCCGGGAGCTGGAAGGCCTGGAAGTGGCGCCCGAGCTCGCCGAACGCCTCGGCGAGCTCAGCGGGGAGGGCCTCGGGGTCGGCCTGGAGCCCCTCGAGCGCCTGCTGGAGCGCCTCGATCCTCCGGCGCGGCGCCTCCTCCATGGCGCTGAGCTCGGGGCGCGGGATGCCGTCGCCGGGCTCGTCGGCGGCGAGGGCGGCGGCCGGCGGCGGCGCGTCCTGGGGGGCCGCCGCGGCGGCGCCGGCCGGGAGCGCGGCGAGGGCGGCGAGGGCGGCGAGGGCGGCGCGCGCGGTCATTCCACCGCCTTCCCGCTGCCGGCGACGAGGGTGTGGTAGCGGCCGGTCTCGAGCCTGGGCCACTCCTCGACCGACCCGTCGGGCCACTCGACCCGGACCGTCGCCGGGCGGGCGTCGTCGCCGAGGCCGAACAGAACCCGGGGGTCGTTCGCGGCGCCGAAGCTGCCGTCGGTGCGGGCACGCCGCCGCAGCGCCGGCCGGCCGTCCCGCAGGAGCGTGGCCGTGGCGCCGAGCAGGTCCCGGCCGCCCGGCCCGCCGACCAGCCGCAGCCCGAGCCAGCGGCGGTCCTGCCCGACCCGGTTGAGGAGGATCCGGGCCGGCCCGTTGTTGTTGACCAGCAGCGCGTCCGTGTCTCCGTCGTTGTCGAGGTCGCCGAAAGCGAGCGCCCGGCTCACCTCGGAGCGGGCGAAGGCGGGGCCGGCCGCGGCCGTCACCTCCTCGAAGCGGACCTTCCCGGGCGATCCGCCGAGGTTGTGGAAGAGCTGGTTCGTCTCGTGGAACGGGAAGGGGTCGCCGGCGTCCGCCAGCGCCTCGACGACCCGGACCGCGCCGTTGGCGACCATCACCTCGAGCAGCCCGTCGTTGTCGTAGTCGATCCAGGCCGCGCCCCACGCCGTGTGCCCCCAGCTCGGCACCCCGAGCCCGCTGTCGGCGCTGCCGTCCTCGAACATCCCGGCGCCGTCGTTGACGAACAGCGTGTTCGTCTCGCCGACCAGGTGGGTCATGAACAGGTCGTCGTCGCCATCGTTGTCGAAGTCGCCGGCGTCGACCCCCATGCTCGCCTCGGCCTTGCCCTCCCGGTTGACCGCCGAGCCGGCGAGGAGCGCCTCGTCCCGGAACTTCCCGCCGGCGCCCTGGATCCACATCCGGTTCGGAGTCAGGTCGCTGGCGACGTAGAAGTCGACCCGCCCGTCGCCGTTCAGGTCGGCGGCGACGACGCCGAGGGTCTTCGTCGGGTCGCCACCGAGGCCGGCCGCCACCGTGACGTCCTCGAAGCTCCCGTCGCCGCGGTTGCGCAGCAGCCGGTCGGTGACCCCGGGGTAGGCCGACGGCCCGCAGTAGTCGCGGGCTCCCGACGCGGTGCGGCAGACCTTGTTGTCGGCGAGGCGGTAGTCGAGGTAGTTGCCGACCAGCAGATCGAGCCAGCCGTCGGCGTCGTAGTCGGCGAGCGAGGCGGCCATGCTCCACCGCGGGTCGTCCGCCCCGGAGGTCGCCGTGACGTCGGTGAAGGTGCCGTCGCCGTTGTTGCGCAGCAGCAGGTTGCCGCCGAGCTGGGTGACGTAGAGGTCGGGCCAGCCGTCGTTGTCGAAGTCGCCCGAGGCGACGCCGAAGCCGTAGCCGGTCGCCCGGATCCCGCTCGCCTCGGTGACGTCGGTGAAGCGCAGCACCCGGGTGCCGTCCGGGCGCACCTCGAGGTCGTTGCGGAACAGCCGGTCGCGCAGCGGGAGCGGCTCGGCGGGCGGGAAGGTCGCCTCGGAGATCGGGACGTCGCCGAGCATCGCCCCCTGGACCAGGTAGAGGTCGAGGTCGCCGTCGCCGTCGTAGTCGATCAGACCGCCGCCGCCGCTGTTGATCTCCGCCATGTAGAACCGGCCCGACATGCCGTTGAAGTGGTGGAACGAGAAGCCCGAGCCCTCGAGCTCCTCGAAGATCGGGCCGGAGCTCGGCGTGCTGCGGCCGGCCTCGGCCGGGGGAGGGGAGGCGGCGCGCGCCGCCGCGTCATCGGCGGTCGGGACCGACCTCTCCGTGCGTCCGTCCCCGAGGGCCGGTGCGGCGAGCAGGAGCGCCGCCAGGACGCAGAGCGCCGTCCACACGCCCTCCGGCGGGCGGACCGGGAGCCGAGGGGACGGATTCGGAAGTCGGTACGGCATCGGGATACGGAGGTCGAACGGACGGCGCGGCGCGCGCCGCACGGCCGGCGCGGAACGTGCGGCCGAACCCTGCGGCCGGCACCCGATCGTATCAGCGGGACGCCCGGCGTCGCGGGGGCGCTCGGACCTCCTGGTATCCTCGGGAGCCGCGGAACGCCTCCTGCTACGACTCCGAAGAGAACGCCCGTGACCCGACCGATCTTCCTCCACCGCCCGCCGTCCGGCGCCCGCCGCGCCGTCCGCCGTACCCGCCGCCTCGCCGCACCGCTCCTCCTGTCGGGCGCCGTCGCGCTCACCACGGCCGGGCAGCAGCCGCCGCCGGCGGCCGAGCGGGCCGCGCCCCCGCCGCCGCGCACGATCACCGTGCCGCCCGACGCCTCGGAGGCCGGGATGGACGCGCGGGTCAAGCAACAGCTCGCGGCGCTGGCCGACTCGGACACCTTCTACTTCTTCCGCTTCGAGGACCGCCTCGACGCGAGCGGCATCACCTTCCGCCACCGGGTGGTCGACGACGCCGGCAAGCACTACAAGGCCGTCCACTACGACCACGGCAACGGGATCTCCGCCGCCGACGTCGACGGCGACGGCCTCCACGACCTCTACCTGACGACCCAGCTCGGCCGCAACGAGCTGTGGCGGAACCTCGGCGGCGGCAAGTTCGAGGACGTCACCGAGCGCGCCGGCGTCGGGTTGGCCGACAAGATCAGCGTCACCGGCTCGTTCGGCGACTACGACAACGACGGCGACCCGGACCTCTACGTGACCACCGTCAAGCAGGGCAACCACCTGTTCCGCAACGACGGCAAGGGCCGGTTCACCGACGTCACCGCCGAGGCCGGGGTCGGCTACGTCGGCCACTCCTCGACCCCGCTCTGGTTCGACTACGACCGCGACGGCGACCTCGACCTGTTCGTCACCAACGTCGGCGTGTACACGACCGACGAGACGGGCGCCGGCGGCTACTACGTGGGCGTCGACAACGCGTTCTCGGGTCACCTGTTCCCGGAGCGCACCGAGACGAGCGTCCTCTACGAGAACACGGGCGACGGCCGCTTCCGCGACGCGAGCCGGGAGACCGGGCTCGTCGACGGGTCGTGGAGCGGCGACGCCAGCCCGGTCGACCTCGACGGCGACGGCTGGATCGACCTCTACGTCCTCAACATGCAGGGCGACGACCACCTCTGGCTCAACCGCGAGGGGAAGTTCACCGAGGCGCGCGCGAAGCACTTCCCGAAGAGCCCGTGGGGGGCGATGGGCATCGAGTTCTTCGATTTCGACCGCGACGGCCGGCTCGACCTGATCCTCACCGACATGCACTCCGACATGAGCGAGACGATCGGGCCGGAGCGCGAGAAGCTCAAGAGCCGGATGCAATGGTCGGAGACGACGCTCCAGGGCGGCGACGACAACGTCTTCGGCAACGCCTTCTGGGTGAGCCGCGGCGAGGGGAGGTTCGAGGAGGTCTCCGACCGGGTCGGGGCCGAGAACTACTGGCCGTGGGGCGTCAGCGTCGAGGACCTCAACGCCGACGGCTACGAGGACGTGCTGATCACCGCCAGCATGAACTACCCGTTCCGCTACGGGCTGAACAGCGTGCTCCTCAACGAGGGCGGCGAGCGCTTCGCCGACGCCGAGACCGTGCTCGGCGTCGAGCCGCGGGCCGGCGGGGCGACCACGGCCGAGTGGTTCGAGCTCGACTGCGGCGGGGCCGACCGCGAGCACGACCTGTGCGAGGGGCAGCAGGGCCGGCTCGTCGTCCGCGGCACCCTCGGCACCCGCTCGTCGGTGATCTTCGACCTCGACCGCGACGGCGACGTCGACGTGGTGACCAACGAGTTCAACTCCCCGCCCCAGGTGCTGATCAGCGACCTCGCCGCGCAGACCGAGGTCCGGTGGCTGGAGGTCGACCTCACCGGCACCCGGTCGAACCGCGACGGGCTCGGCGCGCTGGTCACCGTGATCGCCGGCGGCCTGCGGCAGACGGAGCAGCACGACGGCAAGTCGGGCTACCTGTCGCAGAGCTCGCTGCCGCTCTACTTCGGCCTCGGTGCGGCCGAGGCGGTCGACCGGGTGGAGGTCCTGTGGCCGAGCGGCACCCGGCAGGTCGTCGAGCGGCCGGGCGTGAACCGGCGGATCGAGATCGCCGAGCCGGTCGAGGTCGAGGACGTCGACGTGATCGAGAAGGGGGCCGGCGAGACGCGGCCGGCGGCGGGGGCCGAGGAGCCCGAGGAGCCCGAGGAGGCCGCCCCCCCGGCGGTGCGCTGAGACCCGCGGTCTCGGCCAGCCTCGCCCTCCCCTGCTATCGTTCTGCCGTGTCGAAGCTCTTCGCCGTACCGGGCCTCGCACTCCTCCTGTCGCCGCTCGCCCCCCTCGCCGGCGCCCCCCGCGCCGAGGCGGACGAGCCGGCCGGGCCCCGTCCCGCGGCGCTCTTCCGCGAGGTCGCCGCCTCCGTCGGCCTCGACTTCGTCCACTTCAACGGGATGACCGGGAAGCTCTACTTCCCCGAGACGATGGGCGCCGGCGCGGCGCTCTTCGACTACGACGACGACGGCGACCTCGACGTCTACCTGGTCCAGGGCGCCTTCCTCGACCCCGGCGCGACGATGGACGACGCCCTGCGCCCGGTCGCCGGGCCGCTACGCGGCCGCCTCTACCGCAACGACCTGCGGATCCACCCCGACGGCCGCCGCGAGCTCCGCTTCACCGACGTCACCGAGGAGAGCGGGATCCGCGAGGCCGGCTACGGCATGGGGGTGGCCGCCGGCGACGTCGACAACGACGGCTGGACCGACCTCTACGTGACGAACCTCGGCCCGAACCGCCTCTGGCACAACGACGGCGACGGCACCTTCACCGACGTCACCGAGAGGGCCGGCGTCGACGACCCGCGGTGGAGCGTGCCCGCGGTCTTCTTCGACTACGACCGCGACGGCTGGCTCGACCTCTACGTCGGCAACTACGTCGAGTTCACCGCCGCCTCGCACAAGCTCTGCCGCACGCTGACCGGGACCCCCGACTACTGCGGGCCGGCGACCTACCGGGCCGAGACCGACCGCCTGTTCCGCAACCGCGGCGACGGCACCTTCGAGGACGTCTCGGCAACGAGCGGCATCCGCGGGCCGAGCGGGGCGGCCCTCGGCGCCGCGGCCGCCGACCTCGACGGTGACGGCCTGCCCGACCTCTACGTGGCGAACGACGGCATGCCGAACCGGATGTGGATCAACCGGGGGGACGGCACCTTCGAGGACCGGGCGCTCTTCGCCGGCACGGCGGTCAACCGGGACGGGGAGCCGGAGGCGAGCATGGGGGTGGCGGTCGGCGACCTCGACGGCGACGGCGACGAGGACCTGGCGCTCACCCACCTGACGCTCGAGACCAACACCGTCTACCTCAACGACGGCGCCGGCCTGTTCGACGACGCCTCGGCCGCCACCGGCCTCGGGCCGCCCTCGGTCGCCTGGACCGGCTTCGGCGCGGCCTGGCTCGACTTCGACTCCGACGGCCTGCTCGACCTCGCGGCGGTCGACGGCGCCGTGCGCTTCCCGCCCGACCCGGCGGCGGCCCGGCCGGGGGACGACTGGCCGCTCGGCCAGCCGAACCAGCTCTTCCGCAACCTGGGCGGCGGGCGGTTCGCCGAGGTCTCCGAGCGGGCGGGGCCGGGCTTCACCGCCCGCGAGGTCAGCCGCGGGCTCGCGGTCGGCGACGTCGACCAGGACGGCGACCCCGACCTCGTGGTGACCAACGCGAGCGGCCCGGTGCGGCTGCTGCTCGCCGAGGCGGCCCGGGGCGCCCACTGGCTCGGGCTGCGGCTCGTCGGGCCGGGCGGCCGCGACGCGCTCGGCGCGCGGGTGGCGGTGGAGCGGCCGGGCCGGCCGACGCTGTGGCGGCGCGCCGACAGCGGCGGCAGCTACGCCTCGGCGAGCGACCCGCGGGTGCTCGTCGGGCTCGGCGCCGACCCGGCGGTCGGCCGGGTCGTCGTCACCTGGCCCGACGGCCGCCGCGAGGCCTGGCAGGTCGAGGCGGACCGCTACCACACCCTGCGCCAGGGGGGCGGCCGGAGCCTGCCCGCGGACGGTGGCGGCGGGACCGGCCCGACGAGCGAAGGCACGGCTACGGACGGCGAGGCGGCCGGGGGTGCGGCGGAGCGATGAGACATCTCGGCGCTGCCACGATCGGTCTCACGCTCGCCGGCCTCGCCGCTCCGGCGGCCGCCGCCCCGCCGGGGGACGCGTCACCGGCGTCGCCGCAGGGCGCCCCTGCGGCCACCGTCGCGAGCGAGCTGCCGCGACCGCTGCTCGAGGGCGCCGACCCGCAGGTGCGCGAGCAGGTGGACGCGGCGCGCGCGATCCTCGACCGGCTCGTCGCCACCGGAGCGCCGGACGACGCGGTCGTCGACGCCCTGGCGCGGGTCTGCCGCACCTACCTGGCCTACGAGCTCCTCGTCGCCGCCGAGCCGTGCCTCGACGAGCTCGCCCGCCGCGAGCCGGGGCGCGCGGAGTGGCCCTACCTGCTCGGATACCTCCACGAGCGGGCCGGCCGGCCCGACCGGGCGCTCGCACCGCTCGGCCGGAGCGCCGAGCTCACGCCCTACGCCCCCGCGTCACGGCGGATCGGCGACCTCGAGCTCGCCGCCGGCCGGCCCGACCGGGCGCGCGAGGCCTACCGGGCGGCGCTGGCCGCCGACCCGAGCTGCGTCAGCGCCCGCCACGGGCTGGCCGCGGTCGCCCGCCGCGAGGGCGACCTCGAGGGAGCGGTCGCGCTGCTCCGCCGCGCGCTCGAGGAGCTGCCCGGCTCGACCCAGGTCCGCTACGCGCTGGCGCAGGACCTGCGCCGGCTCGGCCGGCACGAGGAGGCGAGGGCGCACCTCGCGGAGGTCGACCTCGAGACGACCCGCCTGCGGCCCTGGTGGGGCTGCCCGGACCCGCGCGTCGGCCGGCTGTCGGCGCTCACCGGCGGCTCGACCGCGCACCTGATGCGCGGCCTCGAGGCCTCGCTTCGGGGCGACTTCGAGGCCGAGCGGGAAGCCTACCGGCAGGCGGTGGTCGCCGGCCCCGACGACCCCGTCGCCCACAAGAGCCTGGCCACCGCGCTCTTCCGCGCGGGCGAGCTCGAGGCCGCCGAGGCCGAGCTCCGCGAGGCGATCCGGCTGGCGCCCGACGACCCGAGCTACCGCTTCGACCTCGGGCAGGTCCTCCTCGGGCTCGGGCGCCGCGACGAGGCGGCCGGCCGATTCCGCGAGGCGGTCGCGATCGACCCCGCCTTCGTCCTCGCCCACCGCCGGCTCGTCGAGCACGAGCTCGCCGCCAGCCGCCCGGAGGCGGCGGTCGAGCACCTGCGCCGCGTCGCCGCCCTCGACCCGACCGACGCGGCGAGCCGCGCCCGCCTGGTGATGACCCTCGTCCAGCTCGGACGCGGCGAGGAGGCGCAGGAGGCTCTCGCCCGCCTGCTCGACGAGCAGCCGCCCACCGACCTGCCGAGCCGGCTGCGGCTCGCCGCGCTCCTCGGCAACCTCGGCGACCCCGGCGGCGCCGAGCGCCACTTCCTCGCCGTCCTCGCCCTCGAGCCGGAGGCGCCGACCGCGGCACGGGCGCACGCGCTCCTCGGCCAGCTCCGCCTCCTCCAGGGACGGCGCGCGGAGGCGGCGGAGCGGTTCCGCGCCGCCCTGGCGCTCGACCCCGCCCTCGCCGAGGCGCGCGAGGGGCTGCGCCTCGCCGGGGAGGAGCGGTGATCGCGGGAGGGAGGCGCCGCCCGGAAATCGTAACGCGCCGCGATCCGTTGGACCGTGAAGCCGCAACCCCCCGCCGTAGGATGAGGCCCATGCCGCGCACCACGAGCTCCCCGACCGTCCGCCGCTCCGCCGCCTCGAGCCTCGCCCTCGCGGCCGGGCTCGCCTTCGCCGTCCCGGCCCCGCCCGCCGGGGCCCAGGAGGCCGCCCCGCCCGCCGCCGCCGAGCCCGGCCGCGAGCCGGGAGAGGTCTTCTTCGAGCAGCTCGACGTCCACGTGGTCGACGTCGACGTCTACGTGACCGATTCCGACGGACGGCCGGTCACCGGGCTGACCGTGGACGACTTCGAGCTCTTCGAGGACGGCCGGCCGGTCGAGATCACCAACTTCTACGCCGTCGCCGGCTCCCGCCCGCGGACCCCGGCGCCGGCCGAGGAGCCCCCGCGGGTCGCGGCCGAGGCCGGCGCTCCCCCCCGCGCGGAGCCGCCCGCACCCGCGGTCCCCGAGGACCAGCGCCTCCATCTGATCGTCTTCGTCGACAACCTGCACATCTCGCCGTTCAGCCGCAACCGCGTCGTCCGCGAGCTCCAGGCCGCGCTCCACGACCTGCTCGGCCGCGAGGACCGGGCGATGCTGGTCACCTTCGAGCGGTCGGTCAGCGTGCGCCAGCCGTTCACCTCGGACCCGCGCCTGATCGACCGGGCTCTCGACGGGATCGAGACCCTGAGCGCCCTGGCGGTGCAGCGAAACCGCGAGCGGGCCGACCTGCTCGACACCCTCGACAGCGCCCGCGACCCGCTGCAGATCCAGGGCGACGTCGACTTCTACGCGAAGTCCGCGCACGACGACCTGCTGCGCTCGATCGACGCCCTCAAGCAGCTCGTCGGCTCGCTCGGCGGGCTCCCCGGCCGCAAGGCGCTGCTCTACGTCAGCGACGGGATCCCGTTGACCCCGGGCGAGGACCTCTTCTTCCTCCTCGACCAGCGGGGCTCGAACGCGGTGATCAGCTCGCAGATCCAGGCCGCCCGCTACCGGACGCAGCGGGACTTCGTCGAGCTCAGCGCACAGGCGAGCGCCAGCCGGGTGACCTTCTACACCCTCGACGCGAGGGGCATGGTCAGTCACTCGAGCCTGTCGGCCGAGCACCGGGGCTCGGCGTCGAGCACCTCGAACCTCGAGGCGGACGTCCTCCACGACGCGAACCTGGCGGCGCCGCTCCAGCTCATGGCCGAGGAGACCGGCGGCCTCGCCACCTTCAACACGAACAACGTCCGCGGTGCGCTCGAGCGGATGGCCCGCGACTTCGACACCTACTACTCGCTCGGCTACTCGCCGGCCCACCACGGCGACGGCCGCTACTACGAGCTCGAGGTGCGGGTGAAGGGCCGCCGCGGGCTCACCGTCCGGCACCGCGGCGGCTACCGGGACAAGACCCTCGAGGCGCGGGTGACCGACGCCACCCTCGGCGCGCTGCTCTACGGCGGCGGCGGCAACGACCTCGGGCTGCGTCTCGAGGTCGGCGCCGGCCAGCCGCAGCAGGGCCGCCGCCACCTGCTCGTGCCGCTCAAGGTCTGGATCCCGCTGTCGAAGGTGACCTTCCTGCCGCGGGGGACCCTCTACGAGGGTCGCCTCCGCGTCGCCGTCGCCGTGAGCGACGGCGACGGCGCCCTGTCGACCCCGACCCAGATGGAGGTGCCGGTCGTCGTGCCGGCGGCCGAGCTCGACCGGGCGCGGGAGCAGAGCTTCGTCTACGAGGCCTCGCTGATGATGCTCCCGGGACGGCAGCGGCTGGCCGTCGGGGTGCGCGACGACGTCTCGGGCGAGGCGTCGTACCTGCGCGAGCCGGTGGTCGTCGGCCGCTGACCGCCGGCCCGGGCCGCGCCTCCCCTACCGCCGCCGCTTGCGGCCGGTCTCGTCGACGATGACCCGTTTGTGGACGAACGACTCGCCGCCGCCGATCTCGTCGTACACGCCCACCGCCACGTTCGGCACCCCCGGCCGCAGCTCGAGCACCGCCCCGTAGCCGATGTCCTGCCCGCTCGCCTGGGCGAGCTGGGCGCGGGTCATCGAGATCTCGTAAGGCACCGACTGCAGGTCGGAGAAGCCGGTCTCGTCCTGGACGATGAGGAAGATGCGGAGCATCCCCTGCTGCTGGGGGCCCTGCGGCAGGAGCGTGATCTGGTCCAGCGGGATGCGGATGAGGAGCGGCAGATGATACCTGCCGGCGGCCTTGCGCTCCGGCTTGCCGAAGTCCACCGAAACGTTCAGCGGGTTCTTCTCCATGCCGAACAGCAGCGACGCATACGTGCGGTCGGCGATCCGCTCGATCTCCGGCTTGTCGCGGTACCCCTGCCGGTGCCGGACCGCGAGCTCCGGGTGCCCCTTCACCCGGACCTCGATCCGGTGGTAGTCGCCCACCTCGCCCTCCGGGACCTGGAAGCCGAGCGAGTAGAAGCTGTCGAAGTCCTCCCCCATCGCCGCCAGCGCGTCGTCGAAGTTCGAGGTATTGATGATCGCGGTGCCGCCCGTCGACTCCGCCATCGCCAGCAGCGGCTCCTGCAGACTCTGGGCGTGCAGGGTCGCCAGCGCCCGCGTCCCGCCGGTCCCGCGGCCGAGGCCGAAGCCGTCGGGCGAGATGTGCTTGTCGGCGTTCGTCCCGGCGTCGGCGTTCAGGGTGTAGAGGGTGATCTGCTGGGCGTTGGCCTGTCGGATGATCGAATTGAACAGCTGGGTCTCGTCCTCGTGCGCGATCTCGAGGTAGGGGTCCGGCATCTGCCCGCCGATCGTCGCGGTGTTCGCGAGCTGGGTGCCGAACTCGTCGATCAGGTGGTGGTAGAGGACCTCGCCGGGCCGCTGCAGCAGACCGTCGCTGACGTAGAGGATCGCCTTGCGGCCCGGCAGACCCGAGAGCGACCGGAGCATCGCGTCGAGCGCCTTGGCCGAGCGCACCAGGTCGAAGCGCGCCGACTGGACGTAGCTGCGGACGATGTCGTACGCCTGCGACATGCCGTCGAGCTGGGCCTGGAGGTCGTCGCCGCCCACGGCGTCCGCGATCGTCCGCATCTGCTGCATCGCCTGGAGGAGCTCCCGGTCCTGCCGCACGCGGCCGCCGACCGGGTCGTCGAGCTTGCGCACCGCGGCCGCGATCTCCCGGCGGTCGCGGGTGAAGGGCTGGACGACGTCGAGGTCGCCGTCGAACCCGACGATCATCACGTTGTCCCCCTGGAAGGCGCGGTCCTCGAGGAAGCCGGCGAGCTCGTCGAGCACCCGCGCACGGTTCGACGGATGGATGTTGAAGTGATCGACGTAGACCAGGAGGTTGAGCTTCTGCTCCTCCGGCAGGTCGGTCGCCGCCGGCCCGGCCGGGTCCGCCTCGGGGAGCCCGGGTAGCGAGCTCGCGACGCGGTCGCGCCGGGTGGTCGAGAAGAAGTTAGAGATCGGCACCGGCTCGCCGTCGTGGAGCAGCTCGAAGTCGTCGCGGGTCAGCCCGGTCACCCGGCGGCCCTGCCGGTCGACGACGAACACCTCGACGTTGACCACGTTGACGTCGATCCGCTCGACGAACGGGGCGGCGGGCGGCGGCGAGCCCTCCTGCGCGGCGGCGGGCGCCGGGGCGGCGAAGGCGAGGAGCGCGGCGCAGGTGACGAGGAGGGCGGTGGGGCGGGGTCGGAGGGGATCGGTCGAGCGCATCGGGGAGAGCCTCACTTCCGAGAGGGGTCGTCGGCGTGCCGGCCGGCCGCCTCGCCGGTCATCGGCACGAACCGCACCGGGGTGATCCGCTCACTGGCGAAGCCGGTCGGCGTGCGGCGGATCACCGTCAGGTCCTGGAACGCGACGCCCACCGGCGCGACCAGTCTACCTCCGACCGCGAGCTGGTCGAGCAGCGGGGGCGGGATCTCGGGCGGCGCGGCGGTCAGCAGTACGGCGTCGAACGGCGCCTCCTCGGGCCAGCCGCGGTAGCCGTCGCCGGCGCGCACCCGCACGTTGGCGTAGCCGAGCTCGGCCAGCGTCGCCCGGGCGCGCTCGGCGAGCGGCTCGACGATCTCGATCGTGTACACCTCCCCGGCGACCCGCGACAGCACCGCCGCGTGGTAGCCCGAGCCGGTGCCTATCTCGAGCACCCGGTCGCCCGGCCCGAGGTCGAGGAGCTCGGTCATCAGGGCGACGACGTAGGGCTGGGAGATCGTCTGCCCGTGCCCGATCGGCAGCGGGCGGTCGGCGTAGGCGGCGTCCGCCAGCGGCTCGGGCACGAAGCGGTGGCGCGGGACCTCGGCCATCGCCCGCAGCACCGCCGGGTCGGCGACGCCGCGGCCGCGGATCTGCGCGTCGACCATCAGGCGGCGGGCGCGGCCGTAGCGGTCGCCCGGGTCGCCGGCACCCGGCTCGGCCCCGGGCGCCCCGAGCGCGGCCGCCGTCGCGACGAGGACCGCCGCGAGCGCGGCGACCGCCCGCGCCCCCATCGTCACCCGTCCTCGCGCACCTGCCCGGTCATCGGCTGCAGGCGCACAGGGATCACCGTGCGCTTCTCGATGCCGTCGCGGGTCTTGGTGATCACCTGGAGGTCCTGGATGTAGCCGCCGACCGGCGCCACCATCCGGCCGCCGACCTTGAGCTGGTCGACGAGCGGCTGCGGGATGCGCGGCGGCGCGGCGGTGAGGATGATCGCGTCGAAGGGCGCCTTCTCGGGCCACCCCTTGTAGCCGTCGCCGGCGCGGATCTCGACGTTGTCGTAGCCGAGCCGCTCGAGCCGCCGGCGCGCCTCGCGGGCCATCGGCTCGATGATCTCGATCGACGCCACCTCGCCGGCCACCCGTGAGAGCACCGCCGTGTGGTAGCCGGAGCCGGTGCCGATCTCGAGCACCCGGTCGCCCGGCCCGAGGTCGAGGAGCGAGGTCATCAGCGCGACGACGTAGGGCTGCGACACGCTCTGGCCGTGGCCGATCGGCAGCGGCCGGTCGTCGTAGGCGGTGGCGAGGTCGGCCTCGGGCACGAACAGGTGCCGCGGCACCTCCTCCATCGCGGCGAGGACGCGGCGGTCCGCGATCCCGCGGGCCTTGACCTGCTGCTCGACCATCGTCTTGCGCTGGGGGCGCATCTCGTCGGCGGCGCCGGCGGCGGCGAGCAGCAGGGCGAGGGCGAGGGCGGACGCGGCGAGGACGCCGCCCGGGGTCGGCGCCCGCCTCACGGCGCCGCCTCCCGCCGGTGGACCACGCGCCCGTCGACGAGCGTCAGGTCGACCCGGACGGACGGGATCTCGGCCGCCGGGACCTGCATCGGGTCGCGGTCGAAGACGACGAGGTCGGCCCGCCGGCCCGGCGCGAGCGTCCCGACGAGGTGGTCGAGGAAGAGCGAGTGGGCGGCGAACAGGGTGAAGCCGGCGAGCGCCTCCTCGCGGGTCAGCCGCTCCTCGGGCAGCCAGCCGCCCTCGGGCCGGCCCTCGAGGTCCTGGCGGGTGACCGCCGCGTAGATCCCGAGCAGCGGGTCGACCGCCTCGACCGGGAAGTCGCTGCCGAGCGCGAGCAGGCCGCCGGCGTCGAGCACCTTTCGCCAGGCGTAGGCCCCGTCCAGCCGCCCGGGGCCGAGCCGGTCGGGCGCCCACGGCATGTCCGAGGTCGCGTGGGTCGGCTGCATCGAGGCGATCACCCCGAGCCGGGCCATCCGTCGGAGGTCCTGCAGACGCATCACCTGGGCGTGCTCGACGCGGAAGCGCGAGTCGTCGAGACGCGGCGGCTCGCTCCCGTCCCGGCCGGCGCGGAGCGCCCGCTCGATCGCGTCGAGGGCGACGACGTTGCCGCGGTCGCCGATCGCGTGGATGCCGACCTGGAAGCCGGCGTCGCGGGCGCGGGCGGCGGCCTCGGCGAGGTGGTCGCCCGAAGCGGTCAGCAGACCGAGGTTCCCCGGATCGTCGGCGTAGGGCTCGACGAGCGCCGCCCCCCGGCTGCCGAGGGCGCCGTCGGCGTAGAGCTTGACGCCGCGGATCGTCAGCCGGCCCTCGGGGTCGATCTCCGGCCCGGCGGCGAACCATTGCTCGAGCAGCGGCGCCGAGTCGGTGAGGAACAGCGCGGCGCGGATCGGCAGCTCGCCGGCCACGGCGAGCTCGCGGTAGGCGGCGATCGTCGGCGCGTCGACCCCCATGTCGGTGACCGCGGTCAGCCCGCGCGCGGCTGCGTACCCCGCCGCGGCGGCGATCCGCCGGCGGAGGGTCGCGGCGTCGGGCGCCGGCAGGCGCGCGCCGGCCACGTCCATCGCGTTGTCGATCAGCACCCCGGTCGGGCGCCCCTCGGCGTCGCGCAGGAAGCGGCCGCCCGGCGGGTCGGGGGTCGCCGCGGCGATCCCGAGCTCGGCCATCGCACGGGCGTTGAGCAGGGCGGCGTGGCCGTCGATCCGGTTGACCCACACCGGGTGGTCGGGGACGGCGGCGGAGAGCGCCGCGTGGGTCGGGAACTCCTCGACCGGCCAGTCGTTCTGGTCCCAGCCGCGGCCGCGCAACCAGGCGCTCGGCGGGAGCTCGGCCGCGCCAGCGGCGATCCGCTCCACGACCTCCTCGTAGCTCGCGGTGCCGACGAGGTCGACCTGCTCGAGGGCGGCGCCGAGGCCGGCGAGGTGGGAGTGGGCGTCGATCAGGCCCGGGGTCACGGCGCGGCCGGCGAGCTCGATCACCTCGGTCTCGGGGCCGACGAGCGGCCCGGCGCCGGCGGCGGGGCCGAGGTAGACGATCGCGCCGTCGCGGACGGCGAGGGAGCCTTCGACCGGCTCGGGGGGGGTGACCGGGTAGAACACGCCGTGCGCCAGGACGAGGTCGGCGGCGTCCTCTGCGGGGGTCGCGGGCACGGCGCTCAGGGCGGCGGCGACGGCTGCGAGCAGGAGGGGGAGCGGGTTCGGCGGGGTACGGAGCATCTCGGAGCGGGGCCGGGGGGGAGGTCGAGACGGACGGGTTCCGGGTCCATTCTCGCAGGGTCGGGCTGCAAGGGACAAGCCACGGTGCACGAGGGGTTTCGGGGTCGTCGGTGCTTCCTGACTCGGGATTCTCGCGTGGGCGGAGGGTCGGGGGCGGCCGGGCGGAGACTCCGGCCTCGGGCCGGTCGTGGTGGGCCGCTGGGCGGGCGGGGGCTCCGGCGTGGGAAACGGCGGCGGCTGTTCGATGGATGGGGAGCGGGCCGCCGCCTCCGTCGTAGCCGGCGCCGGACGGACCCAGGCCTCCTGCGGGCGGTGCACTGCGCCGTCTACGAGGTTCCCTCGCCGGAGCCCCCGCCCGCCCACCGGCTCGGGACGGTTCGAGGAGGGGCCGGAGACTCCGCCCTCCGTGGGCGGGGCCACCAGGGAGGGAGGGGAACTGGAGGGGCCGCCTCGAATCTCGGCTGCGCCTCGATTCTCGGGGTGGCGACGGTGTGGAGCTCGAATCTCGGCCGACTCTGCGGTCGGCGCCCGGTAGAGTGAGTGGATGCTCGTCGAGGAGGAGGTGGGGATCGAGGAGGCTCTGGGGCGGGTGCGGCTCGTCGTCGAGAGATCGCCGGCGGACGAGACGGAGGTGGTTTGGATCGAGAGCCGCGGGGGGTGGGCCGAGGTGGGCGAGGGGGACGGGGGGGAGGAGCGGCCGGTTCGGCATGCGGTGGAGGTGCGGGTGCGGGAGCGGGGGCGGCGGGGGTTTCACCGGACCGGGGCGCGGACGGTGGGCGAGCTCGAGAACGCGCTGCGGCTGGCGCTCGGGCAGGCGCGGCTGGACGGGCCGGGGGGGCCGCTGCCGCTGGCGCCGCCGGGGGCCGAGGGGGAGCCGGAGTGGGTGCTCCACGACCCGGAGGTGGCGGGGCTGGACGTGGAGGCGGCGAGGGGGATGCTCGCCGCCGGGGGGGAGGCCGGGGACGGGCTGCGGCTCGACTGGTGGGAGCACGGGGTCGCGGTGGCGAACAGCCGGGGGCTGGCGCGGGCGGTGCGGGCGACCGGGGTGACGCTCGCCGCCGAGCACGGGGCGGGGGCGGGGCGGGGGCTGGCCGCCGGCTCGGCGCGGACTCTGGCCGGGCTGGCGGCGCCGGCGATCGTCGGGCGGGCGCGCGAACGGGCCGCAGGCGCGAGCGCTCGCGGCGAGGCGTCGGGCCGTGCGCCCGAGGGCGATCTGCCCGTCCTCCTCTCGCCGGAAGCGGCGGCCGCCCTCGTCGAGCTGCTCGGGCGGCTGGCGCTGTCGGCTCGCTCGTTCCACGAGGGGACGTCGTTCCTCCGCGAGGCGATCGGCCGGCAGGTGCTCGATCCGTGCCTCGGGCTGCGCGACGACGGGACCGACCCGGCCGGGCTGGCCTTCCCGATCGACCTCTTCGGGCACCGCAAGCGGCGCGTCGAGCTCGTCGCCGGCGGGGTGCTGCGGACCCCGGCGGCCGATCCCGAGCTCGCCGAGCGGCTCGGCCTGCGCCCGACGCCGCACGCGACGGGCCTCGACGAGCACCGTCCCACCCACCTCTTCCTGGCGCCGGGCGACGCCACGCCCGGGGCACTCGACACCGCCGCCGACGGCGGCCTGTGGATCTCGGCCCTCGACGGGGTCCACCGGACCGAGCCGGTCCACGGCCGCTTCCGCGCCCATGCCCGGGGCGTCCGCCGGATCGCCGCCGGCCGGCTCGCGGAGCCGGTCCCCGACCTCGTCTGGACCGCGGCCCTCGAGCCCCTGCTCGCCCGCGTCGCCGCCCTCGGCGAGCGGCCGGTCGCCGTCGCCGCGCCCCGCGCCTGGGGCGCCACCTCGGCCCCGGCCCTCGCCTTCCCGCCGACCGGCGGCTTCTCGCTACCGGGCTGAGGGCTCGAGCTCCTCCCAGATCGCGACCTCGAAGCGGCCCGCCGAGTCCGCCGCCCCGCGGTACATGCCCGGCGTGTTGAAGGCCCAGGCGATCGCGCCGCGGGCAGGGTCACCGGGTGCCGCACCGTGCGCACCGCGCCGACCGCTCCGGCCGACAGGTCCCGCCCGTCCATGATCGCCGCGTCGATCGCCGCGTCGACCGTCCCGGCTACGCCGGCCGCCGCCGCAGCAGGATCAGGGTCTGGTCGTCGAGCTGGGGGAGGCCGTCGGCGAAATCGCGGGTGCGGCGGTCGATCGCGGCGACGACCTCGGGGAGGGGGGCGGCGCGGAGCTCGGCCAGGCAGTCGACGAGGCGGCCGACGCCGAACTCCTCGTCGGCCGGCGAGGCGCACTCGGTGATGCCGTCGGTGTAGAGGCAGAGGAGGTCGCCCGGGGCGAGCTCGGCGGTGCCGCCGCGGTAGGCGCTGCCTGGGAGGAGGCCCAGCGGCAGCCCGCCCGGCTCGAGCTCGACGACCTCGCGGCCGGCGCCGGCCCGGAGGAGGAGCCCCGGGTTGTGGCCGGCGTTGACGTAGGCGATCCCGCCCGTCGCCGGGTCGAGCTCGGCGGTGAGCAGGGTGATGAACTTGTTCGCCGCCGACGAGTCGAGGATGTGGCGGTTGAGCCGCGCGGCGAGCGCCGTCGCGTCGCCGGCCGGGCCGATCGACAGCCGCAGTGCCGAGTGGAGGGTCGACACCAGGAGCGCCGCGCCGATCCCCTTGCCGGTGACGTCGGCGACGGTCAGGGCGATCCGGCCGTCGTCGCGCGGAAGCATGTCGTAGTAGTCGCCGCCGACGGTGCGCGCCGGGCGGTTCCAGCCGACGAGCTCGTAGCCGGGGACCTCGGGCGCACCCTCGGGGAGGAGCTGGCGCTGGATCTCGGCCGCCAGCTCGAGCTCGCGCTCGAGGCGCTCCTTCTCGAGCGCCTGGCGGTGGAGGCGGGCGTTCTCGAGCGCGATGGCGGCCTGGTTGGCGAACATCGAGAGCGTCCGGCGGTCGGAGGCGCCGAAGGGCCCGACCCCGCGCCGGCTCTCCTTGTCGCCGACGACCAGGAGGCCGCGCGGGCGGCCGTCGATGCCGACCGGCACGGCGAGCAGGTGGCGCGCGCCGGGGAGGAGCCCCACGGGCCCGGCGGGGACGCCGGAGCTCCCGGCCTCCCCGTCCGAGGCCCGGGCGCGCGCCGCCAGCAGCTCGGCCAGCTCGGGGGCGTCGGCGGCGAGCGCCTCGCGGGCGTCGCCGCCGAAGGTGCGGTCGAGCCGGAAGTCGTCGCCCTCGCGGCGGTAGAGCGCGCCGCGCCGGGCGTCGAGGAGCGAGACGGCGCGGAGCAGGATCTCCTCGGAAAGCTGGTCGAGGTCGAGGGTCGCGGCGATCGCCAGGCCGACCTCGTAGAGCGACTCGAGCTCGACGACCCGGTAGCTCTCCTGGAAGAGCTGGCGCTTGAGCCGCTCGCCCAGGGTCAGGGCGCGCAGCGCCGAGGCGAGGAGCAGGGTCGCCGGCTGGGGCGGCGGCCCGCCCGCCGGCCCGGCGGCGCCGAGGGCGGCGACCGCTCCGCCGTCGACCCGGTGGACGGTCCCGCCCTGGAGCTCTCCGCCCTCGAGCCGGCCCGGGAACGAGCCCTCCCCCGCCACGAGCTCGCGGCGCAGCGCCCCGTCGCGCTCGACGTAGAGGGCGGCGCCGGCCGCCCCTGCCTCCTCGGCCCAGCGGACGAGCAACCGCTCGAGGTACGGGCGCCCGGCCGGGTCGCGGCGGGCGAGCTCCTCGAGCTCCTCCCAGCCGGTGGCGGACGCGGCGGTCCGGGCGGAGCTCACCGCCCGGCGCCTCCGAGGCGGGGGGCTTCGCCCGCGCGGCTCATGCCCCCGCCGGCGGGCCGTCCCCGGCCCCCGGCGCGAGGCCGTGGACGGCGGCGGGCTCGTCGGGGTAGATGCCGGCGTACTGGGCCAGGCCCATGATGTGGAAGGTCTTCTCGATGGTCGGCGTCAGGCAGCAGAAGGCGAGCCGGCCGCCGATCTCCATCATCTTCTCGATGATCTCGATCAGGATCGAGATGCCGATCGAGTTGACGATCTTCGTCCCCGTCAGGTTCAGCAGCAGGGTCTGGTGGCCGCCCTCGATGAGCTGGTAGGCGGCGCGGGCGATCTCCTCGCCCCCCTGGTTGTTGATGTACCCCTCCGTGTAGATCACCGCCAGGCCGTCCCGGCGATCCACCTCGAGTCTCAGGCTCTCGCTCATCGCTTTCCCAGCCTCTCCGTCGAATCCCGCCTCGGGCCCGCCGCCGTCACCGCCGGTCAGTCCCGCGCCTTGGTCATCACGATGGACGTCCCGTCGGCGCCCGAATCGATGTGCACGTCGTCCATCAGCCCGCGGATGATCTTCAGACCCCAGCCACGCTTACGCTCGGCGTTGAGCTTTTCTTCGATGTCGGGCTCCTCGACCTCGCCGGGCGAGAAGCCGACCCCCTCGTCGCGGATGGTGATGCGCAGGAGCTGCGGCTCCCCCTGGCCCATCACCTCGAAGGTGACGTAGACCTTGCGGTCCGGCGCCTGGCTGTGCTCGATCGCGTTGATGCAGGCCTCGACGACCGCCATCCGGACCTCGTCGATCTTATCCGGACTCATCCGCATGAGCTCGGCCACCGCGGTCGCCGTCTTCGACGCGGCGATCTCGATGTCCGGCGCCATCGGGAGGGTCAGCTTCACCTCCCGCAGGACGGCTCGGCCTGCAGCGCTCATCGGCGGCTCCTGGACGGCTCCGGCGGCTCGTGGAGAGACCGGCCTAGAAGCTCAGGTAGAGCTCGAACAGGTAGATCACGAGGGGGTGGACGAGGTCCTGGGTCACCAGCCAGCCAAAGACTCCGACGGTGCCGGCGGAGACGAGCGCTCGGACGGGGAGGTGCGGGGCAGCGAGGGCGAGCGAAGCACGAAGCGAGTTTAGCATGCGGTTCCTCCTCAGACTGTCCCAGGAAGGGGCAAGGAGGCTGCCAGCCGGGGCCGGCGCCGGAGAGGAACCGCGGAAGTCTTTTGTTCACAGTCGTTTCGGGATGTGCCGGACGGAGGGAGCAGACATCCTGCCCCAGCCGTTGTGCGACATAATGCCCCGCCAGGATGGCGAAAGGCGTGGCGCGGCCCCCGGAACGGGGCGCTCCGCCGCGGGGAACCGACGGATCGGGACATTCTATCGCAGGAGCGTCAAAATGTCCCTGCGGGCGCCGGCCGGTCAGAACCCCTTCCGCTGCAGCGTCTTCCGGTCGACCCCGAGCAGCCGCGACGCCGCGCTCTTGTTCCCCCCGGTGAGCTGGAGCACCCGCCGGATGTGCCGCTGCTCGACGGTCGACAGGTCGAGCGCTTCGGGCCCCTGGGCCGACGAGGTGCCGACGAGCGAGCGGACGAGGTCGGCGTCGATCTCGCCCTCGGCCAGCGACACCGCCCCCTCGACCAGGTTCTGGAGCTCGCGCACGTTGCCCGGGTAGTCGTGGGCGAGCAGCAGGGCGAGCGCCTCGGAGCGGAAGGGAGGCACCGCGATCCCCTCCCGCTCGCAGAACGACTCGGCGAAGTGGCGCACGAGGTGCGGCACGTCCTGGCGCCGATCGCGCAGCGGCGGCAGCTCGACGTCCACCCCCTTGAGCCGGTAGTAGAGGTCCTCGCGGAAGGCGTGCTCGGCGACCATCTGCTCGAGGTCGCGGTGGGTGGCGGCGACCAGCCGCACGTCGACCGGGATCGCGGTCGCGCCGCCCACCCGCACCACCTCCCGCTCCTGGAGCGCGCGCAGCAGCTTCGCCTGCACCGCCGGCCGCATGTCGCCGATCTCGTCGAGGAAGAGCGTGCCGCCGTCCGCGAGCTCGAACTTGCCGGCCCGCGCCTGCACCCCGGTCGCCACGCCCCCCTCGATGCCGAAGAGCTCGCTCTCCAGCAGCGACTCCGGGAGCGCCGCGCAGTTGAGCGTCACGAGCGGCCCCTCGCGGCCGGAGAGGAGGTGGAGGAGCTTGGCGATCAGCTCCTTGCCGGTGCCGCTCTCCCCGCGCACGAGCACGCTCACCCCGCGCGGGGCGACCCGCTCGACGACCTCGAGCACCTGGCGCATCACCGGCGCCCGGGCGACGATCCGCCGCCCCCCGACGTCCTCGGTCAGCCGGCCGCGTAGCGCCTTGTTCTCCTCGGCCAGCCGCTCGCTCTCGGTCTCGAGCTTCTGGCGCTGCCGCAGCGAGTCCAGCGCGACGCCGGCCAGCGAGGCGACCGAATCGAGGAAGCGGCGGTCGTCCTCGCTGAAGGCCGGCTCGGCCGGCCCCCGCACCTCCTTGTCGACCGCCGCCAGGTACCCGAGGAAGACCCCCCGGTAGGCGAGCGGCGTGGCGACGAAGGTCGCGAACGGCCGGCCGACGAAGCGCCCGTTGCGCCGCGCGAGCAGGTGTCCCTCGGTCAGAAGCTCCTGCCAGATCGGATCGGCCAGCAGCGCCTCTCCCGCCGGCGGCCGCGCCCAGCCCACCGTCGCCGTCGCCCGCACCCCGCCGTACGCGTCGCGGGTGACCACCGCCGCCGCCGCCGGGTCGAGCACCGGCACGACCCGCTGCAGCAGGTCGTCCACCAGCTCCTGCTCCCCCCGCTCGGCGTGCAGCGCCAGCGCGAGGTCGTACAGCGTCTCGAGCTGCAGGATCCGCCGCTTCTCGGCGAGGCTGTCGGGGACGGGGGGCATGGGAGCGAAATTCGATGCCGCCGACGCGGGACTCTTACCGCTACGTCCTGTCGCCGAGAGTGTTTCGACGTCTCAGCTTCTCGGCTAGTGGGCCCGGAGAGTCTGGTTGCGTCCTCGTGCGCTCTACGAATCAACCCCAGTGCGAAGCAGTTGCAGGCGCCTATTCGTCCCGAGGGGCATCTCGCTCGGACCTCCTTGAAACCAGGAGCAGCCTGCCGCGTCCTCGTCCATCTCCCTCTTCCCCGCCATCGATCAGCTGAAGCGCAGGCGACTCCGACCCTGCGGCCAAGTCCGATCTTGGCCGAGCGAAGCCCACCTCCTCGGAGTCCTGCCGCATGCACTCGATGCAAAGAGGCAGGATAAAGACTCCCAGTTCTAGATCGTAGTCGGCATTGAGCTGAAGCTCAGCGTGCTCAGACACCAGGAGGCCGCCGCAGATGCGGCAACGGGCTTTACAAGCCACGATGATCGACTTCCGCCCATCGTCACGCCGCCCGTGTGGCTCGTTCACAGCGCTCAGCCAAGTGGCACCGTGTGCCGCCGGCTCAACGGCGTCACCGCCCATCCAGGAGAGCAGGCCAGCCCGCTCGCGCCCCAGCAGGAGGCCACGGCCTGGCCGCAGGAGGCCGGTTTCCATCGCCCGTACGGAGGTCGCAACGCCCTCCACAATTCGGAACCCCAAGCTTGTCGCGTAGTCCGAGACTCCGGCCAGATCGCGCATCCTGTCCGCAGCGTTGAGACACGATCGGGCGAATTCCTCTACGAGAGGCGTCACGCCGAGCCCCGCGATGGCAGAATGCCTCAAATCGACCTGCGTCGAGACAGCCTGGGAGATTCGTTCCCAGTCCCGGTGCAGTTCATCAATGCCGGGTGGCATCGCTACGCGAGCGGCCAACTCCTGCATCGCCGCACTGGCATTGGCCTCTTGCACGGCCCTAGTCAGACGTATCGATGGTTCTAGAGCCATCTGAAGCGTCGATAGATGCTCCGCGCCCAGGCTCGTTGCCGACCGAATCTGCTCCCCGAGCCCGGCCTCTGTCAAACAATGTCGCGCGATCTCCAACTCCCCGCTAAGTCGACGGGTCACCCTGTCGAACTCACGGAGGGGCTCCGTAATCCGATTCATGCGCTCGATCTCGCTCAGAATCTCGTTCATAGTGTCGGGCAATTCGCCGGGTCTGTCTAGCTGCTGGCGACCGTGGCCAGGCGCTCGATCGCTCGGTCCGGGCTCGAAGTCTGCGCGACGGTGTCTTGTCTCTGGATGATGAGCGCCGCTCCGAGATTCTGGACCAGGCTTTGGAGCGTTCGCAGGGACAGTTCCGATCGGCTGGCCAGTACGCGACTCAGATGGCCTGGATCGACGCCGGTTTCCTTGCAGAACCGATACCTCGAACCGTATCGCTCTTCGATGAGGTCGGCCAGGTAGTCCCGATAGTCCGGAGCCGCGACCTTCCCCTGCGCGATCCCGAGCCGCGCCTCCAGGTCCTGACAGATCCGGAACACTGGCGAGTCGTCTTCCCACTCGGAGTCGTTGAACCGGTCCGTCCACCACGCCGAGAACCGCGACCACTCCGGCTTCTCGCGGTACTTCTCGCGGACTGCCGCCAGGAACGTCCGCTCGCGCCCGCTCAGGTCGCGCAGGTCGAGCGTTCGCCCCGTGATCGTCTCGTAGACAAGGCCTTTCACGATGGACTTCCTTTCCGAGGCGAGGCGCTCAAAGGTAGCCATCCTCCGACTGAACTTCCAGGCACTCGGCGTAGCCCGCGACTTCCAAGTACATCGCCCGCTGATCGAACGAGTTGCCTGCCCGTCGCAGCAGCGCCCGCAGCTCGTCCACCTGCTCCTCTGGAATCGCAACCGTGTACTTCCGGCTCTGGTCCTCCACGGGTGCTTCGTCGATCCCGGGAAACCATGCCCCCTCGACTGCCTCGCGCCCCACGTACATCACCGTCTCGGGCCCGCTCAGGCCAGCGAATGCGTCCAGCAACGCGTCCTGCAGGAGCCGCCAGAGCACCGGCGGGTGCGGCTGGCGATCCGAGTCGCGCACCAATGGGACCAAGAAGGTGCAGACCGGGCGTCGTTCGTCTCTCACGATGCTGCATTCCTCTCCGCATGGCCGAACCTCCACGAGGAGTGTACTCTCATAGTTGACCCTGAGTCAACCACGCTGTAAAGCGAAGATCGAGGGCTCGGATCGCGGAACGAGCTCGAAGGTAGCGGCTTGGCTGCGGACGATCTCCTCGACTCTGCCGCTCTGGGTTCCTCTCACGAATCAGTGGGAACCCGTCACCGCGCCGCGGCCGCGGTGACGACCGCCGAAGGCGCCCCCGAGACCCTGCCGTAGTAGCGGACGAGGGCCTCGACGGTCGCCTCGGCGACCTTCTGGCGGAAGGCGCGGGTCTGGACCAGGCGGCGGTCCTCCGGGTTCGCCAGGTTGCAGATCTCGAGCAGGAGCTTGGCCGGGACCGCGTTGTAGCGCAGCACCGCGGGCACGAACGGCGGCTTGCGGTGGCGGATGATCTTGTCGCGCACCGGCTTGTCGGGGTGGACGGCGAGGCCCCTGCGGCGGAACGCGGCGAGGACCTCCTCGGCGAGGTCGCGCGAGAGCCCCTCGCTCTGGCGGCGCTCGTCGAGGGCGAGCTCGACGACCGGGCGCTCGGCGACCTCGCGGCGGGAGGCGAAGACCGCCCCCGACTTGCCGTAGCGGCCGGAGGAGAGCGACGACGAGGCGACGTAGGCCATCGCGCCGCGGAGCGACGGGTGGAGCGAGTCGGCGTGGAAGGAGACGAAGACCACCTTGCGCGGGTCGCCGTGGGCGGCGACCGCCCGGCCGAGGACGCTGTTCGCCAGGTACCAGCGCAGGTGGACGCCGGTCACCGGGTCGTCGATCGGGTAGGGCGGCGAGGTGAGGACCGCGTGGCCGCGGGAGATCGGCAGGACGTCGCGGTCGGGCCGGACGAACCCCGCGCCGTCGCGCACGGTCGGCACCACGGTCGCCGCGGTAGTGGTCTCGAGCAGCTCCTTGACCCGCAGCATCACGTCGTAGACGTAGATCGACTCCCACAGGCTCCCCTGGGTCGAGCCGGGGTCGCCGCCGCCGTGCCCGGCGTCGAGGACGATCGTGATCCCGGAGAGGTCGCGCGCGAGCAGCGTGTTGTCGTAGCCCTCGGTCGCCGACAGATCGCGCTCGTAGGCGAGCCGCCGCGGGTGGCTCGCCGGCAGGTACTCGGGGAGGAGCTGGTCGAAGGGGATGCGGATCGGCCGGTTCGCGGCGATCGCGGTGACGTCTGCGATCTCGTTGTCGGCGGCGATCTCGCCGGCCAGCGCGTTGACGTCGGCGGCCGAGGTCAGCCCGGTGAAGCGCACGACGACCGACGAGTAGAGGGCCTCGCCGCGCCTGAGCCGATAGACGGCGTACTCGCGCCCGCCCCGGCTCTCGTAGGCGAGCTCCCCGGTGGGGGGCTCGGCGGCGCAGTCGACCCGGCCGGCCCGGAACGCGGCGGGCAGCAGCGCGGTCGGCACGACCAGCCGGTCGTCGGGCCGCAGCGCCTCGTCCTCCATCGCGTTGAAATCGCGGATCGCGGCGAAGCTCTCGCCGCGGCCGGTCAGCCACTCGGCGAGCTGCCACAGCCCGGCGCCGCCGCCCCGGCCGTCGACCCGGTGGACCCAGCCGTGGGGGCCGAGGCAGTCGTCGGGAAAGACGGCGCCCAGGGCGCGGCGGCGGAGCTCGGGGGTGAGCCGCTCGTACGGCACCGCGTACCAGCGGCCGGTGAGGAGCTCGGCCCGGCCGCCGTTCGCCCGCCGCAGCTCGCCGGCCCCCGCGGTCCCGCCGGTCAGCCGCTCGGCGAGCCCCAGCCACCCCTCGCCCCGCTCGGGCTTCGCCTCGAGCACGATCTCGCCGCCGCGGAGCACCGCCCGCATCCCCGGCCCGACCGGCCCGGGGCGCTCCGCCTCGCGCGCCGCGGCGCCCCCGGCCGGCAAGACGAGGATCGCCGCGAGGAGGAGCGGGACGCTCCATCCCCGGGCGAGCCGGCGCTTTTTCGTCACAGCCATCGGCATTTAGGGCGGACCGGTTCAGGCATGAGTTTAAGCCTGGAACCGGTCCGGCCGCAAGCGGCCGGCCCCGCCTGCCGAGCTGCCGCTAGTACTCGCCGAGGTAGCGGTGGGTCTCCCAGGGGTGGATCTGGGAGATGTAGTCCGCCCACTCCTGCCGCTTGGCCTCGAGGTAGTGGGTGTAGACGTGGTCGCCGAGCGCCTCCTGGACCACCTTGTCCTTCTCGAGGTTGTCAAGCGCCTCGGAGAGGTTCGCCGGAAGCTGGGTGATCCGCAGCCGCTTCTTCTCGCGCTGGCTCATCGCGAAGATGTTCTTGTTGACCGGTGCGCCCGCCTCCATCTTCTTCTCGACCCCGTCGAGGCCGGCGGCGAGCATCACGGCGAAGGCCAGGTAGGGGTTGCAGGCCGGGTCGGGCACGCGCACCTCGCAGCGGGTCGACATGC
>Ga0299913_10000431_pt1 | contig 26451 bp, 26 predicted proteins | sample RVTome_9_FD_201360 | JGI IMG/M metagenome (GOLD analysis project Ga0299913, IMG submission 201360) | Soil microbial communities from uranium-contaminated site in the Upper Colorado River Basin, Wyoming, United States - RVT155D38 (version 2) ... | reverse complement strand
TCATCGTGGCGAACCAGGTCGGCGGCGGCCGCGGGTTCAATGTCGATGAAAATGCCGTCGAGGTATACTGGAAGACCGGTGAACGCTCTTACCCCACCATGGGCAAGGCAGCCCTTGCGCGGGAACTAGTCAAACTGATTGCCGCTCATTTCGAAACGGCCCGCGGAACAGGCACGGCCACCGGACTTGCCGCAATAAATCCGACAATGAACAAGGGTGCGGTCGGAAAGGACTGACGGCAGACTGCTTTGAGATCGATCCAACTGAAAGTTCTGGACGACCGTGTCGGCGCGTCCATTCCGCTGCCGCAATATGCGACCGACGGCTCCGCCGGGCTCGACATGCGTGCCTGCATCGACGACGCGCTCGTCGTCGCACCGGCGGAAACCGTCCTCGTGCCAACGGGAATCGCAATCCACATCGGGGACAATGCGCTGGCGGCTGTGTTGCTGCCCAGATCCGGACTTGGTCACAAGCACGGGCTCGTCCTCGGCAACCTCACCGGGCTTATCGATTCCGACTACCAGGGGCAGATTTTTATTTCCTGCTGGAATCGGAGCGGTAAAGCTTACGAGATAAAGCCCGGCGAGCGGATTGCGCAAATGGTTTTCGTGCCTGTCGAACAGGTCCGGTTCGAGGTGGTGCAGCAGTTCGGGGAGAGCGGGCGAGGTGGCGGGGGGTTCGGGCACTCCGGCACCGGGTGATGTGCGGGCGGCCCCGGCTCCAAAATCTAATCGAGCCCTTTCAACGCCTTGAACCGGTCGATGTCGCCGTCAAACCTCGCGACGATGTTCTGCTCGTCCTTGTGAAAGCGCTCGAGGTTCTGTTCGTGTCGCGCGATGGTATCCGTGGTCGTCGCGATATCGGCTGCCAGCGCGGGATCGATCATCGGCGCGTCCGGAGCATCGCTGTAGGGCAGGAATTTCGATGCCTCACGCTGCAGTGATTCGAGCCTTCGCTGCAGGTTGCGCAGATACAGTTCGGTCACCCGCGCCTGCGCCTGGAAAAGCTCCACGCGCCGGTCGCGATGCATGATGATCTCGTCGATCGACAGGTAGGTTGCGAGCAGCGCCTGGTCCTGCCGACGCCGCAGCTCTCGCTCCGCGCGCAACTCCTCCGCGCGCCTCTCCGCGGCCAGTTCTTCGTCGCTCTTCTTGCCCCGCATGACGCGGACGGTAACGCCGTGCTCGTTGACGACCTGTTTGTCGACCTCTGCATATTCCGCGGGAATGCTGTCCCCGTAATGCACGTTGCCGTCCTTGTCGACCCAGCGATAGAGCTTCTGATCCTGTGCGCCAAGTGCCGCCTGCGCCAGGACGAAAAGGGTTGCGGCTGTGAGGAGCAGGGCTTTCATCGGGCTACTATCACATACATGTTTCCCGCCGAAGTAGGGACTGGGTCGCGAAATTGCAGCTTGGTGGGGCGACGGGCCACTGTAAACCGGGCCTGTTTCCGCAGGAAAGCCAAGGGGTTGCCGTTTCCGCTCTGCACCGCGGGTAACGCCTCAGGAGCTTAACGCGCCGGCATTTACACCGTACCTGTCGCGGTAGTCGACCACGGGCTTCAAGAAGTCGCCGAACTCATCCGATTCCTCCAGCAGATCGATCATATCCTCCAGGCGCACGATGCTGATTACCGGGATGCCGAGCGCCTGCTCGAGTTCCTGCACGGCCGAGCGCGAGCCCTGCCCGATTTCCTCGCGATCCAGGGATATCACCAGCCCGGCCACCTCGGCGCCGGCTCCGGTTATGACCTGCTGCGCCTCGCGAGCGGCGGTGCCTGCCGTGATAACGTCGTCGACGATCAGGACCTTCCCGCTGAGGGGAGCTCCAACGACGGTGCCGCCTTCACCATGCCCTTTCGCTTCCTTGCGATTGAATGTGTAGGGAACGTCGATGTCGTGATGCTCGGCCAGTGCTGCAGCCGCAAGCGCGACGAGCGGAATGCCTTTGTAGGCCGGCCCGAACAGCATGTCGAATTCGATCCGTGAAGCAGCGATTGCCGATGCGTAGTAACGTCCGAGTTTCGCTGCTGCGTAGCCTGTGCTGAACAGACCCGTGTTAAAGAAATACGGACTCACGCGTCCGGATTTCAGCGTAAATTCGCCGAAGCGAAGCACTCCGAGTTCGAGAGCAAGATCGAGGAATTCCTGTTTGTATGCACGCATGTTGGACCCGGATGCAGCTTCTGTATTATGTCCCATTGATCGAGGCGCAGCGTGGCGGCGAGTATGACATACCGGACGCGGATTTGCCGTACCGCGATCCATCGATGCGGCATAAGAGCCTGCGCAAAATTTTTCCCAAAAAGCTGTCGCGCGGCGCAGACATGCCTTCGGCATCCACTATCAGGACACTAAAATTGTTTCGGGTAATCAGCATCAACGTGAACGGCATCCGCGCCGCTGCACGCAAGGGCTTTTTCAAATGGCTCTCCGCGGTGGAGCCGGATGTCGTCTGCATCCAGGAAACCAAAGCGCAACATCATCAGCTCACCGACAGCTGCTTCGCGCCATACGGTTACTACTGTTACTACGAGGACGCGTTACGCAAGGGCTATAGCGGCGTCGCGATCTATTCCCGTCACCAGCCGGACGCCATCGTGCGCGGCTTCGGGGTAGCGGAATTCGACGATGAGGGGCGGTATCTGGAAGTTCGCCTGGGCAGGCTCAGCATCGCCTCGGTCTACCTGCCATCCGGCTCGGCGGGTGAAGCGCGCCAGGCTTCCAAGTTTCGCTTTCTGGACGCTTTCGTTCCCCATCTTACGGCGCTTCACCTAACCGGCCGGCAATACGTCCTTTGCGGCGACTGGAATATCGCGCACAAGGAAATAGACCTGAAGAATTGGCGTTCGAACCAGAAAAACTCCGGCTTTCTGCCCGAAGAACGCCAGTGGCTCGACGAGCTCTTCGGTACGCACAACTTTGTCGATGCCTTCCGGGCCATCAACAACGAACCCGATCAGTATACCTGGTGGTCCAATCGCGGCCGCGCCTGGGACAAGAACGTAGGGTGGCGACTCGATTATCAAATCGTGACGCCAGGCTTGAAAGACCGCGTATTGCGAACCGAAATATACAAGACGCAGCGGTTCTCCGATCACGCGCCCCTGATCATGGACTACGATCTCGATCTTGCCGACACCTGTTCCATCAAAAGATTGCGGCAGCCCCGTCGACGATGAACTGTACCGCGAGCGCCGCGAGCACGACGCCCGACAGGCGGTTGACGACGTTGGCGCCGGTAACGCCCATGACGCGCATGACGAGCGGCGTGAGGCGCATCAATACATATGTGATCGCGAGCACCAGCACCACGACGCTGGCGAGGCCGAGGGACAGCAGCAGGTCGTCCCTGGCCGCCCCGAATGTCAGCAGCACGATCGCGAGCGAGCCCGGGCCTGCAATGAACGGGAACGCCAGCGGAAAGACCGCGATGTCGGCACGCTTGCGGCTCTCGTCGAGCTCCTCCGATGTCGTGCGCGTGCCGGACTCGCGCGCGAACACCATCTCGAGCGCAATCAGGAACAGCATGATGCCGCCTGCGATCCGGAACGCGTCGATGCTGATGCCCATCATGTGCAGGAACCAGGCGCCGCCGACCGCGAATAGCAACAGCACGATTCCCGAAATGATCACGGCTTTCAGCGCCATACGGCGGCGGGACGCCTCGTCGTCACCGGAAGTCACGGCCGCGAACAGCGGCACCAGCGAGATCGGCTCGACGACGACGAAGAACAGGACGAGGAACTTCAGCAGTTCGTCGATCATACGTAGCCTTCAGGTGCCCGGGCCATTCGTGACTTTCCCGGCCGTTCCGAGCGCGCTGTCGATCATGCCGCTCTTGATCATGAACCAGAACAGCAGGATGCCCGGCAGCGCCAGCACCGTGGTAACGAGATAGAAATTCGTGTAGCCCATGACTTCGATGAGGCCGCCGGCGGTCGTGCCGGTCAACAGGCGCCCGAGGACGCTTGCCAGCGCGGAGATCAGCGCGTACTGCGTCGCCGTGAACTGCAGGTTGCAGAGCGCCGAGAAATAGGCGACGACGGCGACTCCGCCGTAGCCGCTCGCGAGGTTCTCGAAGCCGATCGCGGCGGCGAGGCCGAGGTTGCTGTGCCCCAAGGCGGCCAACAGCGCAAAACTCAGGTTCGAGACGCACATCAATACGAGCGCGAGCAGGACGGATCGCTTCAGGCCCAACCGCGTATAGAGGATTCCACCGACGAAGATTCCGGCGAGATAGGCCCAGAACCCGAATCCGACGTCGTACACGGCGATCTCGTCATTGCTGTAACCCAGGTCGTTGAACAGCAGCCGCAAGGTGAGATTCGCGAGCGTATCGCCGATCTTGTGTACCAGGATGAAAAGCAGCACGAGCCAAGCGCCTGTACGCCTCAGGAACTCCGCAAACGGTCCGACGATAGAGTTCCACACGGTCGCAATGCCCTGCTTCTCGTTCGTGACGACGTGCCGCGCGGGCTCGCCGACGATCAGCCCGGTGAGCATCGCCGGCAGCGCGAACGCCGCGCTGGCCACATAGGCCGCCGTCCAGCCCATGCGTACCGAGACAACCAGCGCGACTGCGCCTGCCGCCGCCGAACCGATGCGCCATCCGTACTGGGACATGCCAGAGCCGACTCCGAGCTGATACGGTTTCAGCGTCTCGATGCGATAGGCGTCGATGACGATGTCATAGGTGGCGCCGGCGACTCCGACGAGTAACGCCGCGATGATCGTGGAGCGGATGCTGGCTGCGGGATCCACGAGTGCGAGGTTCACAACCGCTGCGATCACGGCACAGCCTGCGAGAAGCAACCAGGACACGCGCTGGCCGAGCCTGCCGAGCAGCGGAATGCGCACGCCGTCGACGATCCATGCCCAGAACACCTTGAGGTTGTAGACGAGGAACGCGAGGCTGAATGCCGTGATGGTCCGCTTGTCGATGCCGTCCTGCGCCAGGCGGGTGGTCAGCGTGGCGCCGATCATTGCGTAGGGGAAACCGGACGAGACGCCGACGAAGAACGCGGCTAGCGATTCCTTCTCGAGATACGGCCGCAGCGCAGCCCAGGTCCCGCCGCTGGCGGACACGGGCGACGGACGGGCTTCGTTCACCGCTCGAATTCCTCGGACAGGTCGATGCCCTGCATGCGGAAATGCACTGCTGGCAGGATCTCGTAGACCACGTCGAGCGGAAAACCTTCCGCCAAATAAAGGAGGCCTACCCAGAACAGCTTCGATTTTATTACTGAGGTTTTAGCCATGCGGACGCCGCTTGGCCGGGAGCATCGGCCAGCACGCAAGCTACGCTATCCGCACGGTTCAGGCCAGCCTGAAATGCCGGAGTCGAGGAGGGGTGCGCCTGCGGCGGGAATTATTCGACGTGGTCGAGGAATTCGAGAGGATCGTGCCAGCCGGCCGGCAGGTCGGCCTGTTCCTTGCCGGCGAAGTCCTCCGGATCCATATCGATGGCGCCGGACCAGTCCTCCGGCGCATCGACCGCCTCGATGAGGAGAGCAGGCCAGGCTTCCAGATCGATCTCGTCCAGCGTGCCGTCGAAATGCTGCAATTCCACAGTGGCGTCGTCTTCGTCGACCGCAACTACCTCGAACAGGCTCCCGTTCGGATTCCGGTACCAGTTTCCAATCAACGGATGTTCGACGGCCATATCGTTGACTCCACTGTTGCTCGAGGCGCCCGACCACCGCGCTGCGCCACCTTTAATTTATAGAGTCATCGCGCTCGATGTGCAAGTGCAATTCCCTTCGGTTCCTGACGTGCCGGACGAACAACGGAGGGCAGTCTTCTGAACACACTCATGAATTTCTGACGAGCCGCCACTCGGTAATCTTGTGCCCCCTGGCGAGACCGCGCCGCTCGAACTTCGTCGTCGGCCGGTCAAGCGGCCGATCGCCGTCGTGCACGCGCCGCTCGTCTACGAGAAACGAACTGCCGCCGGCGACAACCTCGTCGATATGTTCCGCGTAGTTCTGCCAGTCCGTGGCAAGGTGCAGCGCGCCGCCGTCGTGAAGCTTCCTGGCCGCAAGTTCCAGAAAGTAAGGCTGCAGCAATCTTCGCTTGTGGTGGCGCTTCTTCGGCCATGGATCGGGGAAGTAGAGATTGATTCGGCGGAAAGAACGGTCCGGGATCTGCCGGTTCAGCACTTCGACCGCGTCGTGACAGATCAGGCGCAGATTCCGGACCTGCCGCGCTTCGGCCTGCAGCAGGCAATGCCCGACCCCGGGTCGATGCACTTCGATACCCAGGTAGTCGCGCTCCGGGTTGAGAACCGCCTCCAGAACCAGCGATTCCCCGTCGCCGAAGCCGATCTCCAGAACGCGCGCGGCGGTTCTTCCGAAGATCCGGTCCAGGTCGAGGGGGGCGGCCGAGAACCCCAGCCCATACCTGGGCCACAGCTCATCGAAAGCACGCTCCTGTGCCGGCGTGATGCGGCCGGTACGGAGCACGAAGCTCCGCACGGTGCGCTTTGGGCCGGAACGGGACGGATCGCTCAAGATTGCTCCGCTCTGCTGCCCCGATCGGGCCCGGTTTCGGGCTCATGTTGCATCAATACCACATTCCGCAGTCAGGCTGGCGGGCGCTGCCGTCAAGGATTCAAGGGAAAAAAGCCTCGCATCGGGAGGCTTTCGTTGCTTTCCGGCAAAAAAAGGTTCCATTTTGTAAATATTGCCGGCTATAATTCGGCCACCTCCTGATGACGGGCGGTGCAAATTGTGACCGGCATCAGGTAAACAAACAAACCGACCAAGGTGTACAGGGCCTCCGCCCGATCCGGATACGTCCGGACCACAGCAAATTCCTTATAAGGGGGGGATTTGAAATGCCTAACTTGAAACTGCGGCAGGCGGTAAAGCTTGCGTTGCTGTCCGGTGCTTCTTCCATAGGTGTCGGAGCAGTATCCTCGGCCTATGCGCAGGGCGCTGACCAGATCGAAGAAATCACGGTTACGGGTTCCCGCATCGCCAAGCGCGATGCCATCGCCGAAAGTCCGATATTTACCGTCGACCAGGAGTCGATGAAGATCAGCGGCAACGTGACGCTGGACCATTACCTGAACACACTGCCGCAAATCACGCCGAACATCAGCTCGCAGTCGAACAACCCGAGCTCCGGCGGTCGCGCGTTCATCGACCTTCGAGGTCTCGGCCCCAGCCGGAACCTGGTGCTGATCGACGGGCGTCGTGCGATGGGCCAGGCCGAAGGCGGCACGATTGTCGACACCAACACCATCCCGGCCGCGCTGATCGAGCGCGTCGAGATCATCTCGGGGGGCGCTGCAGCGACCTACGGGGCGGACGCCATTGCCGGTGTCGTCAACTTCATCATGAAGAAGGACTTCGAAGGCTTCAACCTCGACAGCCAGTACCGGCTGACCGAGGAAGGCGACGGTGACGAGGTCACGGCGGATATCACCATCGGCAGCAATTTCGCCGACGGTCGGGGCAACGCGGTGTTCAATGCCTCCTATTTCAATCGCGAGGTGATGTACAAGGACGCGCGCGCTTTCTCGGCGCAGGCCTCCTCGCCAACCGGCATCTTCCCGAACGGTTCCATTTCGCTGGGCGCGAACACGCCGACTCAGGGAGCGGTCGACGCGATTTTCGGCGGCAACACCTGTGAGCCCAATGGCGGCGCCCGAGGCTTCGGCTTCAACCCGGACGGCTCGCTGTTCTGTACCGGCATCGACGGCAATCCGAACCGGAACATCGCCGGCTATACGGGGCCGGACAGCCACATCGCGACGCAGTTCTTCCCGGACAGCTTCTCCTACAACTTCGAGCCGGACAACTTCCTGGTGCTGCCGCTCGAGCGCTGGAACCTGTACACCCACATGAACCTGGACATGAGTGAGCACTTCCAGCCGTATGTGCAGGCAATGTTCACGAACTACAGCTCGGACCAGGAGCTGGCCGCTACGCCGGCGGGAGGCTTCGTCCTGCCTGTAACCAATCCGTTCATATCGCCCCAGCTCGCGGCATTGCTCGCCACGCGCGAAGGATGCGCGGTTGTGAACGCCGATGATCCCAACGTGTGCGACCTGCTGAACGCCGACGCGCCGGTGTCGTTGAGCAAGCGATTCAATGTCCTCGGCGGTCGCAGCGGCGCCAACACGCACGACGTGTGGCAACTCACGGGCGGCGCCAGGGGCAGTATCGTGGAGAGCTGGTCGTATGACCTGTACGCCTCGTGGGGTCGTTCGGTCCGCAACGAGATCCAGGGCGGCAACGTCCGCGTCCCGGAAGTGAACCAGTTGCTGGCCGCGGCCGACGGGGGTGCGTCCCTGTGCGAGGGTGGCTTGAACCTGCTGGGCGATGCGCCTATCAGTCAGGCCTGCCAGGATTTCATTTCCCTCCAGGCGAAAAACCTCACCGTGGTCGAGCAGGGCAACATCGAGGCCGTGGTCACGGGCGATCTGTTCGAGATGCCGGCCGGCACGGTGCAGTCCGCGTTCGGCGCCAGCTTCCGTGAGATCTCCTTCGATTTCCTCCCGGACAGCGGCTTGAAGCCGGGCATCGTCGCGGGCTTCAACGAGCAGTTGCCGGTTGCAGGCAGGCTGAACTACACCGACGTATTTGGCGAAGTCTCGGTTCCGCTCCTGCAGGACTTGCCGATGATGCAGAGCCTGTCGCTGACCCTGGGCGCTCGCACCACCGACAACAATGTCTTCGGCAACGACGAGACCTGGAAGGCCACCTTCGACTGGTCCATGAGCGAGTCGGTCCGTGCGCGTGGCGGTATGCAACACGCGATTCGCAGCCCGAACATCGCGGAGCTCTTCGCACCGCAGCTCAACAACTTCCCGAGCTTCGCGAATCAGGATCCCTGTAACTTCAACAGTGCGCAACGCACCGGACCGAACGGAGCGCAGGTGCAGGCGCTGTGCGCGGCGCAGGCGGCGGTTGCCGGCGGCGCAGGGTTCTCGCAGCCGTTCGGCCAGGCCCAGGCCATCGCGGGCGGCAATCCCGACCTGACGCCGGAGGAGGCGGACTCCTGGACCGTCGGACTGGTCTACACCCCGGAGTTCAACAGCTCCATGCTGCAGCGCGTCAGCTTGACGGTCGACTACTTCTCGATGGAGCTCGATCAGGTTATTGACGACATTCCTGCGACGACGATCATCACCCGTTGCTACAACTCAGACAACGCCAACCCGAACTACGACATCAACAACGAGTGGTGCCAGTTGTTCAATCGGGATCCGGCGGACGGACGTGTCATCGACCTGCAGACGCTCCAGCGGAACCAGAGCGTGTGGGAGCTGAGCGGCATCGACACGACCCTCAACTGGGGTGCGGACATCGGGCCGGGACAGTTCGATGTTTCGTTGCTGGCAAGCTGGCTGGAGAAGTTCGAGAAGCAGGTGACAGCCATCGATCCGTTCAATGACTTCGCGGGCACTATCGGAGGCACGACGGGATCGACGGCGCCGGAATGGCGTGGCACGCTGCAGGCGTCGTACACGATGGATAACATGCAGTTCCTGGCAACTACGCGATACATCAGCTCGATGAGTCATGCGAATCTGGTAGAGACCCCGACTGCAGTCGCAACCGGAACGGACGCCACTTGGTACCTGGACCTCGCCGGCCGCTATGACGTGACCGACAGCATCTCGCTCAGGTTTGGGGTCAACAACGTGGGCAACCAGGGTCCGCGGCTGTACAACCCGAACGTGCAGGCGAATACGGATCCGTCGACCTTCGACGTGCTCGGTCGCCGGTACTTCGTGGGCTTCGACTGGCGGATGTAATCGGCCCCGGGCGCAGGCCCGGAAGCCTTGGTGGGAAAACGAGGGGGCGGAGCACACTCCGCCCCCTTTCCCTTTGGGGGCCTGTTCTGCCGCTCCCGCCGATTCGTTACAATCCTGCAAAAACCCGCACGAGGTTTTGAAACGTGAGCCTTCTCGTCCATCTGACGGTCGCCATGGCAACGGCGCCGGCGCTGGCCACCACGGATCCGATCGCGGTTTGTCGCGCCGAGCATTCCCATGACGCTGGAGCCTACACCCGCTGCCTCGAAGCCGCACTGCGTGCCGTCCGGGACCATGACCATGCAGAGCCCGAGGCAGGTACCGCGCGGGATGCCGGCCCCGAATCAGAAACCAGCGTCGATACGGACAGTAGCATTGCGGAGCCGAGCGGCCTGGGTGCCGAGCAGGTACGCGATACCGCAAGGGAGAGCGAGGAACAGGAGGTCTCGGTGGTGATCGTCGGCACGTCGTACAACCACGCGGGACTGGGGACGTTTCGGCTGGCGGACGGGCAGGTGTGGCGCGAGACGACGCCGTCGCCCAGGCGCCGGCATCTGGATCCGGAAACACAATATGCGGGCCGCATCGTCCGCGGCAAAGTGAGCGGCTACCGCCTGCACGTCGAGGGCGTGCGCTGGATGAAAACCGTCAAACGCATCGAGTAGCCAGTGTCTCACCCTGACGGCGTTACGCAAAGTCCTCCGCAAGGCGGCCACGGATATGCCTAACGTACGGGCAACATATCGAACGCCACCGTGATACGCGGCTCGGCATCCTCGAAGGGTACGGTTCCGTGCCACATATAAGAAGGAAACAAAGCGACATGGCCGGCTTTCGGTTGTACAAAACGCCGCGGCGGCAGATTGAGGTCCAGGTCTTCGGGAGGCTGGCCGAACTGGATCCAGCCCGGGCGGCCGGTGTCACGACCGGGCGCAGTGACCGACCGCGGTAACGACACGTAGTAGGCCGAACTCATCCAGCCCTGCGGGTGAAAGTGATTGACGTGGCGCCCGGACGACCAGAGCTTCACGGACCAGGAACCCGTGAAGCTGACCGATCGTTTCTTGCGCCTGAAGAATGGATGGCCGGAATCGTCCGGCAAGGTCGCGATGTGGACTTCGACCGCGCGCGTGATGGCGGCATGCGTGGCGGAGATGACCGGGTCCGGACGGCCGAACAGGCGTCCCGGTGTCTGCGAGCCGCCGCGCAGGCTTTGATTGACCGGTTCGCGGCAGGCCTTGTGCAGGCGGTCCAGCGTTGCTGCGAGCGCGGAAAGGAATTCGGCCTGATCGGCGAACGTATCCGGGGGTTCTACCTCGACCAGCGCGACCGTTCGATCGTAGTCGCACAACCAGTGCTCGCGCGGATCGCCGAGGAGCCGCCACGCCGTGCCGAGATAACTTAAGCCTTCCTGGTTGTCCGGGTCCGTTTCCGTCGCCTCCATGGCCCGCGCCGCGGCGGCGTCCCACTGCCCGGCTCGCAACAGGTGGCGCGCATAGGCAGCGAGGAAGGGCGCTTCGCGAATGCCCGTGACCTCGTATTCGTGCGCATAAAGTGCGCCGGCTTCCTTCGTCTGCTCCAGCGCCTCGAGGGCGCCGGCCTCGATCAGGGCGAGCGCCGGAGCATCCTTGATTGCGCGCAGCCGCCGAACCCGTCGGACGGCCTCTTCGGAGCGTCCGGCATTCACCAAAAAACGGATCAACGCCAGTTGCAGCAGGCCGTTCCCGGGCTGGTTGTTCGCAGCTTCGCGAAGCGCACCGGCGGGGTCCTCGCCGGGCGCCAGCAGATCCCCGTATTCCCACAGGAGATTCGCCCGCGTGACGTGCCCGGCAACGTAATGCGGCGCCGATTCCGTGAGGCCGTGCGCGACTCGAAAAGCAGCCTCGACTTCCCCGAGATCGATCAGGGCGCCGCTTTCCGCATCCGCCAGCTCGGGTCCCGTGAATCCGGCATTGCGGGCCTTTTCGACGAACGGCAAGGCTTCGGCCGGCCTGCCCGAGAGCTTTACCACGACGCTCAGGTTGACCCAGGCAGCGCCTTTCTCCGGCGCAAGGGCCACCGCTCTGCGGAACGCTCCCTCTGCGCGTTCGAGATCACCATCCGCTCGATGCGCGTTACCGAGCCCTTGCCAGGCCGAACTCGAAGCGGCGTCGATGTCGATCGCACGCTCGAAAGAATCCTTCGCCTCGGAGATCCTGCCTGTGTCGAGGGCCCCCAGGCCCAGGTTGATCCAGCCTTGCAGGAAAGCCGGATGCGCCTGCACCGCGCGACGGTAAAACTGCAATGCTTCGTCGGTGCGGCCGAGGTGCTTCAGGAAATTCGCGTAGTTGCCGAGGATATGTGGATTCGCCGGCGCCAGTTCCGAGGCTCTGCGGAATGCCTTCTCGGCTTCGACCTGCTCGCCTGCCGCTTTGTGACAAAGGGCGAGCAAATGCTCGACGTCGGAGGAGCGTGGCGTTTGCCGGGCGACACTCACGGCGATCGCCATTGCTTCGGCGGCCGCACCCTGTTGCAGCAGGCGAAACGCCTGCCCCAGGCGCCCTGCCTGCTCGGCGGTCAGTGGGAGAGGCTTGCGCTCGTTCACATACCAGACCGGTGAGGTTTACCCGCCCAGAGCGCCGCAATTCCGATTGCCAGCAGACCGAAGCCCGCCCACGGCGCCGCCTCGAGCGACAGCACCAGGACGCCTGAAACAAAGGCCGTGAACCCGACGGCAAGCCAGAAACGCTGCCGCTGTTGCCGCGCGATCCGCAGGTTGATTTCCTCGAGTTCGGGCGACCGCACGTTCAGACTGGCCCGGCCCCTCGCCGCCTGCTCCGTCAGGAGGCGCACGACGCCCGGCAGATCGCGCAGGGTTTCCCGAATCTGCGGCGCGTTCTCGCGAATGCTGTCGAACAACGCTCTCGCGCCGACCTGCTCGTCCATCCAGCGCTTCAGCACCGGTCGGGCGGTTTTCCACAGGTCGAGCTGGGGATAAAGCTCACGCCCGAGCCCCTCGATGTTGAACAGCGTCTTTTGCAGAAGGATCAGCTGCGGCTGTATTTCCATATTGAAGCGCCGCGCCGTGTCCAGGAGCCGCATGGTCACCTGCGCGAAAGATATTTCGGCGAGCGGCTTGCTGAAGATGGGTTCGCATACGGTACGTACCGCCGATTCCAGTTCGTCGATGCGTGTGTCGGGCGGGACCCAGCCCGAATCGATGTGCAGCTTTGCGATGCCGTAATAATCACGGTCGAAAAATGCCATGAAATTGCCGGCCAGGTACTTCCGGTCGGACGGAGTCAGCGTCCCGACAATGCCGAAATCCACGGCGGCGTATCTCGGACGCTCCGGATCTTCGACCTGCACGAAAATGTTCCCGGGATGCATGTCCGCGTGAAAAAAATTGTGGCGGAATACCTGCGTGAAGAAAATGAACACTCCGTTCTCTGCAAGCGTCTTTATGTTCGTACCGGCTTCCTTCAGTGCTGCCATGTCGCTGATCGGGATGCCGTATATGCGCTCCTGGACGAGCGCCTGCGGTCTGCAGTAGTCCCAGTACACCTCGGGCACGTACAGGAGATCGGAGTCCGCAAAATTGCGCTTGAGCTGCGCCGTATTGGCGCCCTCGCGCATGAGGTCGAGTTCGTCGATGATGGTTTTTTCGTACTCGGAAACCACCTCGATCGGTCGAAAACGCTTTGCCTCCGGCCAGTAACGGTTGGCCATTTCGGCAAGTGCATAAAGGACGCGGATATCCCGTTCGATCTGTTTGCGAACGCCCGGACGCAGCAGTTTGACGATAACCTCGGTGCCGTCCCGGAGCTCTGCGCCGTGCACCTGGGCAATAGAGGCGGCGGCGAGTGGTTCGCTGTCGAAGCGCGCGAAAATCTCGCCGACCGGCCTTCCATAAGCCGCGTCCAGAATGGCCACGGCTTCTTCCGCGGGAAAGGGCGGCACCCGGTCCTGCAATCTCGCCAGTTCGTCGGCGATGTCGGGAGGAAGCAGATCCCGGCGAGTCGAGATCGCCTGCCCGAACTTTACGAAGATCGGGCCGAGCTCTTCCAGGGCCAGCCGTATCCGGATGGCGAGAGGTGCGCTTCGGTCGACAGGACCCGCGCGCAGATAGAAGAGGTAACGCAGCGGGCGGAGCAGGGGCGTGGCATGAATAATGTCATCCAGGCCGTAGCGCACCAGAATCCGCTGGATGCCGAGCATCCTTTGCCATGTACGTTCCCGCCGCATGATTCTTCAGGGAGGTTTTCGAGCCTAGGAGCTCGAACTGTCTCGATATGCTTCCACGGTCTGTTCCAGGCGCTTCACGCGCGCCTCGAGGCGCGCGACGTCGTCGCGTATGGCTTCGACTTCGCCCCGGAATCTGTCGGCCTCATACCGGGTGGGGACGGCGCGGCTTTCCTCCTGCAGGTATTCGCTCAGGTTCTGGCGAAGCGTGCTGCGGGCTTCGCGGCTCCAGCCGGTGACGCTTCGCGCGAGGTCGCCAAGGCCGTGGGCCGCAACGTCGCCGATCACGCCGGACAGTTCCTCCTCGAGATCAGGTCTGGCGTGCCAGAGCAGCCGCTGGAACGACTCGGCGAGCGCCGCATCCCCCGCCAGATCGAGTGAACCGTCCCGTACCGCGGACTCGCCCGATCGTCCTGCCATCTGCGCCAGCGTGAGCAGCGAACCGGTGATGACGGCGTCCGGCACGCCATCGAAATCGCCTGTGACGGAGATTTCTCCGTCCGCGACGTGAAAGTACATTGCAAGAGCCGTGTTCTTCACCCGGACGCCGACGACACTGCCCTGAAGTTCCTCCGCAAGCTCCCGTGCCGGCGTCTTCATCCGGATCTGCCGGTTTGCAAGTGCCGCAAGCGGCTGCAGTAGTCGTTCCAGTGCGTCCATAGACTGTTCCAGGCCCTAGATCTTGTAACCGACGTGCAGCGCTACGATACCACCGCTCAAGTTTTGATAGCGGCAGCGCTCGAAGCCGGCAGCCTCCATCATTCGGAGGAGCGTTTCCTGGTCCGGGTGCATACGGATCGACTCCGCGAGGTAGCGGTAGCTGGCCTCGTCCTTCGCCACGAACTTGCCGAGCACCGGCAATATGCTGAAAGAATACCAGTCGTAAACGGGTTGAATCGCGTCCTTCGGCCTGGAGAATTCCAGGATGAGCAGCTTGCCTCCTGGCTTCAGCACGCGCTGCATGGATTCGAGCGCCTTCTCTTTGTCGGTCACGTTTCGCAGGCCGAAGGCGATGGCCACGCGGTCGAAGGAGGCACCGGCGAAGGGCAGCTTTTCGGCGTCCAGCTGCGCGACCGCGAGATTGCCGGCGACCCCGGCGTCGATCAGCCGCGCGCGTCCTCTCGACAGCATGGCGGCGTTGATATCCGCGAGAATCACGTAACCGCTATCGCCGACCCGCCGCGCGAACTGCAGTGCGAGGTCGCCGCTGCCTCCGGCCAGGTCCAGTGCCGACTGGCCCGGCCGCAGCCCGGCCTGCTCCACGGCAAACCGCTTCCACAACCTGTGCAGCCCGCCGGACATGAGGTCGTTCATCAGGTCATAGCGTTCGGACACGGAGTCGAAAACGCCTTTCACCCGACGGGCCTTGTCGCGCGCGTCTACGGTCGCGAAGCCGAAGTGGGTTTTCTCCGAGTCTTTGTCCATAAGCTGAGGCGTTCTGCTGGCGATCCACAAGGTTACGACATTCAGGCTTTCGCTGGCTATGCCGGAGGTCTGCTGCACGAGCCCGCCATTGCGGGCGACCACGCCGGTCGGAACTGCGTCGCGTCCGTCTGGTGCGCCTTCCAGAACTGTGGGGGTCGTGACGAAGGCAGCGAGCGGTGGTGGATCTGGTAGGATTCGAGACCCTGCAATTTCACCGGTCGTTGTGGTCGTCGCCCGCAATGGCGGGCTCCTACAGCGCCTCTATCTAGCGGCTGTGTCCCGCGGCCGCCAGGCGGTCGAGATAGGACTGCCAGTTGCGCTCCTGGTCACGGCCGAGCTCGTACAGGTACTTCCAGGTGTAAAGCCCCGTGTCGTGGCCGTCGTCGAAATGCAGCCTGACGGCGTAGTGTCCGATCGGTTCCACGCGTGTCACCTGCACATTCTCCTTTCCTGTCTGCAGCACCTCCTGGCCGGAACCGTGACCCCTGACCTCGGCCGACGGGGAATGGACACGCAGGTACTCGAACGGCAGCTCGAAGCGGCTGCCGTCCTCGAATTCGATCGCAAGGAGTCGCGAGCCCCTTCGCAGTCGTATTTCGACGGGAGGCGTATCCATGGTCACACGGTCTCCGCTGCCGTCACAGGATGTAGCGGCTCAGGTCTTCGTTTTTCGACAGCTCCGCCAGATGGTCGTCGACGTAGCCCGCGTCGATGTTCACCGTGATTCCGCTCTTGTCGGACGCCTCGAAGGAAACGGTTTCCAGGAGCCGTTCCATCACCGTGTGGAGACGCCGCGCACCGATGTTTTCCGTATTCTCGTTGACGTGCCAGGCCACTTCCGCCAGCCGACGCACGCCGCTGTCGGTGAATTCCAGACGCACGTCCTCCGTAGCCAGCAGGGCGCTGTATTGTGCCGTGAGCGAGGCGTTGGGTTCCGTCAGGATGCGCACGAAGTCTTCCGTCTTGAGCGATTTCAGTTCCACGCGGATGGGAAAACGTCCCTGCAGTTCCGGTATCAGGTCCGAAGGCTTCGACACATGAAAGGCGCCGGACGCTATGAACAGGATGTGATCGGTTCGCACCATCCCGTACTTGGTGTTGATCGTCGATCCTTCCACCAGGGGCAGCAGGTCGCGCTGCACGCCTTCCCGCGACACGTCGGCACCCATGGTCTCCGAGCGCCGGGCCACCTTGTCCAGCTCGTCCAGGAACACGATGCCCTGCTGTTCAACCGCTTCCAGCGCCTGGGCTTTCAGCTCTTCCTCATCCACCATTTTCGCCGCTTCTTCATCCGTCAGCAGCTTCATCGCTTCCCTCACTTTCAGCTTGCGCGTCTTCTGGCGGTTTCCCGCCAGGTTCTGGAACATGCCCTGAAGCTGGCTGGTCATCTCCTCCATGCCCGGGGGGGCCATGATTTCGACGCCCATCGGCATCGCCTGGATCGCGACCTCGATTTCCCGGTCGTCCAGCTTGCCTTCCCGCAGCATTTTGCGGAATTTCTGTCGTGTGTCGCTGTCTTCGCGGCCCGGTCGGTTTTCCTCGTCGGGAGCGTGGCTGCGCGGCGGCGGCAGCAATGCGTCCAGCACGCGCTCTTCAGCCGAGTCCTCCGCCCGATGGCGTACCTTCCCCATGGCTTCCTCGCGTGTCATCTTTACGGCGACGTCGACGAGATCCCGGATGATGCTGTCGACCTCGCGGCCGACGTACCCGATCTCCGTGAACTTGGTGGCTTCGACCTTGATGAACGGCGCGCGAGCGAGGCGGGCCAGGCGACGAGAGATCTCCGTCTTTCCGACCCCGGTCGGCCCGATCATCAGAATGTTCTTCGGCGTGATTTCGCTTCGAAGCGGTTCGTCGACCTGCACGCGCCGCCAGCGGTTCCTGAGTGCAATGGCTACGGCGCGTTTCGCTTCATCCTGGCCGATGATGTGTTTGTCCAGTTCCTGGACGATTTCCCTCGGTGTCATCGTTGACATGGGTCAGTTCCGTTCCAGGTCGGTTGCGGATAGTTCCTCCACGACGATGTTGTGGTTCGTGTAAACACAAATGTCACCGGCGATACTCATCGCCTTTTCCGCGATCTTTCGTGCGTCGAGGTCCGTGTTCTTGACGAGCGCGAGCGCCGCCGCCTGCGCGTAAAGGCCGCCCGAGCCGATTGCCATTATGTCGTTCTCCGGTTCGATCACGTCGCCGTTTCCGGTAACGATGAAGGACGATTCCGCATCGGCAACGCACAGAAGCGCTTCCAGTCGCCGAAGCCGCCGGTCGGTGCGCCAGTCCTTCGCAAGCTCGATCGCCGCGCGGGTCAGATTGCCGTAGCGCTCCAGCTTGCTCTCGAACAGCTCGAACAGCGTGAAGGCGTCCGCCGTCCCTCCCGCAAAACCGGCGATGACGCGTCCTTCCGCCAGCTTCCGAACCTTGCGGGCATTTCCCTTCATGATGGTATTGCCCATGCTTACCTGCCCGTCGCCGGCAATGGCCACCCGGCCGTTGCGACGGACAGAGACGATTGTGGTCCCTCGATACTGCTCCATTCGTGAAATCCTTGCGGTAGGGTTTGGCGATGTTCGACTGCCGCGTCGGGACGCTGCCGACGTGACTCGAACTGACTGCGGTGTCCGGAGAACGAGCCGCAGCTCGATTATTCCTGAACGTTTGAGGGTGGTGGTAAGGCGGAGGTTTGCCCGGGGGGAGGGCTTTCCAGGAACGCCGTGAACCCATCCATGGGGGCTTCGCACAAACATCCCTGTTTGTGACGATCCTGGAAAGCCCTCCCCCCGGGCGAACCTCCGCCGCCTGACGCTGTGCCGTTCATGAATAATGCGAGCGCCGACCGTTGGACTACCCAGGTCAATCGTCGTCGGGTTTGCGGCGCGCGCGCGGATGCGTCTTGTCGTATATCTGGGCCAGGTGCTGGAAGTCAAGGTGGGTATAGACCTGGGTAGTGCCGATATTGGCGTGGCCGAGCAGTTCCTGCACCCCGCGCAGGTCGTGGCTGGACTCCAGCAGGTGCGTGGCGAACGAGTGGCGGAACAGGTGAGGGGAGACCCTGGTATCGATACCCTGCCGCCTGGCCCAGAAATCGACCCGTGCCTGGACGGAGCGTGGCTGCAGGCGCGTTCCGCGCCGGCTCACGAAAAGCGCGCGCTCATCAGGGTTCGCCAGCTGAGTTCTTTCCTTGCGCCAGGCGGCAAGTGCGCTCAGGGCGTACCGGCCCACCGGCAGTATACGTTCCTTGCGGCCTTTGCCGGTGACGCGGACGGTGGCGTCCGCGATGTCGATACTGTCGAGGTCGAGTCCGGTAAGCTCGGCCAGCCTGAGGCCGGACGAGTAAAGCAACTCGAGGATGGCCCTGTCTCTCGCCACGACCGGGCCTTCGCCTTTTATATCGAGCAACCTTGCCATTCGGTCGGCGTCGAGGTTTCCGGGCAGGCGCTTGCCGGCTTTTGGGGCGCGGACACCTTCGGCCGGATTGGTTTTCAGGTGCTTCTCACGTCGCATGAAGCGGAAGAATGTCCGGATTGCGGAGAGCATGCGTTGAATGCTGCGCGCGCTGAGACCGCGGCGGTAACAGGCCGCGCCGAATGAGCGTACGTGCTCGCTGTCGACGTCGCGCCAGCCCGCGAGCTTCTGCGACGCGCACCAGCGGCGGAACGCATCGAGGTCGCGGGAGTAATGTTTGCAGGTGAGCGGGGACAGCCTGCGTTCGAAGTCGAGGTGCCGGATGAACCTGTCGATCCATTCGTCTTCGTGATCCGGCATGCGGCTACCTTACGAGGTCCGGGTTTGGTCGCCCGCAATGGCGGCAGACAACCGCTCCTGCGTAATCTGCACTCCCGCCATCCATGGCGGTCGGGCTCCTGCAGCGTGCGAGAACCATGCCCGCTGCTCTCAAAACGGGATCAATTGCGTTTCAGCGCAACCGCAATCAGCTCGCCCAGCCGCGCCAGGAAGTCGAAACTCATCCCGGGATGGAAGCGGTTCGCGTCAACGCTGCCGATCGCAAGAAACCCGCCTTCGCACTTCTTGCCGAGCGGCACAAGAGCGGCCGAGCCGACCTCGTCGGTTCGCTGGCCGAACAGAAAATCCCTTTGTGTATCGCGAACCTGCCCGCAACGCGGATTGCTGCTGCTCAGGAACGTTGCGAACGGTTGCAGGGCAGGATCGTCCCGGTTCATTGCCCTGAAAAACCTGCCTCCAGCGAGGCCGCTCGCCGAGCCGGGGTCGCCGAACATCACCAGCACGGAGTGGTCGGCGCCGAAAGCGGTGCGCAGCGCCCCTTCGATCGCTGCCAGCGTCTGACGCAAATCGCGCGCCCGCAGCAATTCGAGCGCCATCTGGTGGATCTTTCCGGCAAGCGTGTCGTTGGTGCGCGCGACCTCGAGCAGCTCTTTCAATCTGCGTTCCAGCTTCAGGTCTTTCTGGCGCAGGACGGAAACCTGGCGCTCCACCAGCGATACGGCGGCGCCGGTGGCATGCGGCAAGCGAAGCGAAGTCAGGAGCGTGGCATGGCGTTCAAAGAAATCGGGGTTTCTCTTCAGGTAAGAATGTACTTCGCCTTCCGACAGCACATCTTCGCTGAATTCGGGTTTTCGCTGCGTGCTCATGGATCGTGACTCCCCTTGTGCGCAATGTTCTCACAATCGTTGTATGGCCGGCCCGCCGGCTTTTGCCTGGTCCCGTTCGTCTGCAGCCGGACCGAGCTTACCATGAGTCAAGCCACGGCCCATGAACGATCCTTCATGGTTTGCGGTCGACTCCCGATGCTGCATTGCAACCCTGGCAGGTCGCGTGAAAAGTTTGCGTGGCCGGAACGGGTAGCCTGCGAATGGACTTTTTACGCCTGCGACGGTAGTTTACATAAACGGATAACAATACAAACAACGAAACCAACAGACGCTTTCCGGGGGCAATCAATGCGGCACATCATGGTCATGAACGCCAAGGGAGGCTGCGGCAAGAGCACTCTTGCGACGAATATTGCTTCCTATTTCGCGAATGAAGGTTACTCGGTCGCGCTCGCGGACTACGACCCGCAGCGCACCTCGCTGGACTGGCTCGACCGGCGACCCGACGGTCGACCGCGGATAGCCGCCGTGGCGGGCTTCGAAGACGGGTTGCGACGGGCGCCCCGAAGTGCCGATTACGTCGTTATCGATGCACCGGCGCGTTCGCACGGCACGGAGCTGACCGAACTCGTGAGGCACGCCGAGACCATCGTCGTGCCGGTGCTGCCGTCCACCATCGACATCCAGGCCTCGGACCGCTTCATCAAAGAGCTCAAGGCGGTCGGCAAGATCGACCGGAAAGAAGCGAAGATAGGCGTCGTTGCCAACCGGGTTCGCGAAAATACACTGATTTTCGAGGAACTTGACGAATATCTGACCGCGGCCCGCGTGCCCTACCTGGCATCCCTGCGCGAGGCGCAGAACTACGTCAGGGCCTATACGCGCGGTCTCGGCATCTTCGAGCTGCCCGAGTACCTCGCATGGCCGGACTGGGAGCAGTGGGAACCGATGACCAGGTGGCTCCGGAGCGTGCGCAGCCAGCCTTGAGCAGTCCGGTCGCCCGCAAGGGCATGGTTCGGCCGCGCCGTGCGCTATAGGAGCCCGACCGCCATGGATGGCGGGAATGCAGATTACGCAGGAGCGGTTGTCTGCCGCCATTGCGGGCGACCGGCTGCGTCCCAAGCTCGCGATACCACCGCATTTACCCGCCCCCCGTACTCCTCCTGAGGTCCGGCAGCGCCCTCCGCGGCGCCGGGGCAACGAGGCTCAGCCCCGACCGGTACGCCTCGGCCGCCGCGTCGCTCTCCCCGAGCTGGTTCAAAAGCCGCCCGAATTCCTCGTAGGCTTCCGGGGACGGCCTTATGGAGATCGCTGTGTCGAGATAGCTGCGCGCCTTGCCCCATAGCTCGTTCTTCAGGCAGAGGCGGGCCGCCGCGAGCAACAGGTCGGGGTCGTCCGGGTGAGTCTTGAGCCAGTCTTCTGCCCTGCTCAGCTGTTTCCCGGGATCGTTGCCATCGATCATGCCGAACAGTCGCACGAGAGCGGGACGCCACTGCCGTTTGAGTTCGGCTGCGATCTCCTTCTCGGCCTTGTCGTGCTGCCCGGTGCGAATCAGCCCTCCGAACCAGGCTTCCAGCAACGAAGAGTCGTTGCGCAGGTTCTTCGGTACGCTCCCCCATGCTGCGAGCAACGTATCCGCGTCGGCAGCCCTCCCTATGTTCTCCCGATGCACACGGACTGCCCACTTGTCGAGAAGATCAGCGTCGATGCGCCCGTATTTCGCGAGGCGCGGCAAGAGCGCTTCGAGCTGCGTCCAGTCCTCGAGACGGTAATAGAGTCGGCCGAGCAGGTTCAGCGCATAGCTGTGGTTCGGCGATTTTTCTTCGAGCTTGCGCAAGGTGGCAAGCGCCTGCTCGTGCTGTCCCTGGTCGAGCTGCAATTCCGCCTGCGTCAGCAGCACCGCGCTCGCCGCTTCGGGCGTGTTCTCGTAAGCCTGCCTGAGCCAGCTGTCGCGGCGTTCGTCCTCGCCCAGCAGGTGCGCGGCTCGCGCCGCCTGCAGATAATTGAGCAGCGGCGCGTCGCTGCTGCTGGCGGCACGGGCAAGCAGTTTCTCGCCACGGGCAAAGTTACCTTCGGCGACTTCGATCATTCCCTTCGTCAGCCGGTGTCCCGCGCGCCCGCTTCTGTATCGACCCGCGGCCTCGCCGAGCTTTCTCGGTGCGTTGAAGAGCTTCACCAGCAGCCAGCCGGCGAAGACCAGCAAAAACAGGGCGGCCAGCAGGGCCGGCACCGACATCTCGACCAGGTAACTGCGGAAATTGATGACGACGTAGCCGGGGTCCTGCATCAGAAAATGGGCGGCAAACGCGCTCGCCACCAGGACCAGAACGACGAAAAGGCCGAATTTCATGAAACAGGCTCTGCCGTATCGCCTGCGCCGCCGTCGTTGTCGTCGTTACGGGCCGGCTCCGCATTCTTAAGCGTTCTGTATTGGCGCAGCAATTGCAGCGAGCCCGATATGTCAGGTGGCGTCACGCTGACGCTTTCGTCGCGCAGCGCCGATATCGTATCGAGCGCGCTGGCGACGGCGCTGCTGTCGGCATCGTAGTACTCCCTCAGCCAGTCCGCGGCATCATCGAGAGATTGCTCGAACACGCCCTGCTCGCCCCGGAGCAACGCAAGCCGCGCCGCCTGAAACTTGAGCTCAAGGTTTGCCCGCAGGAAATAGGCAGCGTCTGGCGAAAGCAGCGGCATCACCGCCTCGTCCGTCCTGCGCACGGAAACAATGTCGCCGAAAGCGTGTTTCATCGAGGCGAGTGCGCGCCGGAAACCGGATAGCTCCGGATCGACCGGGGCAGGCTCGTCATCGGGCACGTCGACATTCTGATCAAGGGGGAGGGACTCGACTCTGTCGGCGAGACTCGCGAGCGTGAAAGTCATGCCCTCCAGATCGGCGCGTTCCATCGACTCCAGAGCCTGCAGCTCCTGCGTCAGCACACGTCGAACTTCGCCGAGAGCGGGGTTCGCCATTTCCCGAATTCGCTCCGCTGCAAAATTGAGCGCCAGCGTGGCATTTCCCGGATTCCCAGCAAGCTGCAGCTGTGCGTTTGCAATCTGCATATAGTATTCGGCTTCCGCCAGCATCCAGGTATCGCGCGCGCCGGCCGAAACGCCCTGCAGCGATGAGATTGCCTCCTCGAGGGCGCCGAGACGCGGGGCGACCGATTCGTTCTGACGAAGGACTTCATCCAGCTCGCGCCGCAGGGAGTCGATTCTCTGCGACGTCTGCCGGGCGACCTCGTCGCGTTCCGCCAGCGCTTCGCGCTGGCTGGCACGCAGCGAATCGACCGCCTCGCGGAGATCGCCGGACAACGCGGTTATGGCGGCTGCGTTGCTCGCTTCATCAACGCTGCTTGCGCGGTTCTGCCATGCGACGTACCCGCTGATTGCAAGCGCGACGAGCGCAAGCAGAAACGCAAGCCATGCGACGAACGATGAACGACCGCGCGGGGGCGGAGGCGGGGCGGGGATATCGCTCCGTTCCGCGCCGGGATGAAACGACGGAGTATTGCTCTCGATATTGGCCTCGAATGCCGCGTCTGCGGCGTCCTCGCCAACACGTACCTCTTCGGGCACGAGCGGCTCTGGCGAATCGTTGCTGTCGTCAGGTGTCTTGTTCATGTGGTGTTTCCAGCGCCGTAATCATTGCGCGGACCATGTCGCCGGCCTGCGGCCCCGGGGCAAGAATTGCCTGGATACCCGGAATTCTTTCGTTCGCAGTTTGTATCACACGTTCACTGGGCGTCACCAGTGGCGTCTCCGGCAACGCCGCACGGCAGTAATCGGGCAACACCGACCACAGGCTGTCGAGCGTGGCCACGCTCATGACGGTGACGTAGTGTATTTTTCCGGCCCGCCAGGCGCGTTCCAGCCGTTCGAGTTCATCGTCGGAATGGCGTTTCGGCAGGCGCCTGTAGGCGGAGAGGTAGTCGACCTCTGCGCCGCGTTCCCGCAGCGTGGTCGCCAGCAGTTCGCGTCCACTGTCTGCCCTCACGATCCGGATCGCTTTGCCCTTCGCCTGCCGTAGCTCGGGTTCCTGCAACAGGTGTTCGCTGTCGAAACCGCCCACCGGGTATATGTCGACCGTTCGACCTTCGGCCTCGATCGAAGCCCGGGTTGCGGGACCGATCGCGGCAATCCGGACGCCGCTCGAAGGGATGTACCGGAGGCCGAACCTTACTGCATTACTGCTGACGAAAATCGCGATGTCCGGCGGCGGAAGATTTGCCTGCTCCTCGCCGAGTATCGCGGAATCCCGCGTTTCGATCTCCAGCACCGGAAAAGCCACGACGGATCCTCCGGCCGTCTCTATTGCCTCGACTAAGTCTTGCGCCCGCCCGGCGGGACGGGTGACCAGTACGCCAACGCCTGCCAATGGTCCGACGGTCACTCGTTCGCCTCATGGAGCAGCTTGTCCGCTCCGAGGTCCAGCAGCATGCGTCCGACGCGACTGCCCAGGTGTGCCGCGTCTTCGACGGGTCCGGAGACCTCTCGGCGCAGGAGCGTCTTCCCGTCGACAGAGGCGACCAGAGCGGTCAGGGTTACCACGTCCTGCTCGATGACCGCATAGCTTGCCAGGGGCGAATGGCAACTTGCTTTCAGGTACGCCGCGACGGAACGTTCGGCGACCGTCGTCACCTCCGTTGCGGGGTGGTTGAGATGAGCCAGCAACTCCACGAGATCGTCCCGGTCCGATGCGCATTCGATGCCGATGACGCCCTGGGCAGTGGCCGGCAACATGCGGTCCGGAGCAAACTGCTCGCCGATGCGCCTGCCGAGTCCCAGCCTCTGAAGGCCCGCGCAGGCGAGAACGAGGGCGTCGTAGTCTCCGTTGTCGAGCTTACCCAGGCGAGTGTTGACGTTGCCGCGCAGCGGCCGCACTTCGATGTCGGGCCGCAGCGCTTTCAGCTGTGCCTGGCGCCTGAGGCTCGAGCTTCCCACCACGGCTCCGCGAGGCAGCCCGGCTACGGTCATGCCCTTCGTGCTGACGAGAGCGTCGAACGGATTGCCTCGCTCCAGCACCGCACCGATGCAGAAGCCGTCCGGCACCTCCGCAGGAACGTCCTTCATCGAGTGTACGGCGATATCCGCGGCGTCGTCCCTGATGGCCGTTTCGAGCTCCTTTATGAACAGTCCCTTGCCGCCTGCCTCGCCAAGATCGCGATCGAGTAACCGGTCACCGCGGGTGCTGAGAGGCACCAGCTCCACGCTCACTCCGGGAAGGCGCCTCAATGCATCCGCGGTGTGCTGCGCCTGCCAGAGCGCAAGTTCGCTCTTGCGCGTTGCTATGCGTATGTGCAAGGTCAGACGCCCCTTACGCGGCGCCTGACGTCGGCCAGATGCCGCCGACTGACGATGAGCTGCGACTGGTCGGAGTTACGGTCTGAGTTACTGCCGGCGTTGCGGGTCGTACCGGGGCGTCCGGCGCCGCGCAGCTCGACTTCGGTCCGGCCGTCCGGCGTTTTTCGCAGGGCCTCGATCTTGTCGACCGCAACCAGGGCCTTGCGGTGAATGCGGACGAAGCGTTCGCCGAACTCGTCCTCCAGGGATTTCAGTGACTCGTCGATGAGGTCGGTGCCGTTCCGGTGATACACCGTCACGTATTTCTGGTCGGCGTGAAAGCAGGTGATGTCGGCAAGCGGAATCAGCTTCAGGTCACCGCGGACCCGCGCGCAGACATGGTTACGCTGCTCGGTTAGCCCGAAACGCTTGCCGATTTCCCCGAGCGTGCCGTGGCTTAAGCGCGCCGCCTGTTGCAGCGCGCGCTCCAGTCGTTCGCGGCGTACCGGCTTCAGGACATATCCAACGGCCTTCGCGTCGAATGCCTCTATGGCGTAGCGGTCGTACGCGGTCGTGAAAATGACGCAGGGAGGCCTCTCCAGCGCGTTCAGGTGATGCGCGGTTTCGATGCCGTTCAGACCCGGCATGCTGATGTCGAGCAGGATCACGTCGGGCGCGAGTCGCGCGCTGAGCTCGAGCGCCTGCTCGCCGTTCTGAGCTTCGCCGACGACCGTGTGCTCGGCGGTTTCTTCGAGCAACTGGCGCAGGCGCGTTCTCGCGGGCGGCTCGTCGTCGACGATAAGTACGTTCACGGCCGTTCCTCTTCCAGCGGAAATTCGAGGCGCACCGTAAAGCTGGATTCGGTTTCCCTGACCACAACCTGCCCCCGTGCCCCGTACCTGAGCTCGAATCGCTGGCGGATATTGGAGAGCGCCATCTGGTTCCCCTCTCGAAGAGCCTTTGCGGCCGGCGCAAGCGGATTCGAAATCTCGATTACGAGCCGCCCGTCCTGCTGCCGTCCGTTTACGACAACCTCTCCCCCGTCCGGTACCAGTTCGACGCCATGGTATATCGCATTTTCGATCAAAGGCTGAAGAGTAAGATTCGGCAACAGCGCGTGTCGGGGGATTTCGTCGAGATCCCACCGGACATTGAGGCGGTCGCCGAGCCGCAGTTTTTCGATGCGC
>Ga0299913_10000430_pt1 | contig 26475 bp, 25 predicted proteins | sample RVTome_9_FD_201360 | JGI IMG/M metagenome (GOLD analysis project Ga0299913, IMG submission 201360) | Soil microbial communities from uranium-contaminated site in the Upper Colorado River Basin, Wyoming, United States - RVT155D38 (version 2) ... | reverse complement strand
CCTCGTCGAGATCGACGCCATCGTCCCGCTTCGCTGATAGCCGATGGACCCGGTGTCCATGCTCGTCGACCGGATCGCCGCCTTCGGCCCGGACGACTCCCGGCCGGTACTCGTCGCAATCGACGGTGGAAGTGGGGCGGGGAAATCGACACTGGCGCTGGAGGTCGGCCGTCGCATCGGCGCCGTTGTGATCGACGGCGACGACTTCTACGCCGGGGGGACCGCAGCGGAGTGGGACGCGATGAGCGCCGCCGAGAAGGCGGCCCATTGCATCGACTGGAGACGACAGCTGCCTGTGCTCGGGACCCTGGCCCGGGGCCGGCCGGCCTCCTGGCACCCATACGATTGGGAGATCGACGACGGGCGACTGGTGGAGCGACCCACAGACTGCCTACCGGCCCCGGTGATCATCCTCGAAGGTGTCTACAGCGCACGTCCCGAGCTGGCAGACCTCCTCGACCTCCGGGTGCTCTGCGATACGCCCGCCGAGATTCGTCGGCAGCGGATCGTGGAGAGGGAAGGCGGCGACGCCCGCGCCGAGTGGGACGGCCGCTGGGAAGAGGCCGAGCAGTGGTACTTCGGCCGGGTGATGCCCCGCGACAGGTTCGACCTCGTGCTCCCGGCAGGCTGATCGACCGACGCGTCTAGCTGTTGGACCAGGAGACCCAGACCCCGTCGGCTACGTTCACGGGGTCCGCGCTGCCGATCGTGTGAACCCAGACTCCGGTGTCGCCGTCGATCGCTCCAGGCAAGGCGAAGGCCGCCGAATCGGGAGACCAGAGCTGGAGTGATTGACCGTACTGGTCGAAGAACTGGAGCACCTCCTGGGCGAACAGCGGATGAGGGGCGATGCTCGACAACTCGGTGCTGTTGCCGTCCATCCACAGGACGGCGGTCAGCTCCCCGGTTCCCTCGGCGCCCAGTCGAAGCACCACCAGCTTCTCCCCGTCTGGGCTCCAGAAGAGACCGACCGACACCCCGGCAACCGCCTCGGCCAGCTCCCCGCTCTCCAAGTCGAGGACCATCACCCGGTTGGCGGGCAGGGCCGGGATCGGGGAGACCGCGGCGCTGATGCCCGGCGCTTCGCTCTCGACGAAGGACTGGATGGCGACCCGGGTTCCCTGCGGGTTGGCTACGAACGAGACCGGGCCCGGGACCGTCGCCAACACCCGATTCTCCCCGCTGATCGAGCGGAGCTCGAGCCCGTCGTCGGCGAGATGGATGATGCCATCGGGGGTCCAGTGCGGGGCTTGATAACCGTCGGCGGTCGCCCCCAGGTCCTCGGTCTCACCGACCCGGTCCAAAGTGGCGAAAATGGCGAGCTCGACATGGACCGCCACCTGGCTGCTGTCCGGGCTCCAAGAGAAGAAGAATGGGGCGCCGGAGGCGAGCACCTGACTGCTGCCCGCCGCAACGTCGACCATCTCGAAGTCGATCGTTGCGCCCTGCGTCGAGTTGTGAAGCACCCCGATCCCGGATCCGTCCGGCGACCAAAAAGCGAAGAACGGAGGAGAGGACATCGGAACCCGAACCCGGTCGTCGCCGCCCCCGCCACTCGTCCCGAGACCGAAACCGGTGCCGGAGATCTCGGCCCAGGCCAATAGGTCCGCCACCGGAGAGAAGGTTGGCTGGCGGTAGACGGTGCCCCCGCCGGCGTCATCGGTGATGGGTGTCGGGTTGGAGCCGTCCGGATCGAGAGTCACGATGTCTCCTCCCCCGTCGAGCACCACGAGACGACCGGGAAGATCGGAGACGTCGGTGGGTGGTGAAGACGTGGTCGCCGCCGGCTCAGGGACGGTGCTGGTGGTGGTGGCAGCCTCGGTGGTGCAGGCGGTGGTGGCCAGGAGGAGAGCGGCAGCAAGGCGGAGCGAACGTCGGGACATCCCGACCCGAGCGTACCGATGGGCGTTAGTCGCCATTGGCCCCCACGGCGCGAGCAAAGAGCGTCCGGTCGACGCTCCCCCCACTCACCACGCACACGCTCACCCCCGCTGCGCAGGACATGTCCCAGTTCCAGGAGATGAACGAGGCACACATGGCGGTCATCGGAGATTCGCCACCGGCCCGGATCACAGTCGGTGGGGTCGACCTGGCGCTGGGGGCCGCAGTCGAGATCGATTGCTTCGCCTAACGTGGCTCCTGAGCGGCGGGAGTCGCAGGCCCGATCACCAGGGAGGGCCACCCGTCGATAACGCAGAGATGATTCCGACGCCAAGGCCGGTCATGACGCCGCGCTACCGAACAGCGGTGCTGCTGACCGCTGTCATCGGCTCTGCTCTGGGTATTTTCTCCGAGATCGGACCGTGGGCCGGGCGCTTTCCCGGCGTCGAGTACCGAGTCGGTGCCTTCGGCGCGATCGGCCTCGTCGGCGCCTATCAGCTCCTGCGCCATCGCCGTGTCGAGCCCGTCCTCGCCGTCGGTGCCTTCCTCTTCGCCATCCTCGGCCTGAGCGAGGCGGGTCAGATGACCGGGTTCGACAGTGGCAACACCCTCGCCACGCTGATCCTGATCTCTTTGTTGTATGTGGGGACCCGGGAGAACGGGTCGGTGGTGCCCCTACTGGTCGGGGCGGGCGTGACCGCCGCCTACACCGTGGTGTCCATCCTCGTGGAGAGCCCGCCGGCATCCCAGGCGCTGATCAGGCTCATGATCGGAATCCCGGGTCAGGCGTTGGTCATGTGGATCACATGGCGGCTGATCCGGTCCCTGGCCGACGCCTCGGAACGCCAGGCGAAGACAGCCCGGATCCAAGAGGCGCTGGCCACCTGTTCCCAGGCCCTCCTCATCCGTCGAGACGATGAGCCGCTGTCTGCGGCCCTGAGGGCTCTCCTCGACGCCACCGAGGCCGACTATGCCTACGTAGACGTCAATCGGGTGGACAACGAGGGCAATGTGACCTGGGAGATCGTGGCGCAGGCCATGGGCGCGAATGCGCCTTCCGGCCCGGACACCTTCGACCAAGGCGACTACACCCAGTTTCCCTGGATCATCGAGACGCTCTCGGCCGGAGCGCCGGCGCGGATCCGCGTCTCCGAGCTCGACCTCCCAGTCCGGGCGCTCTACGAGGCGGAGGGAGTCCGCTCCGAGTTGATGGCGCCGATCATGATCCGCGACCAATGGGTGGGAACCCTCGGCTACTCCGATTTTTGGCGCGACGACGCCTGGACCGAGGTCGAGGTCGACGGCCTGATGCGGGCGGCGGAGATGGTTGGCGCCTTCTGGGAGCGGGAGTGGGCGCGAGAAGGATTGGAGGAGCTGGCCGAGGCGAAGAACCGCTTCATCGCCACCGTCAGCCACGAGCTGAGGACCCCCCTGTCGGCGGTGGTCGGCTTCTCGGGTGAGCTCGCCCAGGGGCTCGACCAGTACTCGCCCGAGGAGATCGCCGAGATGGTGTCACTGATCTCGAGCCAGAGCATCGAGGTAGCCCAACTCGTCGACGATTTGCTCACCGCCGAACGGGCGGCCTCGGGCAACCTCACATTCCGGCCCGGCGCCATCGACCTGCTCGAGGAGTGCAGGTCGATCGTGGAGACCTTGCAGGTCGGTCTCGACGTGACCGTCGAAGGCGACCCTGCCCCGGCCTGGGCCGACACGCTGCGCACCCGGCAGATCGTGAGGAACCTGCTCACCAACGCCCACCGTTACGGCGGGGAAAAGGTGCGAATCGAGGTGGGGAGCACAGAGAGCAATGCCACGCTGGCGGTCAGCGACGACGGGCCGGGAGTGAGGGGGATCGACGCCGATCACATCTTCGACCCCTACTACCGATCACAGTCACCGGGGGAGGCAAAGCCGGACTCGGTCGGGCTCGGACTTGCCGTGGCCAGGCAACTGGCCCGCCTGATGGGCGGCGACCTCGTATACGTCCGCCGGGATGGATGGACCAGGTTCGAGCTGACGCTGCCGATCTTCCCCGAGACGCTCTCGGCGACAGTCGGTTAGCCCGATCGCAGCAGAGCCGAAGCCGGGCGAGACTATGAGAAGATTCACCCGATCGAGGAGACGTTGATGTCACAGATAGAGGAGATCCAGCTTCCCGGCGTCGGAGTCAGGTTCGACTTCATCACCGAGGATGGCCAGCGAGTGGGAGTGGTGCACCATCGGGGAGGGCGACGAGAGGTGTTCATCTGCCCACCGGAGGATCCGGACACCGCGCTGGTGACCATGGAGCTCACCGACGACGACGCGCACACCCTGGCCGAGGTGCTCGGCGTTTCGCCGGTGATCGAGGCGATGTCCCAGGTCCAGCAGGTCGAGGGGCTGGCCATGGATTGGCTCCCGATTCACCCCACCTCCCCGTACGCCGCCAAAACCATCGGCGACGGGAGGATCCGGACCCGCACCGGGGTGTCGGTGGTGGCCGTGATCCGTGACACCAGCCACTTCCCGTCCCCTGGCCCTGAGTTCGTCTTCGAGTCCGGGGATGTGGTGGTGGTGGTGGGCACAACCGACGGAATCGAGGCGGTCAAGTCGATCCTCACCGACGGCTGACTTGAGCCCATCCGCGACACTCCTCCTCGAGCTCGGGGGGATCATTTTCGCCCTCGCCGTCCTCGCCCGGTTTGCCGAGCGCCTCGGCATCTCGCCGATACCCCTCTACCTGCTCGGAGGACTGGCATTTGGTGACGGGGGGATATTCCCGCTGATCACGTCTCAGGATTTCGTCGACACCGGCGCTCAGCTGGGCGTTGTGCTCCTTCTCTTCATGCTCGGGCTGGAGTACACCGGTGACGAGCTGGTGAGGGCCCTGAGGACGGGTGCGAGAGCGGGCGTGGTCGATCTGATCGCCAACTTCACCCCGGGATATCTGATCGGGCTCCTCATCGGCTTCGGGCCCGCCGGCTCTCTCTTCCTTGGTGGGGTCACCTATATCTCGTCGTCCGGTGTGGTGGCGAAGCTGCTCTCCGATCTCGGCTGGACCGGCAACCGGGAGACCCCGATCGTGCTCTCGATCCTCGTCTTCGAAGACCTAGCGATGGCGGTGATTCTCCCCATTCTCGGGGCCCTCGCCCTGGGTGGGTCGCTCGCAGGTACCGCCGGTTCGGTTATCGCTGCTCTCACACTTGTCGCCTTGACCATCTCTGTGGCGGCCCGTCATGGCCATCGACTCAGCCGCGCTGCGTTCTCCGGTTCCGATGAGGTGAATCTCCTCACCGTGCTCGGGGTGACGCTGATCGTCGCCGGAGTGGCGGAGCAGATTCACATCTCGGCGGCGGTCGGAGCCTTCCTGGTTGGGATCGGCGTCTCCGGAGAGCCCGCCAACCAGGTGCGTGTCCTGCTCGCGCCGCTACGCGACCTGTTCGCCGGTGTCTTCTTCGTGTTCTTCGGGCTGTCCATCGACCCAAGCACCTTTCCCGACGTCGCCGGATGGGCCATCGTCCTCGCATTGCTCACTGGGGCGACCAAGGCAGCCACGGGATGGTGGGCGGTCAGCCGTGCCAACGTGTCAACCCGGGGCCGGAGACGCGCCGCCGCGACCCTGATCGCCCGTGGCGAGTTCTCCATCGTCATCGCCGGCCTGGGGCTGACCGCCGGGGTGGGGGCAGAGCTGGGACCGATCGCCGCCGCCTACGTGTTGCTCATGGCCACCTCCGGGCCGATCCTCGCCAGGTTGGCGGGACGCCGACCCGTTGCCTGACCCGACTTCGGACTCAGACGAAGAGCTGAACGTCGGCGTCGGCGGCGAAGTCGAGGAATGCGGCAGCACCCGCTATCTCGCATCCCTTGATCAGATCGCCCTCCTCCACTCCCATCACACCCATCGTCGTCGAGCAGGCGAAGAAGCGAACGTCGAGACCCTGTGCCATCTCGATGAACTCGGGCACCGTTGGCATTCGGGCGTCGCTCATCCACTTCTTCATGATCTTGGTGGCGGCGGCGGTCGCTCCAGGCAGGGCTCCAAGCAGGTTGGGCAGCTGGATCGGGCCGGCCGGGTTGGCCAGCGAGGCCACTTTGAGACGCTCCAGTCGCTCCTCGTGGATGATGTCGAGACCGTAGAAGGTGAAGTACACGCCGGCTTCCCAGCCGAGACTGGCCGCTGTGGTGGCCAGGATCAACGGTGGATAAGCCTGATCGAGTGTCCCCTTCGAGGCGACCAAGGCGATACGGCGGCGACTGGCTATCTGGTCGTCCGACGAAGGACGGGTGACGGTATCGGTCATGACCTCAGCCCTTTCTCGATCCAGAACAGCTGCTGATCCTCATGACGCTCTGCTGCCAGCAACGTGTTGCCGGTCTGCCGGGTGAGAGCGGGGATGTCCTCCAGCGACCCCGGGTCGGTCGTGACCAATCGCAGCACTTGCCCGGGGGAGAGCTGGCCCAAGGCGAGCGAGGTCCGGTACACGGGCAGGGGGCAGAGCAGACCCGAGCAGTCGAGCTCGACGTCGGCTTTCTCATGGGTGAGGTTGGCGAATTGGCTGGTCATGGTCCTTCTCCTGTCTGCTCCGGATCGGGCCCATGACGAACAAAGCCCGCATCCGGTGCCGGTGCGGGCTTCTCGTCTCGTCGAGTTGACTCAGGACATGGCTACCCACACGGCACGGCCGCACAGCGACAAACGCAGAAGCAGGCCGAGCTGGGGGATGGGCATGTCACGGCGATGATGGTAGGCGATTTGCGACCAGGGTCAAGACCGGAGGATTGCGAGGCCAGTGGAGCGGGAGAGGAGGAGAAGGAATCCGCTTTGGGAGCGGACCTGACTCCACTGGCCTTCGCAAGTCGGGAACCGAGACGGCTTGTGAATCTGTTCACAAGTAGAAGGGACGGGATCCTTCCTTTATTCCGGTCTCCAGAGAATCCCATCGAAAACCCCCTCGCCCTCCCTCGTTCGGACGGTCCTCCCTCCCGGGGGGGGACAACACACACACCCCCCTCAGCTGCTGAAGGTGACCGAGAAGGCCGGGGCCCATCGGGAGACGACCCGGCCGTAGCTCTCCCCGGCCGCCATCATGTCTCCCTCGGCGAGGGCCTCGATGGAACGGCGCACCAGCTCCACCGAGTCGTCGAAGACGAGGTCCTGAGGATCGAAGAGCTCGGAGACGGTCGAGTAGTCCAACTCGAGCATCGAGCCCGCGGGAAAGCTCTCCAGCCAGTCGGCGAGCTGGGCCAGCTCCTCGGCCGGGCCCTGGAACACCTGGAGCCCACGCAGCACACCGAGGGCATGCGCGACCCGCTTTCGCCCCACCGCCAGATCGACTCGGAGACGCACCCGCGGTGTGCCATTCGCCTCGTACACCTCACGGTCCTCGGGCTGGAAGGCGGTGAACCAACGAACCGGGACATGCCAGGCCGAGGTGAGGACATGGGAACGATGACCCGGATGCTCACGCTGATACTGGCGAAGCTCCCGATCTGCCGCCCGGGCTGCATCCTCGGGGATCAATCCCGAGCCGAGGCCCCGAAAGGCGTTGGCGAAGGCAATCGTCGACTCGAGGACACGGAGGCGAAGGTTCCGGGGGCACACCATCCGCACACCGTTCCACTCGGCGACCCAGTCGCCTTCGACCAACGACTCGGAGAGAAGCCCGTAGCCGCGGACGAAGCCGGGGACCGGGTCACCCGAATCGGAGACCTCGGGCGCATAGACCCTCAGGTATGCCGTCTTCGTCATCGCCCAATCCTGGCAGAGGTCCGCTGCAAGTTCCCGCCCGGGCGCTCCGGACCGACTCGGAGGTAGTATCGGGTGGAGAGACCCGCCCCCTGGTAGAGGAGGACCGGACTTGGTCGTATTCGATGAGGTAGCCCGTGAGGGCCACGAACAGGTCCTCTACGGCTACGACAAGGTATCCGGTCTCAGGGCCATAATCGCCATCCACTCGACTGCACTCGGTCCCGCCCTCGGCGGGACTCGTTTTTATCCGTACCAGAACGAGGAGGATGCCCTCGAAGACGTCCTCCGCCTGTCCAAGGGGATGACCTACAAGGCGGCCGCCGCCGGGCTCGACCTGGGTGGAGGCAAGGCGGTGATCATTGGCGACCCCAGGACCGACAAGACCGAGCGCCTCCTCCGCGCCTACGGGCGGATCGTGGACTCCCTGCGGGGCCGTTACATCACTGCGGAGGATGTCGGCACCACCACCAGGGACCTCGACATCGTCCGCCGCGAGACCCGATGGGCACTGGGCAACTCGGTCGCCGAGGGCGGGGCAGGTGACCCCTCGCCGATGACTGCCCGTGGCCTGTTTGCCGCCGCGAGAGCCGTCGCCGAGTTCCTCTGGGGCGACTCCGGGCTGGCCGGACGCAGATTCGCAGTGCAGGGGGTGGGAAAGGTTGGTTCGGCCCTGGTCCAGCTCTTGGTCGAGGCCCGTGCCGAAGTCGTCATCTCCGACGCATACGACGCAGCTATCAAGACGGCTGTGGACACCTACGGGGTGAAGAGCGTCGATGTCGAGGACATCCACACCGTCGACGCCGACTTCTACTCACCGTGCGCACTCGGCGCCGGGCTCAACGAGAAGACGATCCCCGAGCTCAACTGCCAGGCCATCGTGGGCAGCGCCAACAACCAGCTCGCCACCGACGAGGACGCAGAGCGCATCGCCGAGCGGGGCATCGTCTATGCCCCCGATTTCGTGGTCAACGCCGGGGGCCTGATCAATGTCTACGACGAGCTGCAGGGATATTCGAAGATGCGGGCGATGCATCGGGTCGACTCGATTTTCGAGGCAACCAAACACATCCTCGAGATGTCGAGGGAGGAGGGTATCGCCCCCAACCAGGCGGCGGTGAAGATGGCTGAAAAGCGAATCAAGGAGATAGGCGATCTTCGCCGGTTCCGGCGCAGCGGAGACGATCGCAATTGAGCGACCTCGCCACCTACGGCATGGATTTCGACCGGAACCTCCATCACGCGCAGCTGGGGCTGAGCGACGGGCAGATCGTCGAGATGTACCGGGTCATGCTGATGACGAGACGGGTCGACGACCGGCTCTTCGCCCTCCAGCGCCAAGGGCGAGCGCCGTTCGTGGTCGGCTCCTCGGGGCACGAGGCGGTCCAGGTGGCCTCCGCGTTCGCCCTCGACCGGTCCAAGGACTGGGTCCTCCCCTACTACCGGGACATGGGGGTGGCCCTGGCCTGGGGCTTCACCCCGGAGGACATATTCCTCGGCGCCTTCGCCAAGAAGACCGACCCGATGTCAGGCGGGCGTCAGCTCCCCGGTCACTGGTCGAGCCCGGAGCTCAGGGTCCTCACCCAGTCGTCTGTGATCGGCACCCAATACCCGCATGCGGTCGGAATCGCCCAGGCCATCGCCAATTCCGGAGACGACGCGGTGGTGGCCGTCTTCGGCGGTGAGGGCTCGACTTCGGAGGGCGATTGGCACGAGGCGATGAATTGGGCCGGGATTCACAAACTCCCGGTCATCTTCGTGATCGAGAACAACGCCTACGCCATCTCGGTGCCCCGGGAGGAGCAGGTGTCCGGGAGTCTCGCCGCCCGGGCCGAGAGCTACGGCTTTCCCGGAGTCGAGGTCGACGGGAACAGGACGCTGCGCGTGTTCAAGGCGATGCAGGACGCGGTGCGGCGGGCACGCGCCGGCGAGGGACCGACCCTGATCGAGGCGGAGACCTATCGCTACTACGCACACACCTCCGACGACAACGACACCCTCTACCGCAGTCGGGAGGAGGTGGAGACGTGGCGCAAACGTGACCCGGTCGCCCGTGTCCGTCAGTACCTGATCGAGAACCGGCTGCTCACCGAGGCCGAGGAGGCGCGCATCGACCAGGAGGTGATCGAGACGCTGGCCGAGGCGGTGGAGCGGGCCGAGGCCGCCCCCAGCCCCGACGAGGCGACAACCAGGGTTTACGCCCGGGTCATCGAGCCGGGACCGGGGGCAACCGAACCTGAACCGATCCACGAGGGCGAGACGGTCAACCTGATCACGGCGATCAACATGGCCCTCCACGAAGTGATGGAGGCCCACGACGACGTGGTCCTGTTCGGAGAGGACGTGGCCCGACGCAAGGGCGGCGTGTTCAAGGCGACCCAGGACCTGACCGAGCGCTTCGGCCCCCAGCGCTGCTTCAACACCCCCATCGCAGAGTCCTCGATCATCGGAGCCGCCATCGGAATGGCAGCGGCCGGGTACAGGGTGATCCCCGAGATCCAGTTCGCCGACTACATCCACCCCGCCTTCGACCAGCTCGTGTCCGAGGCGGCCCGCATCTGTTACCGCTCCGACGGGACGTGGAACATCCCCATCGTGGTCCGCACCCCGTACGGGGCGGGCATCCACGGTGCCCTGTATCACTCACAGTCGATCGAGTCCTACTACGCCCACGTGCCCGGTCTCAAGGTGGTGGTTCCCTCCACCCCTGCCGATGTCAAAGGTCTGCTCTTCACCGCAGTCGAGGACCCGGACCCGGTCATGTTCCTCGAGCCGAAAAAGCTGTACCGGCTGGCCAAGGGCCCCTATCCCGACGGGGATCACCGGGTCCCGCTGGGCCGGGCCGTGATCCGTCACCCCGGTCGGGACCTGACCATCCTCGCCTACGGGGCCATGGCCCATTTCGCCCTGGAGGCGGCGCCCATCCTCGAGGAGCTCGACATCAGCCCCGAGGTGATCGACCTGCGCAGCCTCAAGCCGCTCGACTGGCCCACCATCGAGGAGTCGATCAAGAAGACCTCCCGAGCCCTCATCGTCCACGAGGACAACGAGTTCGTCGGCTACGGGGCCGAACTGGCGGCACAGATCGCAGACAAGACCTTCGAGTGGCTAGATGCACCGGTGCGGCGCTACGCCCTCCCCGACGTCCCGATCATGCCCTACGCCGGAACCCTGGAGAACGAGCTCTACCCGACGCCCGAAGGGATAGTCCGCAAAGCACAGGAGCTGGCCAAGTATTGAGCCTGCTTCGCCGGCTCAATACTTGGCGTAGTCGGTAGTCGGTAGTCGGAAGTCGGAATCTGATAGCTGGCTACTGACCACTGCCTACCTTCTAACCTCGGCTCACATGTCGCTGTTGAGCCACCTTTCGGGCATCGCCGGTGAGGCGTTCGCCGAGCTGGGGCTGTCCCCGGACCTGGGTGAGACAGTCCCATCGCAACGACCGGAGCTGGCCCAGTTCCAGGTCAACGGGGCCATGGCCGCAGGGAAGGCCTCGGGTCGGGCGCCGCGGGAGATCGCACAGCAGGTCGCCGACCGGCTCGCCCCCCACCCCGACATCGACCGGGTCGAGGTGGCCGGGCCGGGATTCGTCAACATCACCCTGACCGACGCCGCCATCGCCCGCATCGCAGCCGATACCACCCCCGACCCGTACCTCGGCTTCCCCATAACCCAAGAGCCCGAGAACGTCGTGGTCGACTATGCCGGCCCCAACGTGTCCAAGGCGATGCACGTGGGACATCTCCGAGCCACCATCATCGGCGACTCCCTGGCCCGTCTCTTCTCCTTCGCCGGGCACAAGGTCACCCGTGACCCGCATTTCGGCGACTGGGGATTCCAGATGGGGCTGCTCATCACCGCGATCGCCGAGCAGCAGCCCGATCTTCCCTACTTCGACCTCTCGGCCACCGCCTACCCCGAGATCGCTCCGGTGATCCTCGACGATCTGGAGCGGATATACCCCGAGGCAACGGCGCGAGCCCGCAGCGACAAGGAGTTTGCCGACCGGGCGCGGACCGCGACGGTGCGCCTGCAACAAGGAGATCCCGGGTACCTCGCCCTGTGGCGGCAGATGAAGGCGGTGTCTGAGGCATCGCAACGTCGGGATTTCGCTGCCCTCGGGGTCACCTTCGACCTCTGGTACGGCGAGTCGGACGTCCACGACCGAATTGCTCCGATCGTCTCCGCCCTACGTGACTCGGGTATCGCCGAAGAGTCACAGGGGGCGCTGGTGGTCCGGGTCGAGGAGGAGGGGGACAAGCGGGAGCTGCCGCCACTGATCCTGGAGGCGTCTTCGGGCGGCTTCCTCTACAGCGCCACCGATCTGGCAACGATCCAGATGAGGGTCGAGGAGCTCCAAGCCGACCTGGTGCTCTACGTGGTCGACCGCCGTCAGGCCGATCACTTCCTCCAGGTCTTCCGAACGGCACGGAAGGCGGGCATAGTGCCGCCCGAGACCCGACTCGAGCACATCTGGTTCGGGACCATGAACGGGCCGGACGGAAAGCCCTTCAAGACACGGCAGGGAGGTGTGGTCCGTCTCGGCGATGTGATCGAGATGCTGACCGACGCCGCCCGGCATCGACTCGAAGAGGCCCACCTGGCAGAGGACTACCCCGAGGCGGAGCGGGCGAGAATCGCCGAGATGATCGGCGTGGCCGCACTCAAGTTCGGCGACCTGATCAACAACCGCACTTCCGACTATGTGCTCGACCTGGACCGGTTCAGCTCGTTCGAAGGAAAGACCGGGCCCTATCTCCAATACGCCGCAGTGAGGGTGAAGTCGATCCTGCGCCGGGCGGCCGAGGAGGGTGTCGGTGAAGGGGCACTCGTCGCCCCCACAGTCGATGCCGAGCGTGAGCTCATGCTCGAGTTGCTCCGACTGCCCGAGGTTGTGGACCGGGCGATCACGTTCCGGGCCCCCAACCACATCGCCGAATTCGCCTTCGAGGTGGCAGGGCGCTTCAACCGGTTCTACGACGTCTGTCACATCCTGTCCGAGCCCGACCGTGACCGGCGCGGCTCCTGGCTCAGCCTTGCCGGCTGGACGCTGCGCTCCCTCGAGCTCCTCCTCGACCTCCTCGGCATCGAAGTGCCCGACAGGATGTAGCCATGTCCTTCGTCATCCGCCCGGCCCGGGCCGAGGACGTCCCTCTGATCGAGACCTGGACCCGTGAGACCTTCTCCTGGGGCGACTATGTCGCGGAGGCGATGCCCGGCTGGCTCGAAGATCCCGAATCGATGGTTGTCGTATGCGTGTATGCGGACGATATCCCCGTAGCGTTGTCGAGGACACAGATGCTGTCTCCCACCGAGGGGTGGCTCAGCGCGGCCCGGGTCCACCCGGATCATCGGAGGTCGGGCATGGGGATGGCTATGAACGACTTTGGCGTGGATTGGGCCAGGGAAAGGGGCGCGCTGGTGGCCCGGCTCGCCACCGAGGCGGAGAACGAGGCGGCCCGGTCCCAGGTCGCCAAACTGGGCTATCGGCTCACCGGGCACTGGGCGTACGCCACCGCCACGGCCTCCACCGGCCGGCGGCTGGGCTCGAGCGAGCGCCTTCGACCGGGCGGGACGGTGGACGCCGACGCCGCCTGGACGTTCTGGTCGCAGAGCGATCTGGCCCACGCCGCCCGCGACCTCATCTCTCTCGGGTGGCGCTGGCGAAAGGCGACGCGCCACGACCTGGAGCGGGCCGTCGCAGCCCATAGCTTCTTTCAATGTCCGGCGGGCTGGGTGATCGCAGAGGCCGACGACGACGGGCTATCGGTGCGCTGGCTGGCCACGTCGTCCTTCGATGCGCCCCTCCTCATCGAGGGCCTACGCGATCTCCTCCGTGACGGGAGGAGGGGGCGGAGAGTCGAGGCGATGGTCCCGGTCACCGCTTGGAGCGTCGAGGCGCTGCAGCGCGAGGGCTTCGAGGTGAATCCGATCCAGATCTTCTCGAAGAGCCTCTAGTTTTGAGGGCGAAGGGGTGCAGGTCAGCCGACCATCGCCATGGTGGCCACCGCCCACACCACGAACATGATCGGCACGTCGACCGATGGCAGCCACTCCGGACCATCCGGATACCAGCGTGCGACCAGGGCGAGTGGCACCCCGAGCAGCGGCATGACGGTGAGACCTGCGATCCCCGCCGCCCTTATCCCTTCTGCCCCGGTTGTGATCGGCAGTGGCAGCCCGTCGAGAGAGTCGCCGATCAAGCTGTAGACGGTGAGCAGGGCCCACCCGATGACGAGCACTGCGATGATCCGCCCCAACCCGATCTCCCACAGCCTGAACCCGACCAGGTCCCGTCCCCGGCCCAAAGGGCCCTCGGCGGCGACGCCGAGACAGAACAAGCCGACGACTGCCAGGACGAGGGCGGAGCCGAGCATCGCACCAGTGGATAGGTCCTGGATGACATTGACCAGATCGAACCCGGCCAGGACGACCGAGACCGCCAGCCCGACCAGCAGGCTGCCCACCACCATCAGGCCGAGGTCGAGCATGGTCCCGAGCGCTCCATAGCCCAGAATCGCATACCGTTTCATCTGGGCGCGTGAGTCCGCCCGCACCATCTCGTCCGTCAATCTGGAGCCTCCTCGGCGGCGAGGTTACCGATCTGTCCCATCGCCTTGACGGCTGAGGCATACCACTCGATGGGGTGGGCGATCTCGTATCCCGGGCCGAGTGCCGATCGAATTTGCATCTCACAACCCGGGTTGGCCGAGGCGACTCTGTTCACGCCGGTGGAACGTATCTGATCCGCCTTGCGGTTTCCCAACTCCTGCGACGCCTCGGGCTGGAGAACTGTGTACAGGCCCGCCGCGCCACAACACATCCCGGCCGGGTCGATCTCGACCACTTCGTACCCGGCCGCCTCGAGCACGAGACGGGGCTCGGCGGTGACCCTCTGAGCATGCCGAAGATGACACGGGTCCTGGATCGCGATCCGACCAGATTCCGACGTCACCGTGGGGAGGAGGCCGGCCTCTATTGCCCGGGCCACCGCCACCGTCACGTCCAGCGCCCGATCACCCACCCGCTCGCCGTCATCGGCCCAGTGCCCATATTCCCGTACGTGAGCCGAGCAGCCGGCCGACGTGACGACCACCTGGTCGTAACCGGACAGGACCGGCAGGTTGCGGGAGGCCAGCGCCCTCGCCTCCCCGGCCTTCCCGTCGTGGGCGGCCAGAGCGCCGCAACAGGTCTGCCCGGCTGGGACCTCGACCCGGAACCCGGCCATCTCCAGGAGCTCGACCGCGGCGTGGTTGACCGGCCGGAACCACTCGTCTTGGATGCACCCGGCCAGCAGAGCCACCGTGCCCGAGACCCCGCTCCCCCCTACATGTCCCAGGGTCGGCGGGGGCAGCCTGCCGGGCCGGCGCAGCCCCGACGACAGCCTCCGATAGCGGGCCGGGGCCAGCGAGGTGACCCGGATGCGCTGCGCCGCCCGAAGGATGGCGCTCCCGGCTCGCAGGGATCTTCTGGAGCCGAGCACAGGGCCGAGGAGAAAGGAGCGGAGACGATGCGCCCGGCTGGGGCGTTGGGCGACGATCTCGGCCCGGGTCCCCTCCAGCGCCCTCCCGTAGGGGACCATCCCTGGGCAAACCGGCTCGCAGGCCCGGCAGCCGAGACAGAAATCGATGATCCCCTGGAACGGGCCGTCGACGTCGAGAACGCCCCGATGAACGGCCTTCATCGCCTGGAGCCGGCCCCGGGGCGATGCCGTCTCCCTCCCGGTGAGGCGAAACGTGGGGCAGGCTGGGAGACAGAGCCCGCATTGGACACAGGCGTTGAGCTCGTCTGTTGTCGGATGCTCGGTGGTCACCCAGCCCATCAGATCCCTCCCGGGAGCCGGCCCGGGTTGATGACCCGGGCCGGGTCGAACTGTGCGATGAGACGCCGCTGGATGTCGAGCCCGGGTGGTGGTCTCCCCCATGGATCGAACCCATCACCCCCTGGGGACGGGCCCGTGACCATCACCAGGGCGCCGCCCACTCCCTCGGCCCAATCGCGCAGGCCGGGGGCGGCTCCCGCATCCTCCGAAGAAGCGCGGATGTCGCCGGCGCCATGGACCGCCAGATGCCTCCACCCGTCGGGCAGCCGTTTCACTGCGTCCCCGGTCAGGGCGGGCGGGACCCGCAACGACCAGCGATACCGCCCCTGCGGGTCGGCCGGCCACCGATGCCCCTCACTGATGACCCCGCCGAGTCTGGCGCTGGACGCCGCCACTTCTTCGGGCGTGCCCCAGAGGAAGACCTTGAGCACTCCGTCGTCGTCGACGAAGGCCAGCGGGCGGGTGACGCGGCCGGCCGCATCGAGATCTTCGATGATGACCGTGGCCGCGGCCGGGGGCATGGGCCAGAGCTTGAGACAGACCGAGTAGATCACACCGAGTGAGCCGAAGGCGCCGACCACCAGGCGGGGAAGGTCGTAGCCCGAGACGTTCTTGACCACCCGGCCCCCACCCCGGATCACCCTGCCGTCGCCGGTGACCAGACGCACCTCGAGCATGCGCTCCCGTGTTCCGAGAAGCCGGGCCCGCCGCAACGAGGAGACGCCGGAGGCGATCACCCCGCCGACGGTGGACTCGCCCGGGACTTCGGGGAGCACGGCCGTCTGCGAACGACCGGCCAGAAGCGACTCGAGCTCGGCGACTGGTGTGCCTGCCCCCACGGTGACGGTGAGATCGTCGGGGTCCCATTCCTCGATCCCGGAGAAGCCGGACATGTGAAGGACGACGTCCGGAGGGAGAGGCGACCCGTAACCCTGTCTGGTCCCGCCTCCGACCACCTGGACGATTCTCCGCTCCGCGCTGGCCTGACGCAGCGACTCGCCCAAGGTGTCCACATCGGTGGGAGCGAGATGCTCCGGGCCGCCTCCGGCGGCTCCGGTCATAGCCATGCCCCGTCGGGGATCTCGCGTCTGACCCCGCCGAAGTCGAAGCAACGGGACCCTTCGGGCAGGACCTTGGCCGGGTTGAAGATCCCCTCGGGGTCGAAAGCCTCCTTGAGGCGAGCCTGGGCGTCGAGGTCGAGCTCGGTGAAGTCGGCCCGCATCATGTCCCGTTTCTCCAAACCGATCCCGTGCTCACCGGAGAGGGCGCCGCCCCGGCGAAGACAGGCGGCGACCATCTCCTCGCCCGCCCGGTGCACCCTCTCCATCATCCCCGGCTCGGAAGCGTCGAAGGCCATGAGCGGGTGCAGATTGCCGTCTCCGGCGTGGAACACGTTGTAGACGTCGAGCTCGTAGCGGGCGGCGATTTCCTCTATCTCCTCCATGGTCTCGACGAGACGGGAGCGGGGCACCACCGTGTCGTGCAGGTAGTAGTTGGGGGACACCTGGGCCACCGCGCCAAACGCCGACTTGCGGCCCTTCCACAGGATGGCGCGCTCGGCCTCGTCCTTGGCCACTTGGACCTGGCGGGCGCCGTTCTCCTTGCCGATCCGCGTGATCAGGGCCGCCTCGGCCTCGACCGCCTCCTCCTCGCCGACGACCTCGGCGAGGAGGATGGCGGCCGCATCGGTGGGGAGACCCGCCCCGAGCCAGTTCTCCACCGCGGTGGTCATCTTCTGGTCCATGATCTCCAACGCGGCCGGCACCAGACCTGCGGCGATGGTGTCGGAGACCGTCTTGGTGGCGCCGCTGAGCCGATCGAAGTCGAGCAGGAGTGTCCGCACGTCCGACTCGATCGGGAGGAGGCGGACCAGGGCCCGTGTCACCACACCGAGGGTCCCTTCGGAACCGACGATCAACCCTTTGAGGTCGAGACCCGGCATATCAGGAGCCTGGCCGCCGAGCACGAGGACCTCGCCTCCGGCAAGGACCACTTCGAGGCCGAGAACGTGGCTGGTGGTGGCCCCTTCGGCCAGGCAGTGGGCGCCACCGGAGTTGTTGGCGACGTTGCCTCCGATGGTGCAGGCCGATTGAGAAGACGGGTCGGGGGCGAAGCACAGACCATACGGCTCGGCCTCCTTGCTCAGGTCGAGGTTGATCACCCCGGCACCGACCCAGGCGGTCCGATTCGCCACGTCGATGTCGACCTGGTTCATAGACGTGGTGGACAGGACGATGCCGCCGTCGATCGGGACGGCGCCGGCGGCGAGCCCGGTGCCGGCGCCCCGGGCCACGATGGGCACCCCGTGTCTCTCGGCGACCCGCACCACCTCGGTCACCTCCTCGGTGGTGTGGGGGAACACGACACAAGTCGCCTCACCATGCATCAGCGAGGAGTCCCTCGAGTACAGGTAGAGCTCCACCGGCTCCTCGAGCACCCGATCCTCGCTCAACACACCCCGGAGATCCTCGACCAGGCTCACACCAGGAGCGTAGTTTTCGCGACCGCTACACCCAACGGGCACCCGGTCATGCCGCGCCCCACCCGCCGCCGCCGGGGGTGAGGACGAGAAGGCGATCGTCGCGGCGGACATCGACCGTGCTTTTGGAGGGGAGACGCTCGCGTTGGCCGTTACGCCGGATCAGCCAGTCTTCGCCGACGGCGCCGGCTCCGCCCCCGGCCAGACCCCAGGGATGATGCCGTCTCCGCTCTCCCATCAAAGACAGCGTGGCGTCGGACAGGAACCGGACCTCGCGTTCTATCCCCTCGCCACCTGGGAAACGACCCAACCCGCCGCTCCCCCGCCGCAGGGTGTAGCGCTGGACCCGGATCGGATAGTGGGAGTCGAGCGACTCGATCGGGGTGTTCTCGGTGTTGGTCATCCCGGTCTGGATCCCCGACTGCCCGGCCCGGCCCGGCCGGCCCCCCTGGCCACCTCCCATCGTCTCGTAATAGGCGAAGTCGTCGTTCCCGATGAGGATGTTGTTCATCGTCCCCTGCGAAGCCGCCGGGACCCGGTCCGGGGCGGCCTGGGCCAGGGCCCCGAGCAGGACATCGGCGATCCGCTGGCTGGTCTCGACGTTGCCCGCCGCCACCGCGGCCGGGGCATTGGCGTTGACCACCGAGCCCTTGGGCACGACCAGATCGAGAGGCCGATAGCAGCCTCCATTCGCCGGGATGGTCGGATCGGCGGCGACCCGCACCGCGTAGTAGAGACAGGATCGGGTCACCGCCTCCACCGCGTTGAAGTTGGACGCGACCTGGTCGTCGCTGCCGGTGAAGTCGGCGACGAGGCGCCCATCGGAGATGGTGACGTTGACCCTGATGACAACGTCCTCCTCACCCATCTCCATGAAGTCGACGAACGAGTAATCCCCTTCGGGCAGCAGCCCCAATGCGGCTCGCATCCGACGCTCTCCGTAGTCGAGGAGCGACTCGGACAGCGACTCGAACTCGTCCACACCGTCCCGGCGGACCAACTCGGTGAGCCGCTTCGCCCCAACCGCGTTGGCCCCGATCTGGGCCGCCAGGTCGCCCCTTCGCTCCCATGGCGTGCGCGAGGCGGCGATGAAAGGCTCGGCGAACTCCTCGGCCCAGTCCCCATCGGCATAGGCCACGGTGGGCGGGACCCGGTGACCCTCCTGGGCGAGCGTTACGGCGTGAGCCGGCATCGACCCGGGGGCCTCACCACCCACATCGGCGTGATGGGCCCGGTTGGCCACCCAGGCAACGTGACGGGAGCCGACGAACACCGGAGCGAGCAGGGTCAGGTCGTTGAGATGGGTCCCGCCGGCATAAGGATCGTTGACCGCGTATTGGACGCCGGGCACCGGCTCGAACCGGGCCAGGCAGGCCGCCACCGACTCCGGCATCGACCCGAGATGGACCGGGATGTGCTCGGCCTGGGCCAACATGGCCCCCTCGGCCGAGAACAAGGCAGCAGAGCAATCTGCCCGCTCCTTGATGTTGGGCGACAGTGAGGCGTGTCTCAGCACCATCCCCATCTCGTCGGCCACGGAGGAGAGACGATGACGGGCGACCTCGAGGGTGATCGGATCGCCGGTCAAGACACGATCCAGGCGATCATGGCCGGATGGCCCGAGGAGACGAAACGCTGAGCACCACCAATCAAGCCCACAACATAAGCATCTCGATCGAACGTGACCTCGACGAGGTGTACGAGTTCACCGGCCGCCCGGAGAACTTCCCCCGCTGGGCCACCGGTCTGGCCACCGCCCTCGAGCCCGAAGGCGACCATTGGGTTGCGCAGAGCCCGGACGGGCCGATCGAGGTGCGGTTCACCCCCCGCAACGAGTACGGGGTGCTCGACCATCACCTGACCGTGCCCAACGGGATCGAGGTGTACGTGCCGATGCGGGTGGTGGCCAACGGCTCGGGCAGCGAGGTGACCTTCACCCTGTTCCGCACTCCCGGGATGAGCGACGAGATCCTGGCCCGGGACATCGAGTGGGTCACCAAGGACCTGGAACGGCTCAAGACCCTGCTCGAGTCTCGAGCCGGATAACCGGCTCAGACGACAAGGTGACGTATGTGGCGGGTCGCCTCTCGATAGGACAAGGCGGACATCCGGTCACGGTGCTCCCGGACGAACCCGGCCACCGCTCCCGGATCCGTCTTCGCATGCTCACGCAGAGCCCAGCCGATCGCCTTCCGTATGAAGAACTCCCGCTCGAAGGCACGGCTCGCGCAGAATCGGAAGAGCCGATCGACGTCGGTCAGTTCTTTGGCCCCGATCTGGCACAGGATGACCGCGCGCCGCAGCCACATGTCCTCGTCGTCGATCCAGGCGTCGACCACCGGCCAGGTCTGAGCTGGATACGCCACGACCAGGGAGCGGATCAGCTTGGTCGCGATCTCGTCGACGAAATCCCACCATGCCCCTTCGACGATGAGGCGTCGGTAGAGCGAAAGCGAAGCCGGGGCCACATGCTCCTCGAAATGACGGGCCACTCCCAGGGCCAGGTACTTCTCCTCGCGGTGAGGCAAGGCCCACAGCCCCAGGATCAGTTCCTCGTATTCACCCCGATCGGTCGGCGGGAACTCGCCCACCAGCTCACGCAGGATCCTGACGCGTGCCGGCTTCTGCACCCCGTAGAAGGGCATGTCAGTCTTCATGTACGCCTGCATGCCCGCCGCCTTGTCGGGGTTGGCCTGGGCCTGGAGGGCGGCCTGGACGAATTTGCCTGCTTCGGTGACCCGGCTCACCAAAACACTTCCAGGGTCCCGTCCTCATGGACGGAGAGGCTGTCGTCTGGCTCGAGCCAGACCGCCGAGTCCCGTTCCACCACGATGGCCGGGCCCCGCGTCTCGAACCCGGAGGGCAAGTCTGCCCGGGCCCAAACCGGGACATCGAGCGCTCGATCCCCCACCACCGTCGTCGATCGAGAGGCAGTCGGCGCCTGCGCGGGGCGCAGACGGGGGAGGTCGTCCCAGTACACAGGAGGACGGCCCGACATCACTGCACGCACCGTGACCAACTCGATCGGCTCCGCCGAGCGCACGAACCCGAATCGGGCCCGGTGAGCCGTCTCGAACTCGGCTCTCAACTCGTCCCAACTCGAGCTCAGGGGGACGGACAGCTCATGAGACTGCCCGACATAACGGAGCTCGGCCCAGCCGGTCAACTCGTCACCTGCCACACCATGGTGGTCCCCGAATGTGGCGCGTGCTTCGTCGAATATGCCGCGGGCGACGCTGCCGAGGCGTGCCGATCCCTCTTCCAGCATCACCGTCCGCTCGGCATCGCTGCTCGGGGCGGCGAGGAGCAGGCCAAGCGCGGAGAAGACCCCCGACAAGGGCGGGATGAAGGTGGTCCTGATCCCCAGCCGTTTGGCGAGACGGGTGGCGTGGAGAGCACCGGCGCCTCCGAAGGCAACCAGTGCGGAGTCCCGGGGATCGATCCCTTCCTCCACCGACACCGCCCTCAGTGCCCGTTCCATATGGGTGTCCACCACCTCGATGATCCCTGCCGCCAACGCCTCCGCCCCCATCGAGAGCGTCGTGCCGAGGCCGCTCAGCGCGGTACTCGCCGCGGCCACATCGAGAGCCACCGACCCACCGAGCGCCGTGTCGGGGGGAATCCGACCGAGCACGACATTGGCATCCGTGACCGTGGCCAGATTCCCACCGAGACCGTACGCGGCCGGTCCGGGATGGGCGCCCGCGGAACGGGGCCCCACCCGGAGCGCACCACCCTCATCGACCCAGGCCAAGCTGCCTCCTCCTGCACCTATGGTCCGCACCGGAAGTGAAGGCACCCGATTGACCCAGCCCGCGCTCCGATGCCGGCCCCCTCCACCTGCCTGACCATCGATACGGCAGACGTCGGTCGATGTCCCGCCCATGTCAAAGCTGATGACAGAAGCCTGGCCCTTGGCCGACCCCATAGCCCTCGCCGCCACCACGCCCGCGGCCGGGCCGGAGAGGACGAGCCGTCCCGCGTACCCGGCGGCGGAGGCGAAGGGGAGCAGCCCGCCCGACGAGGTCATCACCAGCCGCTGGCCGGCGGGCACCTCGCGATCGAGCCGGGCGAGGTATCCGGCCACTTCCGGGGTCAGGTAGGCGTTGAGGACGGTGGTGGCGATCCGCTCGTACTCGCGAAAGGCGGGAGAGACCACCGCCCCCACCGAGACCGGGATTTCGAGCTCGGCGGCGAGCCGCTCGGCGAGCTCCAACTCCGGTAACGGGTCGAGGTAGGAGCGGACCAGGGCGACTGCGACCGCATCCGCCTGCGTCAGCCGGGTTCGCAGGGCGTCGAAGTCGTCGTCGTAGCCAATTCGGAGCGAGCGGGGAGCAAGGGCGAGGGGCCGGTCGACGAAGGAGTCGTAGAGCGACGGGCGGGACTGACGCCCGATCTCGATCAAATCTTCGAATCCGGGACTCGTGACCAGGGCGGTGACCGCCCCTCTACCTTCGAGCAGGGCATTGGTCCCGGCAGTCGTCCCATGGAGGAACGTGGTCTCCGAGCCGATGCCCGTGTCTCTCGACGCCTGGGCGACGGCGACCGCTTGATCCGCCGTGGTGGGCAGCTTGCGACCACTGATCGACTCCCCGTCGAACACGACCACATCTGTGAAGGTGCCCCCGACGTCCACCCCGACGGTCAAGGTCACCCGATTACCCTCGGCTCGACATGGCAGTGACAGTCAGCCCATCACCGAATCCGAATGCGATGAGATTCTCGGTAGGGGCCGCGGTCGGCGGACCCACCACCCACGTCCGGGGGAGCGAGCCCACCGAGGCGTTCGCCCGCGATCTGCTCGCCCTCGACGGGGTGAGCAGCATCTTCATGACCGCAGACTTCGTGACCATCTCCAAGACCCCCGAGGTGGCCTGGGAAACGATCGTCCCCGAAGCCACTCAGATCCTAGAGACCGAGTTCGGCGCCTGATCGACGCCTCCTCCACCCCGGCTCAGGGAGGGCGGGGCGAGACGGAGACGGGGCGGCTCACCCCGTCGGGGGTCGTCACGAGGACCACGACCCGCCAATCCCCGTCAGGTGCCTGGATGCCCCCGATCACCTCGATCCCGCCTGCCAGCTCGAGGGCGGCCGCACCAACCTCCTCGGGGACTGCGCCGAGGGTCAGCTGATGTGCCGGGCCCGCCGATGCGGAACGGAGCTCGGGAGGAGCGATCACCTGGGGCATCCCGTCGACGAGCGAGACGTCGACCGCCAGCTCCAGAGGTGCTTGACGCTGGTAGACCTGGTCGTTCTCGGCCGCCAGGGACCGGGCGAGCACCGTCACCCGATAGTCGAGCGGGGCGATCTCCTCCACGGTCGAGGCGCGTACCCATTCGACGAACACCCGAGTGCCCTCATCTGCAGCCGGGAGCGGAACCCCGGCCGGCATCATCGCGGTGAGCGCGGCGCGCCCCTGCTCTGACCCGTCCACGGTGAGGTACTCGGCCACGAACCACTCGGCGTGAGCCGTGACCCGGTCGATGGCTCGCTCCGGGTGCACCGCATAGAGATCGGCCTCAGCGGTCACCACCGGCGACGTCGAAGCAGTCGGGGGAAGGGCGGGCACCGGAGCAGCGGTAGGGGCCGGGCCCGCCGTCGTGGGGGCCGCCGACACGCTGGTGGCGACCGCAATCGCCGGAGGGCGGTTGCTCATGAATGAGTAGGCCAGGGCGCCCAGGACGATTGCCCCGGCCACCCCCAGCGTCATCCACTGACGGTCGCTCTTCTTCTCCTCCAGCGTCTCCCAGGGGATGCGCTCGTAGACCTCGTTCCTCTCCGACTCCATGGCTCCGAACCTATGGACCGTCGACCCCGGCTGCAAGGGGTATGTCCCCGAGCCCTTTTGGGCACTCGGCGGCGAGGCGCGGGGAACCAGAGGCTCCCAGCTATCGTTTCGCCGGTCATGGCAGTCAACCCCGACCCGAAACCGGGCCGCTGGATCCTCCCTTTGGTCATCCTGGGGATGATGGCGTTCACCTATTTCTTCGTTCGCTCCCTGCCCGAGGCGTCCCCGGACACCTCACTTGCCGCCGGGCCGTCGACCACGGCCGGGGCGGGCAGCGACGGCAGCACCACCACGGTGCCCGGCGAACCAGGGGCCACCGTCGACGACGCCGCCGCCACCTACCTGGCCGAGCTGGATCGGATCAATGGCGAACTGGCAGCCCTCGACGCCGAGCTGACCGCGGTCAACACGGGGTTCGACGCCGACCCGAGAGAGATCGAATACGGAGACGCCGAACCTCGCTTCGAGGCGGTCGTCACCGGCGCCCAGGGTCTGGCCGACCAGGTGGCCGCCTTGGTCCCGCCGGCGGGTCTGGAAGCGAACCAGGAGGCCCTGTCCGGTTCCCTCGGTCTGGCTGCGGCGGCTGCGGCGGAGGCGCTCACCGGGCTGCAGTCGGACGATCCGGGAGACCTGCGTCGTTCCGCAGTGGCCGCCTTCACCACCGCCGCCACCGACTTCGACGCCGAAGTGGAGAACGCCCGGTCGGCAGCCGGAGCAGCGCCCGACGCCTGATGGCCGTCGAGGTCCGGGCCATCGAGCCCGCCGAATTCGAGACCATGAGGCAAACCATGGGTCTGGTCTTCGGCTTCGACCCGCCCGAGGGTGACGAGAGGTTCCGGCGCCTCGTCCCTCTCGACCGGACTCGATGCGGGTTCGACCAGGGGCGGATGGTCAGCACCCTGGGCACCTTCGACCTGACGATGACGGTCCCCGGAGGCGCGGTCGCATGTGGCGGCACCACGATGGTGGCGGTGGTCCCCACCCACCGAAGACAGGGGCTGCTCCGGGCGATGATGGGGTCCCATCTCGACGACGTGAGGGAACATGAGGAGCCGATCGCCGGTTTGTGGGCGTCGGACAGCGCCATCTACGGACGATTCGGCTACGGGTGTGCCTCGATCTCCTCCGAGATCGCCGTCAAGAGGGGTCATGTCGGCTTTCACCGTCTCGCCCCGGAGGCGTCGCCGGTCCGCATGATCGGCCGGGAGGAAGCGATCCGGGTCGCGCCGACGGTCTACCGAGAACTGCAGCCTCGCTTCCCCGGATTCTTCGCCCGCAACGCCGACTGGTGGGAGAGTCGTTCGTTTCGCGACACCGACTCGTCGCGTCACGGAGCAACTTCGCTGCGCTATGCCGTGGTCGACGGTGATGACGGGATTGCGGGCTATGTCACCTTTCGCACCAAGTCGGACTGGGAAGAAGGGCACGGGAGCGGCGAGGTGCGGGTCAAGGATCTGTTCGGGACCACACCCGAATCGTGGGGCGCCCTCTGGTCCTTCGTCGTCAGCCAGGACCTGGTTTCGCAGACGGTGGCCGATCTCCGATCGCCTCGAGATCCGATCTTCGACCTTCTCGAGGGATCGCGACGGGCCCGGGCGGTGCAAGGCGACGGATTGTGGGTCCGGATCATGGATGTGCCCGGCGCGCTGAAGGCACGCTCCTATTCCGCCCCCATCGACGTCGTGCTCGGTGTCTCCGACCCGCTCGGCGACATCTCCGGTACCTACCGGCTCAGCGCCAACGGGGCTGACGTCACCTGTTCATCCACCGGAGACGAGGCCGACGTGATGCTCGACCTCGAGGACCTGAGCGCCGGTTATCTGGGGCTGGCCCGATTCCGGGAGTTGGCGCGGGTCGGGCGGGTGTCGGGAGGCGATCACGCCCTGGCCGCCATGGACACCGCCTTCCGCTGGGATCCCCAGCCCTGGTGCCCCGAGATCTTCTGAGCATCGACGAGAGCCCGCCTGCCGACGGGCCCTCGTCTCAGTACCGGGTACTTGGTACCGGGTACCGAAGTCCGTGACCGATCGGGTCACAGACTTCGACTAGATGTCGTAGTAGAGGCTGAACTCGTGCGGATGGGGGCGGAGACGGATCGGATCCACCTCGTGCTCGATCTTGTAGTCGATCCAGGCGTCGATCAGCTCTTTGGAGAACACGCCGCCCTGGAGCAGGAACTCGTGATCCTCGCGCAGGGCGTCCAGTGCCTCGGAGAGACTGCCCGGCACCGAAGGCAACCCGGCCAGCTCCGCCGGGGGCAGGTCGTAGATGTCCTTGTCCACCGGGTCGTGCGGCTCGATCCGGTTCTGCACCCCGTCCAGACCCGCCATCAGCATGGCGGCGAAGGCCAGATACGGGTTGCAGGACGGATCGGGACAGCGGAACTCGAGCCGCTTGGCCGCAGGGGCCTGCGAGTACTGGGGTATCCGGATCGCCGCCGACCGGTTCCGGCTCGAGTAGACCAGGTTCACCGGTGCCTCGTAGCCGGGCACGAGCCGGTGGTACGAGTTCGTGGTCGGGGCGGCAAAGGCCAGGATGGCGGACGCGTGCTTGAGCAGGCCGCCGATGTACCAACGGGCCATGTCGGAGAGCCCGGCGTACCCGGACTCGTCGAAGAACAGAGGCTCGCCGTCCTTCCACAACGACTGGTGGGTGTGCATCCCCGAGCCGTTGTCCTCGAATATCGGCTTGGGCATGAAGGTGACCGACTTGCCCGCCTCCCATGCCGTGTTCTTCACGATGTACTTGTACAGGGTGACGTTGTCCGCGGTCCGCAACAG
>Ga0299913_10000429_pt1 | contig 26486 bp, 23 predicted proteins | sample RVTome_9_FD_201360 | JGI IMG/M metagenome (GOLD analysis project Ga0299913, IMG submission 201360) | Soil microbial communities from uranium-contaminated site in the Upper Colorado River Basin, Wyoming, United States - RVT155D38 (version 2) ... | reverse complement strand
CCCCTCACGAGCCGATGCCGGTGAGGGCGCGGACCTCCATCTCGGCCTGCTTGACGCGGGAGTTGTCGTCGGGGGAGAGGATCGTGCCGAGGAAGCCGAAGAGGAACGACAGGGGGATGGAGACCAGGCCGGGGTTGTTGAGGGGGAACCAGCCGAAGTCCATGGTGGGGAAGATCGAGGTGGGGGCTCCCGACACCACCGGCGAGAAGATCACCAGGACCAGGCAGGACACCAGGCCGCCGTAGATGCCGCACAGGGTGCCCGTGGTGTTGAAGCGGTGCCAGAACAGCGAGTAGAGCAGCGTCGACAGGTTGGCCGACGCCGCGAAGGCGAAGGCGAGCGCGACCAGGAACGCGATGTTCTGGCCGTTGAACAGGATGCCACCCATGATCGCCAGTAGCCCGATGACGAGCGCGGTGAGGCGGGCGACGCGGACCTCGGCGACCGGGTCGCTGGCGCCGCGGCGGACGATGTTGGCGTAGACGTCGTGGGCGAACGAGGCGGAGGCGGTGAGGGTCAGCCCGGCGACGACGGCGAGGATGGTCGCGAAGGCGACCGCCGCCACGATGCCGAGCAGCACGGCGCCGCCGACCTCCAGCGCCAGCAGCGGGGCCGCGGAGTTCTCGCCGCCGGGTGCGGCCTTGATCGCCGACGAGCCGACGACCGCCGACGCGCCGTAGCCGATGACGAGCGTGGCGAGGTAGAAGCCGCACATGATGGAGGTCGCCCACACGACGGACCGGCGGGCCTGCAGGGCGTTGGGCACCGTGTAGAAGCGCATGAGCACGTGCGGCAGGCCGGCCGTGCCGAGGATGAGCGCGAGCGACAGCGACACGAAGTCGAGCTTCGTCAGCGAACTCTTGCCGTACGCCGCGCCCGGTTCGATGATGCGCGAGCCGATCGCGTTGTTGTCCGCGGCGTTGGACAGCAGCGACGAGATGCTGAAGCCGTACTTGCCGAGTAGGAACACGGTGAGCAGCGCGACGCACAGCAGCAGCATGGTGGCCTTGATGATCTGCACCCAGGTGGTGCCGCGCATCCCGCCGACCAGCACGTAGAAGATCATCACGAGCCCGACGACGGCGATCACCAGGGACTGCGCGGCGCGCGAGTGCACGCCGAGCAGCAGCGCGATCAGCCCGCCGGCTCCGGCCATCTGGGCGAGCATGTAGAACAGCGAGATCACCAGCGTCGAGGTGGCCGCGGCGGCCCGCACCGGGCGCTGCCGCATGCGGAACGACAGCACGTCGCCCATGGTGAAGCGGCCGGTGTTGCGCAGCAGTTCGGCGATCAGCAGCAGGTTCACCAGCCAGCCGACGAGGAAACCGATCGAGTACAGGAAGCCGTCGTAGCCGCGCACCGCGATGGCGCCGGCGATGCCGAGGAAGGACGCGGCCGACAGGTAGTCGCCGGCCAGCGCCATGCCGTTCTGCGCACCGGTGAACCGGCCGCCGGCCGCGTAGTAGTCCGACGTGCTGTTGGTGCGGCTGCCGGCGCGGTACACCGCGAACAGGGTGACTGCGACGAACGCCGCGAAGACGCCCGTGTTGATCAACGGGTTGCCGGTCGCCGCCGAAGCGGCCTGGACTGGGCTCATCGGGGCATGACTCCAATGCTGCTGCGGACGGCGGCGACCTGCGGATCGATCCGGGCCCGCGCGTACCGCAGGTAGCCGATCATGATCAGGATCGTGGTCACGAACTGCAGCACGCCCAGCACGAGGCCGACGGTGATCTCGCCGCTGATCCGGCGGCTCATCAGGCCGTGGGCGTAGGCCGCGAGCAGGACGTAACAGAGGTACCAGCCGAAGAACAGCGCGCTCATCGGGAAGACGAAGCGGCGCAGCCGGCGGCGCAGCAGGACGAACTCGTCGCTGCGCTGGACGGCGATGAAGTCGATCTCGGTAGGTGCCGGACGGGACTCGTGATCGACACCCCCGAAGGTCGCGTGGGGTCGGTCGGGATTGGTGACTACGGTGGTCAATGGGGCTCCCGGCAAAAGCAACTCGGGGCGTGCGCATGGGCGAGCGGCATGCTAGCCAGGAATTTCCCGAAAGCGGGAATTCGATCACCCGTCCAGGGTGCGCGGAACCCGTCTTTCGGTCACTCGACACGGTGAACGCGCGGCCTCGATCGTGTGATTGACGGCACCCCTTCCGCATGATGCCGAACGCAGCGCGCAATCGCCGCCGGTGCGCGGTGAACTCCATAGAGCGTTTGTTTACGAAATGAATTGTGCACAGCGTCGCGGGCAATGATCTTCACCCGCGCCGGGGACGGTTTCGACGGGCGCGACACGCTAAAAGCGCAGGTCAGCGCCGGTTCTGAGGGCGATTCGGCTATTTCGGGTCCGGCCAGCGAGAATCACGCGGTCACCGTGTTACTGCGGCGCAATCGCCGCCGGGAAGGACCGTGTGATGACCTCAGGTCAACCTTTGACCCAACAACCGTCGCCCCGGCCATCGAACTGGGCCGTACTCGTGCGATGGCGTAACTGGCGGCTGCCGGTGAAACTGGCCGCGGTTACCGCGGTGCCGGTACTACTCGCGCTCGCGCTCGGTGTATTGACCGTGCGCACGCAGGTGGAACGCGCCGCGGTATACGAGCGCTCGGACCGCCTGGTCGTACTCGGCGAGTCGGTGCTCGGACTCGTCGACGGGCTGCACGGCGAGCGCGACGCGTCCGCCAGGTTGCTCGCCGCGCCAGGGCAGGACGCCACCGTGCTGCGCGAGCGGCATCGCCAGGTGGACGGCGCGCTGATCGCCATGCGCGGCAGCGCCGCCGACCTGGTGCGGCCCAGCGAGTCGATCAAGGCCAGGCTGGCCGAGGCCGACCGCCGGATCGAGGCACTCGAGCCGCTGCGCGGACAGGTGGGCACCGCCGGCATCGGCGCCGGCGCCGCCATCGACGCGTACGGCGCGATCGTCGACGGGCTGCTCCAGGTGCATCTCGTGCTGGCCAGCGACATCGCCGACGCGGAACTGGCCCGCGCCGCCACCGCGCTGCACGATCTCGCCGAGGCCACCGACCAGCTGTACCTGCAGCAGGGCGTGGTGGCGGTCGGCGTCGCCGGCGGTGCCATCACGCCGGAGGCGCGCAATGCGCTGCGCACCTCGCACGCGCGGCTTGCCGACAAGCTCGGCGACTTCCGGGCCACGGCCAGCGCGGCGCAGCTCGACGACTACGACCGCACGGTCGCCGGGCCCGCGGTGGACAGCCGTGACCAGCAGGTGCGCGCGCTGCTCGACGGGTCGCCACCGGACAGTGCCGCCGGATGGGCCGCCGGATGGGCCGCCGGATGGGCCGCCGAGTGGGAGGCCGCCTCCGGCGCGACCATCGCCATGACCAGGGCCGTCGCCGACCGCATCGCCGGACCGCTGCGCGAGTCGTCGGCCCGGCTGCAGGCCGGCGCGAGCGACCGGGCGGGACTGGCGTCGGTGATCCTGTTCGCCGCGCTGGTGCTGGCGGCCGGTGTCGGCATCGCGGTCACCAGGCAGCTGCTCGTCTCGCTCGGCACGCTGCGCCGCACGGCGCTGGAGGTCGCCGACCGCGAGCTGCCGGCCGCCGTCGCCACCATCCGCGGCGGCGGGCTGCCGGACACCGCGGCGCGACCGGTGCCCGTGCACACCACCGAGGACGTCGGCGAGCTGGCCCGCGCATTCGACGCCGTGCACCAGCAGGCGCTGCGGCTGGCCGCCGACGAGACCATCCTGCGCACCGGATACAGCGGCGTGTTCGTCAACCTGTCCCGCCGCAGCCAGGGGCTCGTGCAGCGGCAGCTGCAGCTGCTCGAACGGCTCGAACGCGACGAGGAGGACGCCGAGCAGCTCGCCACGCTGTTCCAGCTGGACCACCTGGCCACCCGGATGCGGCGCAACAACGAGAACCTCATGGTGCTGTCCGGCAGCGACCTGGCCAGGCGGTCGAGCGAGCCGGCGCCACTGGTCGACCTGCTGCGCGCCGCGATCTCCGAGATCGAGCACTACCAGCGCGTCGAGCTGCGCCCGCCGCCCACCGTGGCGGTGGTCGGGCACGCCGGCGGTGACCTGGTCCGGCTGATCGCCGAGCTGCTGGACAACGCGACGGCGTTCTCGCCGCCGGACACGCCCGTGACGGTCGCCGCCCACCGCGCCGACACCGGGGCGGTCGTGGTGAATGTGATCGACCACGGCATCGGCATGAGCGACGCGGAGATCGACGAGGCCAACCGCCGGCTGCGCGACACCGGACCGGTCGACCTGCCGGCCTCCCGCCGGATGGGCCTGTTCGTGGTCGGCCGGCTGGCCGGCAGGCACGGCTTCGGCGTCCGGCTGCACGGCGGCAAGGACCTGCAGGGTGTGCAGGCCACCGTCACGGTGCCGGCCGAGCTGGCGGTGGCCGCCGGGTCGGCGTCGCAGCCGGTCGCGGCGCAGCCGCAGGTGCCGTCCACGCCGTTGCATCCGGCCCGGCCCCCCGGCCGAGGGAGGGAGTCACAGCCCCCCGGCCGAGGGAGGGAGTCACAGCCCGCCGGCTGGGGGAGGGAGATCCAGCCGGCGATGCCGGAGCCGATTGCGGCCGGCGAGCTGCCCAGGCGTGCGAGGTACGTCAACGGGTCGGCACGCAACGGCGTCGGCGTCCTGAACGGGCACCCCCAGGCGGCCGAGCCGGCGCTCGGCGAGTGGCCGAGCTGGTGGGACACCACCGGCCCGCCGCCGGTCGCCCAGCCGCCCGTACGCGGGGACGTGCACATCACCGAGGAGACCACGCCGATCTTCGACCAGATGGTGTCGGCCTGGTTCGAGGCGCCGGACGGCGTGCCGACGGACTGGCCGAGCGCCGACCCGGACACCGCGGTCTTCCCCGCGGCCGGCGCGGCTGGCGCGGCCAGCGGGGTCGGTGGGGTCGGCGCGGCTGGCGCGGCCAGCGGGATCGGCGGGGTCGGCGTCGCGGGCGCGGCAAGCGCGGTCGCCGGCCCACAAGAGGAGCGCCGGCCGCGCTGGGAGTCCGCGGCCGACGGCGGCTGGCTGGCCGCGCGGACGGTGTCCACCGCAACCCCGACCGACTTCACCCCGGCCGGCCTGCCGAAGCGCCAGCCGAGGCAGAGCCTGCTGCCGGGCAGCATCGCGACCGAAACGCAGGCGCCGGCCGCGACCGACCGGGACGCCGACGACGTGCGCGGCCGGCTGAGCAGCCTGCGCGACGGCATCACCCGCGGCCGGCACAGCGTCGAAGCGCCGTCCGCGGGCCCGAGCACCCGCACCGACGGACCGCTTGCGGGCCCGAGCACCCGCACCGACGGACCGCTTGCGGGTCCGAGCACCCGCACCGACGCCGAAGCACCGAGAGGGGAGAGCGCATGACCCAGGTCCAGGGCCAGAACCAGTTCGGCTGGCTGGTCACCGACTTCACCGAGCGGGTGCCAGGCGTGGCGCACGCGGTCGTGGTGTCGGCCGACGGGCTGCTGCTCGCCGCGTCGGCCAGGCTGCCCGTCGACCGCGCCGACCAGCTGGCCGCGGTGGCGTCCGGGCTGGTCAGCCTCACCCAGGGCGCGGCGCGCTGCTTCGAGGCCGGGAGTGTGCGGGAGACCGTCGTCGAGATGGAGCGCGGCGTGATGCTGGTGATGTCGATCAGCGACGGCTCCAGCCTCGCCGTGCTGGCCGATCCGCGTTGCGACATCGGCCAGGTCGCGTACGAGATGACCCTGCTCGTCGACCGGGTGGGCCGGATGCTCACCCCGGAGCTGCGCGCCCAGCTGCAGGGCTCGGCGCTGCTCGGACAGCCGGCGTGAGCTTGCCATGACCGATGGTCCCGAGCCGACCTTCGCCGACGTGCTGAACGGGCTCACGTTCGGCCGCCGGCGTGGTCAACACGCGAGGCACGAGGAACCGGAGCCGCAGCCGGTCGCGCTGCCGGTCGCCGACGACCCGCCGGGCGAGCCCGTGGAGGTCGTGGAGTCCGCGGCCATCGTCCGCCCGTACGCGTGGACCCGCGGCCGCACCAGGTCGTCGCTCGACCTGCAGGTCGAGACGATGGTCTCGGTGGCGCGGTGGCTGGACGGGGTCAAGCCGGGACCGCTGGAGCACCGCACGATCGTCGAGCTGTGCCGGACGCCGCGGTCGGTGGCCGAGGTGGCCGCGCTGCTCGGCGTGCCGCTGGGCGTGGCGAAGGTCCTGATCAGCGACATGGCCGAGGCCGGGCTGCTCACCGTGCACCTCACGATCGGCACGGCCAGCGGCATCGCGCATCTGAACCTGATGGAAAGGGTGTTGAGTGGACTGCGTCGACTCTGAGGGCCGCTCCGCGCCCAGGGCCGGTCTGACCTCCGCGAAGATCGTCGTCGCCGGTGGCTTCGGCGCCGGCAAGACGACCTTCGTCGGCTCGGTGTCGGAGATCGTCCCGCTGACCACCGAGGCGGTGATGACCGATGCCAGCATCGGCATCGACGACACCGGCCACACGCCTGGCAAGACCACGACCACGGTCGCCATGGACTTCGGCCGGGTGTCGCTCGAAGACGACCTCGTGCTCTACCTGTTCGGCACGCCGGGGCAGCACCGCTTCTGGTTCATGTGGGACGACCTGGTGCGCGGCGCGATCGGGGCCGTGGTGCTGGTGGACACCCGCCGGCTGGCCGACTCGTTCGCGCCCGTCGACTTCTTCGAGGAACGCGGGCTGCCGTTCGTCCTCGGGCTGAACTGCTTCGACGGCGTGCAGCTGCACGCCGCGGACGACGTGCGGGCCGCGATGGGTGTCGGGCCGGAGGTGCCGATGATGACGTGCGACGCGCGGAACCGGGAGTCGGTCAAGCAGGCGCTGATCACGCTCGTCGAGCACGCCATGCGGTGCTGGGTGGCCGCCGGTGCCGACGGGGCCAGGCAGCCGGCCGGCCGCAGGTAAGTCGGTCGGAACCGGGCGCGGTGTGCTGGCAGAATCCGAAGCCATGTCGTCACAACTGCCCCGCGTGCTCTCCGGTATCCAGCCGACGTCGGACTCCTTCCAGCTCGGCAACTACCTGGGCGCGATCCGGCAGTGGGTGGCGTTGCAGGAGACGCACGACGCGTTCTACTGCGTCGTCGACCTGCATGCGATCACCGTCGAGCACGACCCGGCGCTGCTGCGGTCCCGCACCAGGGCCGCGGCCGCGCAGCTGCTCGCGCTCGGCATCGACCCAGAGCGGTCCACCCTGTTCGTGCAGAGCCACGTGTCGGAGCACGCCCAGCTCGGTTGGGTGCTCGGCTGCATCACCGGCTTCGGCGAGGCCGGGCGGATGACCCAGTTCAAGGACAAGTCGGGTCGTCATGGCGCCGACCGCACCACGGTGGGCCTGTTCACCTATCCGATCCTGCAGGCCGCGGACATCCTGCTCTACCAGGCCGACTCGGTGCCGGTCGGCGAGGACCAGCGGCAGCACCTCGAGCTGACGAGGGACCTGGCGCAGCGGTTCAACACCAGGTTCGGGCAGACGTTCACGGTGCCGTCGGCGCACATCGTCACGGGCACCGCCAAGATCTACGACCTGCAGACGCCGGACAAGCAGATGAGCAAGAGCCTGCCTGGACCCGGCTGCGTGTTCCTGCTGGACGATCCGGCCGTGTCGGCCAAGAAGGTGCGCTCCGCGGTCACCGACACCGGGCGGGAGATCCGCTACGACGTCGAGCACAAGCCGGGAGTGTCCAACCTGCTGGTGATCTACTCGGCGCTGACCGGACGGCCGGTCGCCGAGCTGGAGGCCGACTACCAGGGCAAGGGCTACGGCGACCTCAAGAAGGACCTGGCCGCGGTGCTCACCGACTTCGTGACGCCGCTGCGCGCGGCCGTGCGGTCCTACCTGGACGACCCGACCGAGCTGGACAAGCTGCTCGCCCGCGGCGCCGACCGCGCCCGCGCCGTGGCGTCCGAGACGCTGCGCGCGGCATACGACCGGGTGGGTTTCCTGCCGCCCGGCTGAAGGTCCGCGGGCGCGGGCGAGACGCCTCGGCCAGACTGTCCAGTGTGGACACCAAGAAGCCGTCCCCGATCAGCCGGCTGCGGGACCGGTACGAGTGGCTGGACCACGCCGTGCGCGCGGCCGGGCGGTACCAGACCAACCACGGTAACCACTACGCCGCCGCGGTCACCTACTTCAGCGTGCTGGCCCTGTTCCCGCTGCTGATGATCGCGTTCTCGATCCTCGGCTTCGTGCTGTTCAACCAGCCCGAGCTGGTGGCGCGGCTGAAGTCGGAGGTCAACGACGCCGCGCCGACCGGGCTGGGCGATCCGCTCGGCAAGATCGTCGACCAGGCCGTCGAGCAGCGCACCGCGGTCGGCGTGATCGGCCTGCTCGGCGCCGCGTACTCGGGGCTGGGCTGGATGAACAACCTGCGCGAGGCGCTCACCGCGCAGTGGGAGCAGGTGCACGACAAGGCGTCGTTCCTGCGCGGCAAGCTGGCCGACGCCCTCGCGCTGCTGGGGCTGGGGCTCGCGCTCGTCCTGTCGCTCGGGCTCACCGCGGTCGGCACGGGCTTCTCCGGCCAGCTGCTGGAGTGGGCCGGGTTCGCCGACCTGTGGTGGGCGAGGGCGTTGCTGGTCGGCGTCACGGTGTTGCTCGCACTGTTCGGCGACTGGCTGGTCTTCCTGTGGGTGATCGCCAGGCTGCCGAGGGAGCCGGTGACGCTGCGCAGCGCGGCGAGGGCGGCGGTGCTCGGCGCGATCGGCTTCGAGATCCTCAAGCGGGCCGCGACGCTCTACCTGGGCAGCCTGAGCGGGCCGGCCGGTGCGATCTTCGGGCCGGTGATCGGCCTGCTCGTCTTCGCGTTCCTGGTGTCGCGCTTCATCCTGTTCGTCACGGCATGGGCGGCGACGGCGCGGGAGAACCAGCGGCGGGTGGTCACGCCGCCGGCCGCCGGAGCGACCATCCGCCCGGTCGTCACCGTCCACGACGGACCCGACGGGCGCACGGCCGCCGGGCTGGTCGGCGCCGGCGCCGTGTTCGGCGCGGGACTGGCCTGGCTGCTCCGCCGCCGCTGAACCGCCCTACGGCAGGCCGCACTTGCCCGTTCCGGGTGGATGGACCATTCGCCCGGTTCTAGCGGTGCGATGGTCCATCGACCCGAGGATCGCTCGTGCCGCCAAGGCCAGCAGGCGGCTTACGGCAGGCCGCGGCGGCCGCGGGCGCGGCGCAACCAGAGGGCGGCGGCCATCGATACCGCGATCAGCGCGAGCGCGGCGACGTAGAACGTGCGGCGGCCGTCGGTCGGTTGTGCCACCGCGGCCGGCCCGGACGCCACCGGCTCGGCGGCCCGCGTGACCTCGCCGCCGGCCTGCGCGGACGGCGCCGGCTCGGCGGGCGCCCTGTCCACCAGCACGCCGACCGGCGCGGTCGACGCCGGCAGCGCGAAGCCGTAGTCCAGCAGCCGCGCCGCCTGCTCCCACATGCGCACCGGCTGCTGCTCACCGCGCAGCAGCACCACGAGCAACCGCCGGCCGTCGCGCTTCGCTGCGCCAACGTAGGTGTGCCTCGCGTCGTCGGTGAATCCGGTCTTGCCGCCGAGCGCGCCCGGGTAGTTGGCCAGCAGCTTGTTGTCGCTGCCCACCTGGAAGCCGGGCTTCTCCTGGAAGCCGGGGAAGTCGATCAGCTTGGTGCCCATGATGGCGGCCAACTCCGGCTCGCGCACCGCCGCCCGGAAGATCAGCGCCAGGTCGTAGGCCGAGGTCGACGAGCCGGGGCCGTCCAGCCCGGACGGCGTCGCGGCCCTGGTGTCCTGCGCGCCGAGCAGGCGGGCCAGCGCGTTCATCTTCGACACGGTGGCCGGCACCCCGCCGAGTTGGACGGCCAGCGCGTGCGCCGCGTCGTTGCCGGAGCGCATCAGCAGGCCGTGCAGCAGCTGGTCGACCGTGTAGACACCCTGTGGGCCGATGCCGACGCGGCTGCCCTCCTGGCTGGCGTCGGCGTCGGTGCCCGCCACCTCGGTGCGCAGGTCCAGCTCGCGCAGCGCGAGCAGCGCGGTGAGGACCTTGATGGTGGACGCGGGGCGGTGCCGGCCGTGCGGGTTCCTTGCGGCCAGTACCTGGCCGGACCCGAAGTCCGCCACCAGCCAGGCGTGCGCGGAGAGGCCCTCCGGCAGTGCCGGCCCAGCATCCGGCAGCACCAGCCCGCAGCCGGCCATCCGGTCGCCGCCGATGGCCTCCTTCCGCACCGGCAGCGGGGTGGGCGACGGCTGTCCCGGCGCGGGCGCCTCCGACAGGTCGACGGCCGGTGGCGGCGCGGTCCGGTTGGGGCACGCCGAGGTGTCGGGCGTCTGGAACGGCGTGCTGGTCGGCGGCGGCACGGCCGGCTGCGCGACTGGCGGCGGCTGCGCGGCCAGCGGCTGTGCGACTGCTGCCGGCGGCTGCGCCACGGTGGTAGGCGGCTGCGCGACGGCGGCCGGCGCACCGGCCGTCAGCAACAGGCCGGCGACCACCGCCAGCAGCGCCGCGCGTCGTCCCACCCGATGCAGCGTACGACCCGTGAGTGCGGATGGGTGCCATGGCACTCATCCGCACTCACGGGCAGCCGTAGGCTGCACCGATGGAATTCGTGCGACTGCTGCTGGTTTTCCTGCACCTGCTGGGTATGGCGGTGCTCGTCGGGTCGTTCCTGGTGCAGCGCCGGGTCGCGCCGCAGGGGCCGCTGAGCGCCGGCTGGCTGCACGGCGGCCTGCTGCAGCTGCTCACCGGGCTCGCCCTGGTCGGCGTCAACGAGGCGCTGGACAACGAGGTGGACAACGCCAAGGTCGGGGTGAAGCTGCTGGTCCTGCTGGTGATCCTGGGCCTGATCGTCGGCGCCCGCCGCCGCGATGCGCTGCCGGCGTGGGTTGCCCCGGCGCTCGCCGGCCTCGTCGTGGTCAACGTCGGCGTCGCGGTCTTCTGGACCTAGCCCGGGGGCCGAGCCCGCTATCACCTTGGGTGCCCGAGCCGCGGCGGTCGGTGCGTTGTGAATCAACGATTGGGTCACGCGTCGCAGGGCTGTGCTGGCGCACGGCCCGCCGCAGAGTACGGTCTCGCCAAGTTGCGTCCGAGACAGACCGGGCGCGGAACGCGGAAGGAGATCACCTTGCGCCGAATGCGAGGTATCCGACTCGCCGCCGGGCTGCTTGCGGTCGGCCTCGGTCTGGCAGCGTGTGGCGGCGACACGGAGTCACCCGGCGGCGGTGACACCACGACCAACGGCCCAGCCGCGCTCAAGGTCGGGCTGGCGTACGACATCGGCGGCCGCGGCGACCAGTCGTTCAACGACTCCGCCGCGCGCGGCCTGGACAAGGCCAAGTCCGAGCTCGGCATCGAGGTCCAGGAGCTGGAGGCGGCCGCCAACGAGACCAACGCGCAGAAGGAAGACCGGCTGCGGCAGCTCGTCGAGGGCGGCTTCAACCCGATCATCGCGGTCGGCTTCGCCTACGCCGAGGCGATCGGCACCGTGGCCAAGGACGAGCCCGACGTCAAGTTCGCCATCGTCGACGACTTCACCGAGGGCACCGACACCGGTCCGAACATCGCCAACCTGACCTTCGCGGAGCACGAGGGTTCGTTCCTGGTCGGCGTGGCGGCGGCGCTCAAGAGCACGAGCGGCCAGATCGGCTTCATCGGCGGCGTGAACGTCCCGCTGATCACCAAGTTCGAGGCCGGCTTCGAGGCCGGCGTCAAGGCCGCCAAGCCGGACGCCACCGTCGAGTCCAAGTACCTCACCCAGCCGCCGGACTTCACCGGCTTCAACGACCCGGCCAAGGGTGAGACCGCGGCCAACGGCATGTTCGACGCCGGCATCGACGTCATCTACGCGGCCGCGGGCGGCTCGGGCAACGGCGTGTTCAAGGCGGCCAAGGCCAAGGGCAAGCTGGGCATCGGGGTCGACTCCGACCAGTACAACCAGCCGGCGCTCGCCGACGTCAAGGACGTCATCCTCACGTCGATGCTCAAGCAGGTCGACGTCGCGGTGTTCGACTTCATCAAGTCGGTGCAGGAGGACAAGTTCCAGGCTGGCAACCAGGTCTACGACCTCGAGGCCGGCGGCATCGGGTACTCGACGAGCGGCGGGCAGGTCGACGACATCAAGCCCCAGCTGGAAGAGTTCAAGATGAAGATCACGTCCGGCGAGATCCAGGTGCCGGCGACGAAGTAGCAGTCAAGGTAGGCGTGACGGGCTCGGGTGGTTCCGCGGAAAGCGGCGCACCCGAGCCCGTCGCAGCTCCGACTCCAGACAGGGGTGCGGCCATGTCGACCGACGAGCCATCCGGGAGCACCGGAACCGAGACCGGCGCGGCGCCGCCCCACGCCGTCGAGCTGACCGGGATCACCAAGCGGTTCCCCGGGGTGGTGGCGAACGCCGACGTGAACATCGCGGTGCGGGCGGGCACCGTGCACGCCATCGTCGGCGAGAACGGTGCCGGCAAGTCGACCCTCATGAAGATCCTCTACGGGATGCAGCGCCCCGACGAGGGGTCGATCACCGTCGACGGCTCCCAGGTCGACTTCCACTCGCCGGCGGACGCGATCAAGGCCGGCATCGGCATGGTGCACCAGCACTTCATGCTCGCCGACAACCTGACCGTGCTGGAGAACGTCGTACTCGGCAGCGAACCGCGGGCCCGCGGCGGCCTCGACTTCCGCGCCGCGCGGGCCAGGATCCGCGAGATCTCCAAGAGCTACGGGCTCGGCGTCGACCCGGACCGCCTCGTCGACGAGCTCGGCGTCGGTGAGCGGCAGCGCGTCGAGATCCTCAAGGTGCTGTACCGGGGCGCCCGCATCCTGATCCTGGACGAGCCGACCGCGGTGCTGGTGCCGCAGGAGGTCGACGAGCTGTTCGGCAACCTGCGCGAGCTCAAGGCCGAGGGCCTGACGATCCTGTTCATCTCGCACAAGCTGGACGAGGTGCTCGACGTCGCCGACGACATCACCGTGATCCGGCGCGGCACCACGGTGGCCAGCGTGCGGCCGGGCGACGTGACGGCCCGCCAGCTCGCCGAGCTGATGGTCGGCAGCGCGCTGCCGGTTCCCGAGCTGCGCGAGTCCACCGTCACCGACGAGCCGATCCTGGACGTCAAGGGCATGACGGTCACCTCGGCGGACGGCAGGACCGTGCTCGACGACGTCTCGTTCACCATCCACGCGGGCGAGGTGCTCGGCATCGCCGGCGTCGAGGGCAACGGCCAGGCCGAGCTGGTCGACGCGGTGATGGGCATCCGGCCGACCGCCGCCGGCGTCATCACGCTGCGGGGCGAGAACATCAGCCGGCTGTCCACGAGGCGCCGCCGCGAGGCGGGCATGGCGTTCATCCCGGAGGACCGGCACCGGCAGGGCGTGATGCTCGAGGCGAGCCTGTGGGAGAACCGCATCCTCGGCCACCAGACCCGGCGCCCGAACGTGCGCGGCCCGCTGATCGACCGGCGCGGCGCCAAGGCGGACACCCAGCGCATCGTCGACGAGTACGACGTCCGAACACCGAGCATCGACGTCGCCGCGACCGCGCTGTCCGGCGGCAACCAGCAGAAGTTCATCGTCGGCAGGGAGATGAGCGGCAAGCCCATCGTGCTGATCGCGTCGCACCCGACGCGAGGGGTCGACGTCGGGGCCCAGGCCGCGATCTGGGACCACATCCGACGGGCCCGCACCGAGCACCTCGCGGTGCTGCTGATCTCCGCCGACCTGGACGAGCTCATCGGCATGTCGGACAAGCTGGCGGTGATCCTGCGTGGGCGGCTCGTTTCGCAGCTGGACCCGAAGTCGGTGACACCGCAGGCGCTCGGCTCGGCGATGACCGGCGCGGGGGAAGACGCAGGGGAAGAGGTGGCGTCGTGAAACGGCTGACCCCGCGCGCCGTCCTGCTGGGTATCGCGGCCCCGGTCGGCGCGCTGATCTTCGCGGCCATCGTGTCGGTCGTGATCCTGATCGTCACGGGGCACTCCCCGGCCGGCACGCTGGAAGCGATGATCAACTCCGCGCAGCGGCCGCGGACCCTGGTGAACTCGGTGAACAGCGCGACCAACTACTACCTGGCCGCGGTCGCGGTGGCCATCGGGTTCCGGATGAACCTGTTCAACATCGGGGTCGACGGGCAGTACCGGATAGCCGCGCTGCTCGCCGCGGGCTTTGCCGGCGCGACCTGGATCGACGGCGTGCCGGCGCCGATCCGGATCGTGGGGACGATCATGGTGGCCATGCTCGTCGGGGCGGCGTGGGCCGGCCTCGCCGCGATACTCAAGGTCGCCCGCGGCGTCAGCGAGGTCATTTCGACGATCATGCTGAACGCGATCGCCACGTACCTCGGCCAGTACCTGCTGCTCAAGCTCGCCGTGCCGGTGGCCGGCAGCAACAACATCGGCACGCGCCCCATCACCGCCGGCGGGCAGGTGCCAGGGTTCGACTACCCAGGCTCCACCTCGAAGGTGTACGGGCTGATCATCCTCGCGGTCCTGGTCGGGGTCGCGTACTGGTTCATCCTGTCCAGGACCCGGTTCGGCTTCGACCTCAGGGCGACGGGGATGTCCGAGTCGGCCGCGGTGGCCAGCGGGGTCAACGTCAAGCGGATGGTGCTGTACTCGATGCTGTTCTCGGGTGCGGTCGCCGGGCTGGTCGGGATGCCGCAGCTGCTCGGCTCGTCGCACTCGTACTCGCTGGACTTCCCGGCCGGTCTCGGCTTCATCGGCATCGCGGTCGCCCTGCTCGGCCGAAACCACCCTGCCGGCATGGCGCTGGCTGCGCTGCTGTGGGGCGTGCTGGACAACTCGGCGAACTCGCTCGACGTGGCCGGCGTGCCGAAGGAGATCGTGGCCATCATGCAGGGCGTCATCGTGCTGTCCGTGGTGGTCGCCTACGAGCTGGTGCGCCGCTACCGCGTGCGGGTCGAGCAACATCACGTCGGGCGGGCACTCGGTACCACCCGCGTGCCAGAGGAGGTGTCGGCATGACTGCGAGCGGGCTGGCTGTCGGCGTCGAGACGATCCCCGACCGACCGCGCCGCAAGCTGGGCAGGCGCTGGTACCTGCTGATCGCGCTCGCCGGCATCTCGGTGCTGTCGATCGTGCGGATCATCACCGGGGCCGACGACCTCACGTCGAGCGGCACGGTCGGCGCCGCGCTGACCGCGGCGGTACCGATCGCCATGGCGGGGCTCGGCGGCCTGTGGGCCGAGCGCGCCGGCGTGGTCAACATCGGCCTCGAGGGCATGATGGTGCTCGGCGCGTGGGGCGCCGGGTTCGCCGGCTACCAGTGGGGACCGTGGGCCGCGGTGGTGTTCGGGCTGACCCTCGGCGCGCTCGGCGGGCTGCTGCACGCGATAGCCACCGTCACCTTCGGTGTCGACCACATCATCTCCGGGGTGGCGGTCAACCTGCTCGCCCCCGGGGCCGCGCTGTTCCTGTCCAAGCAGTACTTCTCGAACTCGCCGGGTGGCGGCCAGAAGCAGTCGCCGCCGATCACCGACGCGCCGCACGTCAGCATCCCCGGGCTGTCGTCGCCGCTGGACACCCTGGAGCACAAGGACTGGTTCCTGGTGTCCGACCTGGCCGGCCTGCTGCGCGGGCTGACCGTCGACGTGTCGATGCTGTCGATCATCGCGGTGCTGCTGCTCGTCGGCACGCTGCTCGTGCTCTGGCGCACGCCGTTCGGCCTGCGGCTGCGGTCGTGCGGTGAGGCGCCGGTGGCCGCCGAGTCGCTCGGCGTGAACGTCTACAAGTACAAGTACTACGCGGTGATCGGCTCCGGCGTGTTCGCCGGGCTCGGCGGCGCGTTCCTGGCGATCAGCTCCAGCCAGTTCCGCGACGGGCAGACGGGTGGCCGCGGCTTCATCGGCCTGGCCGCGATGATCTTCGGCAACTGGCGGCCGGGTGGGCTGGCGGCCGGGGCCGGCCTGTTCGGCTACACCGACGCCCTGCAGCTGCGCGGTTCGGGCGCGGTGCACGCGCTGCTCCTGCTGCTGGCCATCGCGCTGCTGGTGCTCGCCGTCGTCCAGTTCATGGCGAAGCGGCCGATCGTCGCCGGGGTGGCCGCCGTCCTCGGGCTGGCGTTCGGCTGGTGGTACTTCACCAGCGACGGCCTGCCGCCCGAGCTCGTGGGGTCCGCGCCTTACGTGGTGACCCTGCTCGTGCTCGGCCTCGCCGCGCAGCGGCTGCGGATGCCCAAGGCGGATGGGCGGATCTACCGCCGGGGCGAGGGCGCGTGACCCAGCCCGCCGTGGACCCGTCCGCCGTGGATTGGGCGGCCCTGCGCGCGGCCGCGGTCGCCGCGGCCGCGCACGCCTACTGCCCGTACTCGGGGCTGCAGGTGGGGGCGGCCGCGATGTGCTCGGACGGCCGGGTGGTGGTCGGCTGCAACGTGGAGAACGCCTCCTACGGGCTCGCGCTGTGCGCCGAGTGCACCATGGCCGGGCAGCTGCGGCTGACCGGCGGCGGCCGGTTCGTGGCCGTCGCCTGCCGGTCGGGCGACGGCACCCTGCTCATGCCGTGCGGCCGCTGCCGGCAGCTGCTCTACGAGCTGGGCGGGCCACAGTGCCTGCTCGACACCCCGAGTGGGGTGCGGCCGATGGCCGAGGTGCTGCCCGACGCGTTCGGCCCCGAGGCGCTACCGCGCCTGTGAGTGGCGATGAGGCCTATAGCACTCATCGCCACTCACGGGCAGCCGTAGGCTGCATCCATGGCCGAGCCGCTCAGCGCCGTCGACGTCATCCGGGCCAAGCGCGACCGCGAGCGGCTGTCCGACCAGCAGATCGACTGGGTGGTCGACGCCTACACCAGGGGCGTGGTCGCCGACGAGCAGATGGCCGCGCTGGCCATGGCGATCCTGCTCAACGGGATGGACCGCGCCGAGACCGCCCGCTGGACCCGCGCGATGATCGACTCCGGGGACCGGCTGGACCTTTCGGCGGTCGAGCGGCCGCTGGTGGACAAGCACTCCACGGGCGGGGTCGGCGACAAGATCACCCTGCCGCTCGCGCCGCTGGTCGCCACCTGCGGCGCCGCGGTCCCGCAGCTGTCCGGCCGCGGCCTCGGCCACACCGGCGGCACGCTGGACAAGCTGGAGTCCATCCCCGGCTGGCGGGCGCAGCTGTCCACCTCGGAGATCATCGCCCAGCTGCGCGACGTCGGCGCCGTGATCTGCGCGACGACCGAGGGCCTGGCGCCGGCCGACCGCAAGCTGTACGCGCTGCGCGACGTCACCGGGACCGTGGAGTCGGTGCCGCTGATCGCATCGTCGATCATGAGCAAGAAGCTCGCCGAGGGCGCGGATGCGCTCGTGCTGGACGTCAAGGCCGGCTCCGGGGCGTTCATGAAGACCGTGGAACGGGCCCGCGAGCTGGCCGACGCGCTGGTCGGGATCGGTGCCGAACACGGCCTGCGGACCACCGCGGTGCTCACCGACATGTCCACGCCGCTCGGCCGCGCGGTCGGCAACGCCGTCGAGGTGGCCGAGTCGGTCGAGGTGCTGCGGGGCGGCGGACCGGCGGACGTGGTCGAGCTGACGGTGACGCTGGCCCGCGAGATGCTCGCGCTGGTCGGGCTGTCGGACGTCGACCCGGCTGAGGTGCTGGCCTCCGGCCGCGCGTACGAGACGTGGTGTCGCATGATCGCCGCGCAGGGTGGGGATCCGGACGCCGGGTTGCCCGTCGCGGCGCACACCCACGTGGTCGAGGCCGAGGCGGACGGCGTGCTGCGGTCGCTCGACGCCTACGCCGTCGGGGTCGCGGCCTGGCGGTTGGGCGCCGGCCGCTCCCGCAAGGAGGACCCGGTGCAGCACGCGGCCGGGGTGCTCTGCCTGGCCAAGCCGGGGGACAAGGTGGAGCGCGGCCAGCCGCTGCTCGAACTGCGCGCCGGGAGTGCCGACGCCGTGCCGGCCGCACTCGCCGCCCTGGTCGGTGCCTGGACCATCGGCGACGGCCCACTGCCCGCGACCCCCCTGATCCTCGACACCCTGCACTGAGCAGCCCTGCACTGGGCAGCCCTGCACTGGGCAGCCCTGCACTGGGCAGCCCTGCACTGGGCAGCCCTCCGCTGGGCCGTCCCGCGCGGGGCTCCCCCGTCGACTCGCATCCGTATCGACGTTTTCGGGCGCGCAAAACGTCGATACGGATGCGAGTCGCCCTATGGGCTAGGGCCCCCTATGGGCCTAGGGGCTGGGACGGGTTAGGAGGCGTCGGGTTCGGGGGTGTCGTTGTCGTCCGCGTCGCGGTTGGGGGTCTTGGCCTTGCGGGTGCGGCGCTGCGCGGGGCGCGGTGGCGGCGGGGGCGCGGTCGCGGGGCCGCCGCCGAGGATGAGCTCGGCGAAGGTCGCCATGGCCTCGTCCAGCTGCCCGGCGTGGCGCTGCTCGGACTCCTCGTTGGCGCTGCGCACGAGCGTCACGAGCCGGTCCACGTCGGGGCGGTTGGACAGCGACCCGTCGATCCGGTCGAGGCGCTGCTCGACGGCGCCGGCCAGCCCGTTGATCTTGCCGGTGAACCCGTCCTCGACCGCGTCCAGCCGGCCGGCAACCTGGTCGAGCCTGGAAGCCAGCTGCTCCAGCCGTTCGGTGAGGGAGTCCAGCTTGTCGGTCGGGTCCACGGCCGGCCGCCCGGCCAGCTCGTCGAGCCGGCCGGCAAGGCCATCGCGGGTCTCGCCGAGCACCTCACCGAGCAGCGACTGCATGGACGACCCGGTCTCGGTGAGCTTGCCGTCGATGCTGCTGCGCGTCTCGTCGAGCAGCTTGGCCAGCCCGTCGCCGGTGTCGGTGAAGGAGCGCTGGATCGACTCGCGGTTGCCGTCGAGGTGTTCGTGCACGCCCTCGTCGACCTCGTCGAGCCGGCCGCGCAGGCTCACCTCCATGGCGTCGACGCGCTCGCGCACCGGACCGTGCACCGCGCTCGGCAGGCTGTCGATGCGGCTGTCCTGCTTGTCCAGGTGGTGGTCCAGGTCGTCGATCCGCTTGTGCACTCCGGCGATCCGGTCCTCCATCCCGTCCATCCGGCCGGCGACGCCCTCGAACCGGCCGGCCATGCCGTCCAACCGGCCGTCGAGCTGGGCGAAGGGCTTGGCGAGCCGGTCGACGACCGCCTCGACCGACCTACCGAGGCCGGCAAGGGCCGCATCGATCGCCTCGAGCTTGGACATCGCCTGGTCGACGCGCTCGGCGAGCACGCCGACGTCGGACCGATCCGGCATCTCGGACAGCCGCTTGCGGACCGAGCCGAGCGACTCCAGCGGGGAGAGCCGAGCGTGGATCTCGTCCAGCGCGTCGAAGATCTGCTGTTGCTCGCTGTCCCTGATCTCGGCGGCTCGCATCAACATGCTGCGCATCCGGTCGAATGACATTGTGGAGTTGTTGTTATCGCTCACGGGGACGACCTTTGTGCGAAGGCGGGGGCGCGTGCTCCTGCGCTCTTATGGCCGGGGTGCCGCGGTGCGCAGGCGCCCGACTTTAACCACAGCGCGCTCGTGATCCCAGTCCGGGGTGGGGCGGTTGCTCTTTGTGTTCAATCGCTACTCCCCATTCGGAGCAGTGCCTTCGATCGTGGCACGGGCGGTAGCGATACCGTGGCCGGCGTGGCTACCCCGCTGACCATTGAGACCATCCGTACCGCGCCAAAGGTGCTGCTGCACGACCATCTGGACGGCGGGCTGCGGCCGTCGACCGTCGTCGAGCTGGCCGAGTCGGCGGGGCACCAGCTGCCGACCACCGATCCCGCCGAGCTGGGTGTCTGGTTCCACGCGGCCGCCGACTCCGGATCGCTGGAGCGGTACCTGGAGACGTTCGCGCACACCGTCGGGGTGATGCAGGACCGGGAGTCGCTGGTGCGGGTCGCGGCCGAGTGCGCCGAGGACCTGGCGGCCGACGGCGTGGTCTACGCGGAGGTGCGCTACGCGCCGGAGCTGCACACCGAGCGCGGGCTGCGGCTGGAGCAGGTGATCGAGGCCGTGCTGGAGGGCTTGGAGCGGGGTTCCGCCGGCCGCGGCATCCGGATCGGCTGCCTGCTCACCGCGATGCGGCACGCGGCCCGCTCCTCGGAGATCGCCGAGCTGGCGGTGCGCTACCGGGACGCGGGCGTGGTCGGCTTCGACATCGCCGGCGCCGAGGCCGGCTTCCCGCCCACCAGGCACCTCGACGCGTTCGAGTACCTGCGCCAGCAGAACTCGCACTTCACCATCCACGCCGGCGAGGCGTTCGGGCTGCCGTCCATCTGGGAGGCGCTGCAGTGGTGCGGCGCGGACCGGCTCGGGCACGGCGTGCGGATCGTCGACGACATCAAGGTGGCCGCCGACGGTTCCGTCCAGCTCGGCCGGCTGGCCGCGTACGTGCGCGACAAGCGGATCCCGCTCGAGATGTGCCCGACATCGAATGTGCAGACGGGCGCCGCGGCGTCCATCGCCGAGCATCCGATCGGGCTGCTCACCCGCCTGCGCTTCCGGGTCACCGTCAACACCGACAACCGGCTGATGAGCGACTGCACGCTGAGCGGCGAGCTGGCCGCGCTCGTCGACGCGTTCGGCTACGACTGGGCGGACCTGCGCTGGTTCACCGTCAACGCCATGAAGTCGGCCTTCATCGGCTTCGACGAGCGGCTGGCGCTGATCAACGACGTGATCAAGCCCGGCTTCGCGGCACTGATGGACTGACTGACCGCCGTCAGTTGACGTGCAGGCGGTCGGCGAAGTCGTTGACGAGCTGCTTCCACGCGCCCACCTCGGCGTCGAACGGCGCACTCGGGGCGAGCCTCGTCGGGTCCGGCCGCAGCACGAATGACACCAGCCAGCCGAGGCTCTCCGACGGCGCGAGCGCGGCCGTCACCGAGTCGTCGCCGGCCCACTCGGCCGCGTCGGTGATGAGCTCGACGGCCAGGTCGAGCTGCGTCGGGTCGACCGCCTCTGGCCCGCCGGCCAGGTCGTCGGCGAGGCCGATGAGCACGTAGCTGTTGTCCGGGTGGACCTCCACCTTCAGCTCGCCGGCGGTGGCCGAGGACACCACGTCCTCCCAGGTGGAGACGGCCGCGAGGTCGTGGCCGTCCGCGCCTTCCTCGCCGGCGGCGACGTACTTGGCCAGCGCGCGGGGCGAGCGGAACACCTCGATGGTGCCGTCCTTGCCGAGGAACACCGGCGCCTCGTCGAGGTAGCAGCGCAGCGTGTAGTGCTCCCCGATGGTGGTGACGATCCGGATCGGGTCGATGCCCACCTCGCCCCAGAAACCGAGCTCGTCCTCGGCCTCGTCCGCGGCGACCTCTTCGTCGGCCCCCTCATCGACGGCCGCCTGCGCCTCGGTGTCCGCGGTCGCCGCCGCTGCGTTGGCCAGCTCCTGCCTGGCCGCGGCCAGCGCGTCCTTGTCCACCTCGGGTGTGTTCACCACGGCGTCCAGCGCGTCGAGCACCTCGTCCCACCGCTTGGCGATGACCGTGGCCAGGTCGGTCCACATCCGCTCGCCGTCGCGGCCGATGAAGGCCATCGCGCCCTGGTCGAGGAGCGCGAAGCCGTCGGCCGAGTCCAGCACGTCGCGCACGCCGTCCAGGTCGCACACCTCGGCAAGCGAGCGGACCATGACCATCACGTCGGCCAGGTCGCCGACCGCCCAGGTGTCCGGCTCGTTCGCCGCCAGCTCGGGCACGCCGACCAGGTCGTACCGCTGCGTGTCGTCCGGGACCAGCTCGTCGGCGCCGAGCTGCGGCACGATCCGCCACGCCGGGTGGTCCACCAGGTCGTGCTCGGTCGCGGTGCGCACGAAGGCGGCCAGCTCGGCCGCGCCGGGGAACACGTACAGGTGCTCACCGTGGCCGAGGAAGGCCTCCCACTCCTCGCCCTCCTCCCGCCACCGCGGTGCCCACAGGGTGACGACGTCACCTTCGGTGAGCCCGAGCTGCACCGGGACGATGTCCTGAGCCATTGCGTACCTCCAGTGACCAACGCCGTACGGCTGGCAGCCTAGGGGGTGCCGCGGAACCGTCAGCGATCGGAGCCGAAGATCGACCCGTCGAGCCTGGAGAGGGGCTGCTAGACGCCCATGGGGTGCCAGACGGTCTTGGACTCCAGGAAGGCGCGCAGCCGGCGGAGGTCCGGGGGCCGGCTCCAGTCTGGCTCGGCGGCCGGGGCTCGGAGGACCCGCTTGACCGTGCCCGCCGCGGCGCGTTCCAGGTCGGTGGTGACGGCCGGCGGCGCGCCGGTGAGGTCGATGGCGTTGACGTCGGCGTGCGCGGCGAGCCACGGTGCGAGCTCCGCGGTGCGGCCGGTGAGCAGGTTGACCACGCCGCCGGGCAGGTCGGAGGTGGCCAGCACCTCGGCAAGGGTGACCGCCGGCAGCGGCCGGTCCTGGGCGGCCACCACCACCACGGTGTTGCCGGTGCAGATCACCGGCGCGACCACGGACACCAGCCCGAGCAGCGAGGAGCCCTGCGGCGCGAGCACGGCCACCACCCCGGTCGGCTCCGGCACCGTGAACGAGAAGTACGGGCCGGCCACCGGGTTCGCCGCGCCGAGCACGGTCGCGATCTTGTCCGTCCACCCGGCGTACCAGACCCAGCGGTCGATCGCGGCGTCCACCTCCGCCTGCGCCCGCTTGGGCTGCATGCCCTGGGCGGCGGCCACCTCGGCGACGAACTGCTCGTGCCGGCCCTCCAGCATCTCCGCGATGCGGAACAGCACCTGGCCGCGGTTGTAGGCGGTGGCGCTGGACCACTTCGGCGCGACCTTGCGGGCCGCGGCGACGGCGTCCCTGGCGTCCTTGCGGGAGGCCTGCGCCGCGTTCGCGAGGAACCGGCCGCGGCTGTCGTTCACCGGGTACGACCGGCCCGACTCCGACCGCGGGAACGCGCCGCCGATGTAGAGCTTGTAGGTCTTGCTGACGGTCAGGCGGCTGTCAGACATCGAGGTACGCCTCCAGCCCGGCGCGGCCGCCCTCACGGCCGAACCCGGATTCCTTGTAGCCGCCGAACGGGGCGGTCGGGTCGAAGCGGTTGAACGTGTTGGCCCACACCACGCCGGCCTGCAGCCGCTGCGCCATCCACAGGATCCTGGACCCCTTCTCGGTCCACACGCCCGCGGACAGGCCGTAGGGCGTGTTGTTCGCCTTGGCCAGCGCCTCGTCGGGCGTGCGGAAGGTCAGCACCGAGAGCACCGGGCCGAAGATCTCCTCGCGGGCGATGCGCATCGCCTGGCTGACCCCGCTGAACACGGTCGGCGCGAAGAAGAAGCCCTTGTCGGGCAGCGGGCACGGGCTGGTCCACCGCTGCGCGCCCTCCTCGTCGCCGGAGTCGGTCAGCTCGACGATCTTCTCCAGCTGCTGCTTGGAGTTGATCGCGCCGAGGTCGGTGTTCTTGTCCAGCGGGTCGCCGACGCGCAGCGTCGCCACCCGGTACTGCAGCTTCTCCTGCAGCTCCTCGACGATCGACTCCTGCACGAGCACCCGGGAGCCGGCGCAGCACACGTGGCCCTGGTTGAAGAAGATGCCGTTGACGATGCCCTCGACGGCCTGGTCCAGCGGCGCGTCGTCGAACACCACGTTCGCGGCCTTGCCACCCAGCTCCAGCGTGACCTTCTTGCCGGTGCCGGCCAGCGAGCGCTGGATCAGCTTGCCGACCTCGGTGGAGCCGGTGAACGCGACCTTGTTCACCAGCGGGTGGTTGACGAGCGTCGACCCCACGTCGCCGGCGCCGGGCAGGATGTTCACCACGCCGGGCGGCAGGTCGGCCTGCTGGATGATCTCGGCCAGCACCAGCGCGGTCAGTGGCGTGGTCTCGGCCGGCTTGAGCACGACGGTGTTGCCGCAGGCCAGCGCGGGGGCGATCTTCCACGCGGCCATCAGCAGCGGGAAGTTCCACGGGATCACCTGGCCGGCCACACCGAGCGGGCGGGGATCTGGCCCGTAGCCGGCGTAGGCCAGCTTGTCGGCCCAGCCGGCGTGGTGGAAGAAGTGCGCCGCGACCAGCGGGATGTCCACGTCGCGCGACTCGCGGATCGGCTTGCCGTTGTCCAGCGACTCCAACACGGCCAGCTCGCGCGCCCGCTCCTGCACCATCCGCGCGATCCGGAACAGGTACTTGGCGCGTTCCGCGCCGGGCATCTTGGACCAGGTCCGCTCGTACGCGCGCCTGGCCGCCTGCACCGCGGTGTCCACGTCCGACTCCGCCGCAGTGGAGACCTCCGCGAGCACCTCCTCGGTGGCCGGGTTGATCGTCTTGAGCGGCTCGCCCTCGCCGTCGACGAACCGGCCGTCGACGAACATCTGGTAGCTCGGCCGCAGCTTTGCGATATCGCGGTTCTCCGGCGCGGGCGCGTAGTTCCATGTGGTCATTCGTCAGTCCACCGTCACGTAGTTCGGGCCGGAGTAGTGGCCCTCGAGTTGGGTGCGCCGCTGCATCAGCAGGTCGTTGAGCAGGCTGGACGCGCCGAACCGGAACAGCTCCGGGGTCAGCCACCGCGGCCCGGCCACCTCGTGAACGGCGACCAGGTAGCGGATGGCGTCCTTGGTCGCCCTGATGCCACCGGCGGCTTTCACGCCGCGGTGCTCGCCGGTGATGGTGTGCCAGTCGCGCACCGCCTGCAGCATCACGTGGGTGACCGGCAGGGTGGCTGCCGGCGAGACCTTGCCCGTCGATGTCTTGATGACGTCGCCGCCGGCCAGCAGCGCCAGCCACGAGGCGCGCCGCACGTTGTCGTAGGTGACGAGCTCGCCCGTCTCCAGGATCACCTTCAGGTGCGCTGGGCCGCAGGCCCGCCTGACCGCGACGATCTCGTCGTACACCTCGCCGTAGCGGCCGGAGAGGAACGCGCCGCGGTCGATCACCATGTCCACCTCGGTGGCGCCGGCCTGCACGGCGAACTCGGTGTCGGCGATCTTGACGGCGCGCGAGGAGCGGCCGCTCGGGAACGCGGTGGCCACGCTCGCGATGTGGATCCGGCTGCCGCGCAGCGCCTCGGCCGCCGTCTCGACCAGGTCCGGGTAGACGCACACGGCGGCCACCTGCGGCACGTCCGGCCGCTCCGGGTCCGGCCGCCGCGCCTTCGCGCACAGCGACCGCACCCGGCCGCGGGTGTCCGCGCCCTCCAGCGTGGTCAGGTCGACCATGCCGATCGCGGTGTCGATCGCCCAGAGCTTGGACTGCTTCTTGATGCTGCGGGTGGCCAGTGCCGCGCTGCGCTGCTCGACGCCCACCTGGTCCACCCCGGGCAGGCCGTGCAGGAACCGGCGCAGCGACGCGTCGTCCCTGGTCGCATCGGCCAGCTCCGCCGGCAGCTCCGTCGCTGTGGTCACGGGTCGAGTCTAGGTGGCCGGGCTGGTAGGCGGTCAGCCTTTGACGCGGCGGCCGCCGGTCCACACGCCGACCACGCGCTTGGGGTCGGCGAGCACCGTGATGTCGTCGACGGGGTCGGCGTCGAGCGTGATGACGTCGGCGCGGTAGCCCTCGACGAGCTGCCCGGACAGCGGTGCCTGCGGGCCGAGGGTGAGCGGGCCGTTGGCGGTGGCGGCCTCGATCGCCTGCAGCGGGGTCATGCCGGCCGCGACCAGCAGCGGCAGCTCACGGCCGTTGCGGCCCCAGGAGTCGGGCAGCGCCGCGCCGGACAGCGCGATGTCGGTGCCCATGGCGATGGTGACGCCACTGGCGTGGGCCAGCGCGAGCGCCTCGGCGTGCCGGTCGGCGATGGCCCGCAGCTTGATCATCGCGTAGAGCGGCGCGGTGCCGTCGGTCAGGATCTCCTCGATGATCGTGCGGGTCGGTACCAGCACCGTGCCGGTCTCGCGCATCGCGGCGCACACCTCGTCGTCGAGGTAGGTGCCGTGCTCGATGGTGCGCACCCCGGCCTCGATCGCGGCCATGATGCCCGGCTTGCCGTGCCCGTGCGCGGCGACCACGCGCTCGGCCATGCCGGCGACCTCCACGATCGCCGCCAGCTCGTCGGCGGTGAACTGCTGGTGGATGGGGTGGTCCACCTCGGACAGCACGCCGCCGGAGACGCAGATCTTGATCAGCTTCGCGTTGCGGCGCAGCTGCTCGCGGACGGCCCTGGCGCACTCCGCCGGGCCGTCGCACAGCCGCAGCTCGCCGCCGGCGTGGGTGAACTCGGCCATCCCGGCCAGCGGCAGCGAGTGCATGTCGCCGTGCCCGCCGGTGGCCGACAGGATGGCGCCGGCCGGGTAGATAGCCGGCCCGACCAGCGTGCCCTCCTCCACCACCGGCGCGAGGTACACGCCGAGCCCGCCGACCTCGCGCACCGTGGTCACCCCGGCGTCCAGCGCGGTCCGCAGGTCGGCCGCACAGCGCGCGGCGCGCAGCGGCACCGGCTCGTGCGCCAGCCGGGTCAGGTCCAGGTTCCTGGTGCCCAGGAAGTGCCCGTGGCAGTCCCACAGGCCGGGCATCACCACGGCGGCGCCGGTGACCGTGGCGCCGGGGGTGTCCGGCGCGACCGCCCGCGGCCCCGCGTAGCCGATCGTGTCGCCGTCCGTCACCAGCACTCCGTCGCGCACGGGCTCGCCGCGGCCGGGGATCAGCAGATCGGCCTCGATCCTCTCCATGGCGCAGCACCCTAGTGCGGTGCATGCGTTCGCCGGGCG
>Ga0299913_10000428_pt1 | contig 26490 bp, 14 predicted proteins | sample RVTome_9_FD_201360 | JGI IMG/M metagenome (GOLD analysis project Ga0299913, IMG submission 201360) | Soil microbial communities from uranium-contaminated site in the Upper Colorado River Basin, Wyoming, United States - RVT155D38 (version 2) ... | reverse complement strand
GGCATCGGCGACGAAGATCGCATCGTCCGCGCTCTCGGGACGCAGCCCGTGATCGAGGTGAGCGACCGTCAGCTGCCAGCGGACGGCGCCGTTGACGACGAGGTGAGCGGCGCCATGGAGGAGGGCCGTCGAGTCCGGGCCCCCGGAGACGGCGAGCACGATCGCCGCGTCATCGGCGACGTCCAGTGCGCGCGCGCCGGCAATAACGGCGGAGGCCAGCACGTCCAGGTCCGATGGGGTGGTAGCGGAGGGTGGATTCCGAGGGACCGCCCCGTGAGATCGCATTCGTGCTCATCCGCCTCGCGCTGTGACCCTTCCTGCGAGGGTGGGTGTGTCAGGTATGTGTGTCAACGGCCGACGACGGTCAGGACGCCCGGTCAAGGCACCGTTCACCAACCGCAGCGGGTGCCCGTTTGCCCGCCAAAGCTCCGCAAGCCGACAAATCAGCGGTCTGCTCAAGCCCGCTTGCTGGCGGCTCACTAAACCTGCACGACTCGCATCGGATGCCGAGAGAATAGGCGCGATGATCGGGTCAACACTCGTCCTTGCACTGGGGGCGACGCTTCTCGCGGCATTTCGCGTGTCGGGTGTCCTGCCGGCGCTGGTGTCCTCGTGTTCGTCGGCACCTGGTTCGTGGCGATCGGGTGCGCCATGCACCTCAGCGCCATCCTCGACAGGATGGGCCGCCTCGCCATCGGCTGGCGCACCTCCCTGAAGCTCGCGGCATGGGCGCTTACCCTCGGAGCGACAGCGTGGGCCATGGCTCGCGCCCCCGGCCCGGAACTCCTCACGGGGCTGCTCACCGTGCCGGCCCTCGTCGGCGTAGCGGGAACCGCCCTAGCGCGCAGCGACCGATGGTCTTCGCTTGGCTTTGCGTTCGTGGCGCTCGCTCTGTCCGCGCTGCTCGTGCCTGCCGCCCTGGAACGCCTGACGATGGCATAGCAGAAAGCAGGCGCTACCCCGAAGCGCCCTCCCGCCCTTCGAGATCAGATTGGGGCGGCGTGGTCCGAACGGAGATGGTAGCGGAGGGCGGATTCGAACCACCGGCCAAGGGCTTATGAGTCCCCTGCTCTACCACTGAGCTACTCCGCCACGTTGTTGGGAGCCGTTTCGTGCTCAGGTTGAGCGTATACCTCGATTCGGCTCACGGGATGAGGATTGACCACAGCGCTCGTTGAGCGCTACAACTGCGGGTGTCTGACGTCCGCACCTGGAGACTCCCTCGAGCCGTGGCTCAATCCCCTGTCCCGGTCGCCGATTCTAGCGCCCCGGGCAACATCGTTCCACTACGCGCATCGTTCCTGCGCCACCTGCACGCCGAGAACCGCAGCGCCTCGACGCGGACCACCTACGCGAAGGCCATCGACCAGCTCGACGCCTTCCTCTCCGCCAGCCGCATGCCCACCGAGGTCGCGGACGTCACGCGGGAGCACCTGGAGCCCTTCCTCGTTTCCCTCCGGCAGCGTGGCATGCGCCCGGCCATCGTCTCCCAACGCTACCGCAGCCTCCAGCAGTTCTTCCGCTGACTGGCCGAGGAGGGCGAGATCCGTGCGACCCCGATGGCCAACATGCGGCCACCACGCGTGCCCGAGGAGCCCCCGCCGGTGCTGTCCGACGACGATCTCCGCCGCCTGCTCAAGGCGTGCGAGGGAACCGCTTTCGCCGAGCGCCTGGATTGCTTACCGAGCCACAGCCAATCGGCCCCTGCGTCTCGGTGACGGCCGCGCACGCGAAGATAACGATCGATGGCCTGAGCCGTCTTGCGCCCGAACAGTGCCCCACGGGGTCGACGGCCTTTGCCCAACGCAATGGCGACGTTGTTTCTCGAAGTCGATGTCGTCTAAACAGATTCCGCCGATACCGGCCTCGATCCTCCCCGTGCTGGACAGCTTGGTCCTAGAGGCGATCGGTGCGACAAGTCAGCCCGCTCCACGTCCTGCTTCTCGCAAGTGACCCTCGGTCCGGAGTACCCACCGCGAGAAGCGATACTGAGCTTCGTAGTGGTGCGAGGAGGCGAATCGCTGCTAGCCTTTACGTTGATGTCACGTAAGGGGGTGGGCATGTCCCCGTTTCCCTACCGGACGACTGTGTACGTCCATGGCGCCGGACAACAGGAGCACCCATTGCTTCTAAAGCGGCGACTTGATGGCCTAATCTTCGGCGCCGCTCAAGGCGATCGGACGGTCGTCGGCTACTACTCCCACATCCTGCATGGCCTACCAGCCGACCCGGTGGCCCTCGAAGGGGCGCGGCCGGACCCGATCGCCATTGCCGCTAACTCAAGCGCCACTCAAGCCGACGTCGTTGCGGCGATCGCCGGCAGTACGTCAGGCGGGTTGGAAAGTAGTAACCGCAGGGTCGCCATGGCCCACGCGTTCGTGGAACGGGCCGACGAGGTCGCCGCAGCCGAAACCGGGCCGCAACGTGCCCTTGAAGGCGTCCGATTTCCGGATCGGGGATTCAGGATCGTCGTCGCCATCGTGGCCCGAGACGTCATCAAGTACCTCTTCGACGGATACGGCGAGGCTTGCCGGGATCAGGTCCGCGCGGCGATACGGGGAGCATCTGACCCAACCCTAGTGGTCGCCCACAGCCTCGGCTCGGTCGTGACTTTCGATGTCCTCAGCGAGCGCGATTTCAGCGGCCGGGAGGTATATCTGGTGACACTTGGGTCACCGCTGGGCATCGAGAATGTCCAAGACGAACTCCGAGGACCGGGCGGTCCACCGCATCCCATCCCGGGTCCGGTCCGAAGCTGGGCGAACCTCGCCGACGATGGTGATCCGGTCGCAATTCGCCAGGTGCTCGCCCCCGAATACAGACAGAACACATACGCCTTCGACATCGTCGACGACCTGACCGTCGATAACAGCGGCTTCCTTAACCACGAGCTCACGGGTTACCTCGTGATCGACGCGGTACGCAGGGCGATTCGCGTGCCCTGAGGGCAGCATCTTTGGTCGCTGTCAGTCCTGCACGGCGTGGCTAAGGGTCCAATCGACCTCGTCGCGTAGGAGGTCGATGACTGCCTTAACCCTGGCTGTGTCGGCCTCGTACATGGACTTCGCAAGGAACGAGCCCAACTCGTAGGCTGAGCCGAAGCCCCTCGGCGCGCCCAGCCGATGTGAGAGATCCCGCAGCCGGCTTTTGTCGTCAACGGCGCTCGGAAACGCGTCGCTGAAGTCGAGCACGTTGGCGATGAAGCTGCGAAGCCACCGTTCGGGCATCATCGCGTCCGGCCGAAGCAGTAACTCACCCAGCTCGGCTGCCGCTTCGCGGGCCAGGACCCGACGAGATCCAACAATCCGCTGGTCCTCCACGACGATGGCCCTTGCTCGCCTCAGCTCCTCGGCGCGCCGGCCGCCATCCCCGGCGGTCTTGCGTAGGATTCGGATCGAGCCAATGAGCGGACCGAGCTGCTCTACCGGATCGAGCCTGTCGTCTAGGAGTCGGACGGCGCGATCCCAGAATCGGGCCGCAGTGCCGAGATCACCGCGACCTTCAGCGACTCCAGCCGCATTTGCCAGGATGATCGGGTCGATACCGGACTGCGAGCGACGATCAGATCGCTGCTCAACGAGTTCGGCTCCCCGTAGGAGCTCCTCGAAGCGCTTATGGCGGATGAGGAGCTCGGACACGATGTCGCCGAGCGGCCCAGTTAGCGACTCCATTCCCTCATCCGCAAGGAGAGTGACCAGTTCGTCGACCGACTGTCCACTCTGAAGAAGCCGCCGGGCTGTCTGGCGGATCTCGGCGACCCGGAGTTCGGACACCTCATCCGAGCGGCGTTTAGGCAAGGGTTCGGCCGCCACCTCGTCCGCGATCGAAAGACTGCCCAGTTTCGAGCGAACATATCGACGGGACGACTCCGGCAGCTCGTCAACGATCGGCTTTAGCCTCCGGCCCGCGGCATCGGTCCAGCGGCTGTCAACTTCCGCCGGGCTTTCCGACAGCCGGAGCCGGTGGTACAGCTCCTCGGCGCGGTCGATGTCGGTCGATCCCGACGCCTTGTAGTAGGCGATGGCCCGTCGGTTGATATCCCGGGCCACGTGCGCATCGATTGTCCGATCCAGGTCTGGGAGGATGAGGCTCCGCACATCCTGGCGGTGCCGCAGAGCGCCCGGGTCGGACGCATCCCGGACGAAGAGTTGTCCTTCCTGTCCAGCTCGCAGCATGAGGTCCTCTGGCGACACCGTGTCGAGGTCCAGCTGGCATGGGACCGCCAGCACCGCGCGAATCACTTCGGCGGTAATGCGCCGCACCAAGAGCCCTGGCCGCGCGATCTTGCGAAGCTCGGGATCGCGGACGCGCCGCAGCACGCGGTCATAGAGTACGGCCTGCATGCGCTCGGGCGATTGGCGCGCCGCCTCGGGCCAATCCTCTTCGTTAAAGGGACCTCCGTCCGTCGGGATGAGTGCGACCGCCAGGCGCAGGGCCAGCGGCGAACGCCCGACGGCCCGGCGGACCTTTGCGATTGTCCCGCGAGACAACCGGATGCCCGCCCGAAAGACCTCGTTGGCGAGGTACTCGTCGGCTTCCGCCACGGAGAACTGACTCAGGCGCATTGGTCGTGCGCCAAGCCCCGCGACCCGGACAGGGTTGGCGAATACGCGGGATGCGTAGACGGTGAAGAGCTTTACCTCCTCCTGCATCGCCGCAGCAACATTCGAGACGGCTTCGGCAGCTACAGAATCGAACGTTTCGACCTGCTCGAACGAGTCGACGAAGATCAAGATCCGAATTTCGTCCGTGGTGCGCGGCAAGCCCGCGAGAAGGCGACGGACGACCGTCCGCTCGTCGATGAAAACCTCGACATTGCGCGACTGCCCGATCGACTCAAGCCCGGCCGCTCCGTATGAGACCTCTCGGGCGAGCGCCTGGAGTTCATCGCTCTCGGTTGCTCCCCACCAATGTGACGCCTGCTGGGCCATCACCTGGAGGATCGTTGCTGGACGCGCCTCCGCGAGAGCCAAGCGATCGAAATCTATGTGGAATACCGCCGTCGGCCGCACTCGCGCGTCCTCCTCGAGGATATCGGCAATGAAGCGGGCGACCATTAGAGTCTTGCCGATACCACCGGGGCCTTCGATAAGGAACGGTCGGCTTCTCCCGGCCACGTAGGCGTCCCGCAGCAGCCGGATCGCCGACTTCCGTCCAACGAACCGGTGCAGATCACTGCCGGCCAGCGTCTCGAGGAACTCTAGCCGACCGAGGTGCTGCTGGACCTCATCAGATGCGATGTCGCTAGTGATGCCGGCCGCTTGCGCCCAGCCAAGGGCTGATGCGAGAGCCGTGAGGCCCTGCCTGTCCTGAGGTGTAACGTCGACGTCGCCGCTGAGGAGCGATTCGAGCATCCGCTCAGTGATCGTCTTAACCTGATCGGGAACGGTGCTCAACACTCGTTGGGCTTCTTCGGCGCCGACCTCCTCGAGTACGTAACGACGTTCCTCGCTAGGCAGCTGGAGGCCCGAAGCGCGATCGAAGGTTTCCCGCTGACCGCCGATCGTGCTGAGGTCAATGGCAACCTGAACGGCAGCCTGTTGAAGGTCCGACGAAGCCTTCGGGTGCGCTTCGAGCCAGCTGGTGAGGAGGTCCTCTGGGCGGTAGACCTCGCGCACGGCGGCTGCCGTCCACATCTCTCGCGCTGGGCCTTCGGCGTCCAACTGGCGTAGCGTTCGAACGAGCTCGTTCATGCCACCACGTCCTGGCGCAGGCGAGCCATTTCCCGCGACACGCTGAGAAAGCTGCTGGCATCATTGGGAGCCATCAGTTCCTGCATATCGGCGACGCGCTTGCGGAGGTCGTCTGCGGGGAGGGCCTTGAGCCCCATGCTGTTGATCGCGATGGCCGTCGCTTCGATCTCGTGGTCAGAGAAGGGAGCGAGGGTCTCGAACTCAGCAAGCGACCATTCGTCGGTGATGCCATAGCTCGGGCCCGCCCCGAGATAGAAGAGGATCAACGGGCCGAGTGCATCCTGCAGGCGGAGGTTGGCGATGGCGCATAGGAATGCCTTGAGGTCCTGCGGCAATGACCGATCGATGCTGTCGAACACAAGCCAGGTCAGAGGCGGGTCGCCCTTCATCTGTAGGGCCGTCGCGAGATCTTCGGCAAATCTCGAGGCTACGGTCTGCGGCGTGGCGGCGACGTCAGTCGACGGCCTCTCGATCCTCAGGCCGAGCGTGGTGACAAGCCAATTGAAGACCGTTTTGAGCGTCTGGTCCTCGACCGCGTAACTGTCCAGCCGAAGCCGGTGGACAGGGATGCGAAAGGCCCTCCCGACGTTCGCGATGAGGAAATACGAGTGGGTCCGGCCGGATCCGATCGTCCCGTCGACGAGGATGACGGGCGGGGCAGGGCCCCCAGAAACATGCGCCTGCAGGGCGGTGCGCAACTGCGACCGATTGATGACCGGCCGGCCCTCGACGTGCGGCACGTTCCACGGGTCCCCCGCAACCGCCCGGCGAGCCAGCAGCTGGCGGATCCGCTCGACCGCCTTCTGAATGACTGGAACCGACTCATGTTGCGCGTACTCGACCGCAGCCAGGTTGCCGAGCCCGACGAGGCGTGAGGGATCTGCCTCGATCCACGTGTTCAGCGCAAGGGCAATCACATGCATCGAACTAAAGATGCTCGAGAAGTCTGCCAACTTGCCGACTGTCGCCCTACCCAGAAAGGCGTCAAAGTCCGATTGGTCGGCGAACCCCGTCGTGACCCACTTCGTAATCGCGGCGGACTCGTCGTTCATCAGATACGTCATGTAAGCGTGGCGCCCTGCTGCTTAGCGTCGGCAAGGATGAGCGACAGTGGCACCGCCTGGTTGTGCGGGTAGTTTGTGTCCGGCCAGTCGTGACCGGCGTGGTGCATCGCGATGACGTTCAGCTCGGCGTCGAAGACCGGTGAGCCACTCGAGCCCTCCTCCGTGTTGACCGAGTGACGGAGCCTGGTCGCGCCGATCCAGGTGACGGCACCGATGTCGATTTTCATCGGGACACCTTGTGGGTGCTGGAGCACCAACAGGCCGTCGTTGATCGCCGGAGTGCGCTCGGCCGCTGTGAGGAAGCCCCGCTTGTCCCCTTGTGGCACGATCGGTTCAGTCCCAACTGGCCTCTCGAGCTTTAGCAGCGCGTAGTCGAGGCGTTCCGGCAACTGGTTGTCGCCGGAAGGATCCAGATCGGCATCGGCGTGCCAGCGCGAGGCAACCACCGAGGTGACGGCGATTCCTATCCCGTTGAGGACCAGGCCCGAAGCGACCTCCTTGACGTCGAACTCACACATCACGTCCCCGGTCAGCATCCCGTTCTCGAGGATATCGGATAGGACATGGTGGGCCGTCAGGACGATGTCGGGGCCGAGCAGCGCCCCCGTCCCAGTTCCCGTACCAGTCTTCACTCGGCACACTGCAGCCTCCCGCGCAGCCAGCTCGGTCCGGAAGGTGACGACATCCTTGAAAGGCGAGCGTCCCTTCTGGGCGAAGACTTCAAGGTGATGGCGGGCAGGCAGCTGGGCAAAGCCGAGGAGGTCGGACAGACGAACGAACTCCGGCACCTTCGGCCGAGCGTCTCGGAGAGCTGCCACAAGCCTTTCGACTTCATTGTGGTTCTGGTAGTGCCGCTGGACCGCCAGCGTCTGGCTCTCAAGCGGGAGGAGCTGGGACGTGATCTGCCCGAGCGGGACGCCCAGGCGCTCGGAAACAACTCGATCTAGTGAGAACGTGTCGAATGAGGCATCCATCGCCCGAAGCAGCGCAGCGGCGTCGCCCTCTTGGAGTCTCATCGCGTGCTCGCGCTTGTGTACAGGCCTACCCCACCGCCCCTGACCGCTCCCCGACCACGATCCCAAACCCGCCTACGAGGACCGCTTCGCCCACGGCGAATACTGCTGCGGCGGGTGTGTCGAGCTTGTTCAACCACAGGATTGTCGCGGCTCCGATGATCGCGAGGCTGATGATGACGAGGGCGAGGGTACGCCCGACCTCCAGGTTCAGCGCCGACGTGGCTCCCGTTTTGTGACCTTCTAGGCCACCGGCAGGTTGACGGGTGTGGAAGAGCATCTGTCTCGTCCTCCTTAACTGCGTGGCAGGTGCAGGAGCGTGCCCCGCGCACAGCACGCCGCCGTCCTGCAGTAGCGGCACCCGCGGCTGCAGCCAAGCTTTGGTCCGATCCGCACCACTTGGGTGGAATCGCGACTCTTTTCAAGCGGGGCGCGCAGCGATCAAGGTCGGCTCTTACAGCCGTGGGCGGACTGCTCGGAAAGGTGCACATGCCCGAATCCCCACCACGGTCTCACCGCGTGAGACCTTCGGTGCGAATGTGCGCCAATCAAGTGAGACTTGTCAACGAGTAACGCTTGACAGCTTGTGAATCAGCAGCCCGGCCTGCGGCCGCGCCATGCAGGGGAGCGTCGAATGGCGAAATGTCGACAACGCGAAGCGCTAGCTGATACCGGCCACCTCATCGGCCCATCCCAGCGGATCTCAGAACACGCTGGCGAACCCGGATCACCCGATGACATCCGAGCCCTCGGACCGGATTCCAGCACCGCGTTCGAATGTACTGCGACAAGTCGCGCAAGCTGGATCAGCCTGAGACCAATCGCCAGGGTCAGGTGCTTCCCAGACCGTCGTTCCGCTTGTTAAAGCTAGGTGTTCGGTTTCGTTGCCTTCGATCGCGCCATGTCGATGGCTGATGTTCGGCGGAACGAGGACCAACTCCAGAGGGCCGCATAAGACCGTTCCACCATCGCGCGTGGACACCTCCCCACTCCCTGTCGTGAACAATAGCCACTGGGGACCGTGGTGGTGGTGCCAGTGAGTCTTTGCGCCTTTAGTGAATGTCACAATGGCGGCTCGCGCCTGCCGCACATCTGACGTGAGTGGTCGGGAAATCGCTTCCGATTCGAAGTGCCGGCTTCCGGTGGTATCCGGGAGGAGGTCGGCAATGACGATCTTGGAGATCACAGCGGTGCGGTTCATTTCATGACTCCGGAGACGGATTAGTAGTGAAGCCTCCGGCTCTGCCCGATCCCGTCTGCTTTCACGCTGGAGTCTTTGGGCTACTAGCATTGTTCGCCGGTCGGCAGTGCCCAGTCGCTAGATTTCGACCTTCAGACTGAGGCACATCGAGAGCAGTAGTCTCTCAGACTCCGGCGGCGCTCGAAACTCAATTTGCCAATCTGCTGCTGCCTGCCGCTCATGGGCGCGCTCGTTTGCCGACGCCGAAACGCGAATTGCAGCTCGCCGAGGGCGTCGTCAACGCTCCTCCGGCTCTTGGTGCGCGGGATGCAACTGGTCGAATGCCAGGCCGCTCGACCCCTCGCCTCGGCCGGGTCGCTTGCGACGACCGATCCAGGCCACCGTTCTACCGCCGGGCGTTCGCGCGATCTGCCAGGCTCGAGTGACTACGACGCCGCTCCGTGGGACCTCTTCCTCGAATATTGAGAGTGTCCGCTCCGGCTCCAGGATGCGACCGAGCGCCGGCACGGCCTGGCCCTGAGCATCGACCATCGTGCCTCGCTCGAGGTGGATCGACCTCCGGCCATCCGAGCGAGGGACCAGCGGAATCCAGTGATCGGGAACATCCGTGCTGAGTCGAAATGTGAGCGCACCCTGAACCGAGGTGGGCACGCTCGGCGAAGCGCTGCCCAGCCGCGCGCGCCATCGCTCGTGCCGGTCGATGACCGCGCCGACCTGCCCAGAGATCCGGCGTTCGACGGCCCATGCCATGTTGGCCGTCTCGTCCCGCAGGAAGACCACCTCCTCTCGACTCGGCCCGTCTAGCGACTTGCCGACGACAGGCGGCACCACGAGCAACCCCGCCGGCCCACCAGTCACGTCGAACATCCGCCACGGGGTCGCACCGACGCCAGCCCGGGCGACCTCGGTCGGCCGGACGATCGTCGCCTGGCTGAACGTGTCGACCACGACGACCGCCTCAACCTGGGCGATCGAACCGACGTCGAGGTCGACCGGCACCATGAACCAGTCGTTGCCGTAGACCGTGGCGAACTCGACCAGCAGCATCCTGGCCAAGTCTCCGGCTTCCGTCTCGAGGCCGCCGAACCAGATTCGCCGGTCCTCGAACTCCCACCATCGACTCGTCGGCATGCCCGGGTAGGTCACCGGCGTCGGGATGGTGGTGAGGACCGTCGCGTCGGGTGCCCCGTCGCCTGCGGCCCCGATCGGCTGATGGGAAACGCGGAGGTCCGGCCAGTCGAGTCGGCCGCCCTCGTACTCCGCGGCCTCGAACGCCACCTCGCCAGTTCCCACCGGGGATGGGCCCGCGACGGCAAACTGGTACTCCATCCGCTCCGCCCGCCACGACCGATTCACCGGAGCCGGCGGGTACCAGGCCATCCAGTCGCGGAGCAGCAGCAGGAAGCGACCGGCAAGCGCCGGCGGGACCGGCGGCCGGGCGGGCAGCGCAACCGGCGGATCGGCGGCGCCGGCCGCGGCACGGACGGCGTCGTGAAGGGCCGCACCGTCGAGGCTGCGACGACCGAGCAAACGAAGCCGGCGTGCGTCCGCATCATCGCCGGCCTGACCGGGAGCGCCCAGATCGGCGCTCAACGGATAAGCCGCGATGAACGCGGCCCGGAGGCCCTGCAGTCGAGCCGCCGAGAGAAGCGACAGGAAGTGGGCGCCCATCTCGGCCGACGCAAGCCGGTCGTCGACACCCACCGGCTCACGTTCGACGACGGGCTCGAGCAAATCGTCCGGGCCGAGCTGAGTGGTGGGGCCGGCGGCGGCTGGGTCGAGCCCGGGGCGGTACCGAGTCAGGCGCGACGTCGCGATGCGAACGCGGACGAGACCTGGCGAGGCGCTGTCCTCCCCGGTGAGCTCGCCGAGCTGCCACTGCCGGCCAAGCAGCCAGGCCGCGTCGTACACACGCGCCTCCAGGCCCGGGCCGGGGCCAGCGTCGATCGCCGTCGATCGAGGCTCGAGCCGGTTCCAGGTCGTCACCGATCGCGTCATGTCGCATCCGCCTGGACGAGGTCCTGGAAATCGACCCGAATGGCATCGCCCCGCTGGTTGTCGGCGAAGTAGAGGGCGGGAAGGAAGCGGCCGAGCCAAGGCAGCTCATCCGGTCCGACCATCCGCATCCGCGCCAGGTCCGCGGTCTCGCTGACCACCGCGGCGAGCGAGTCGAGAGACCACGAGGCTCCCGGCTGCGGTGGCACGGCGAGTAGAATCGCCTGCGGGGCACGCGCTCCCGGCTCGTCGAAGTGGACAGCCAGCCCGCTCGTAATCGACCGAGCCGGAATGGTCTCGACCCACTCGTCGACGAGAAGCCCGGCCAGATGGTCCGCCGGGTCGAGCTTCACGGGGGAGTGGATAACGAGCGACGTCGCCGGCGGAGGCTCTTCCGAGGTCCCGAGCGGCAGTGCGACCCAACGGGCGGCCGATGGCCGCTGAGCGACCTGGATCCGGTGTCCGGCAGCCGGCGTCGCACCGCACAGGAGCGCGAGAGACAGGCGCCGGACGGGGTCGCGGACACGGCCCATCCGGTGTAGCCAGGCGAGCGGTGCGCCCCGGTCGCCGTCGAGGAACGCGGCCGTTGCGCCCCTGTCCAGCGCCTCCGCGATGGCCTCCGGATCCGCCGATCTGAACGGCGGTACGACGACGAAGCTTTCGCCCAGGATGGCGTGGATGCGCTCGACGGGACTCGCCGCCGCGGCGAGCCTTCGCTCCACGGCATCGAGCTCGGCCGTCGCACGTTGCGCCGCCGCGAGCAGCGCCCGGCCGTCGCCATCTAAGGCGTTGACCTGCGAGCCGACCACAGCCCGATCGGCCTCACCCGCGGCGGTGACACCGAAGCCGCCCAGCGTGGCCAGCGCCGTCCGGACTCGGCCGAGCGTGACGCGGCTGGGAATCCCGGCGGCCGAGAGCGCGGTGCGCAGCTCGCTCGCCGCTCCTCCGAACGCCAGGGCCAGCGCGTCCGCGCGACGGCTGACATCCGACTCGTCCGCGCGCACGCCGGCCCGGCCCACGTGGTCCAGGTCAGACGGCACCGCAGCCCGCGAGGCGGCGAGGACGTCGCGGATGCACGCCGCCAGCTCCAGAGCATCGTCAAGGGGCAACACGTCCATCGGCCAGGCGTCACCGGGCCAGGAAGCGTCCCCAGGGTGCAGAAGCTCGACGACCGTTTTCGCGGGGACTCGAGCGCCGGGCCGCGCGGCAATCTGGTCGACGACCCACGCCTCGACCGCACTGCCGCCGGCACGGCCCTGGCCGCCGTAGACCATGTCCAGGGCGCAGAGGCCCGTGGCGTCGAGGCTCAGCTCGCGCACGAGTGAGTCGCCGTCGGGCCTGGTGAGCCGGGCGGCGGCGCGGATTCGTCGGGCCGGTCCAAGCAGGGATGCGGCCCACCGCTCGAGATGAGGCTCCGCGATCCGTCTGGGACGGTCGGCTCCGCTCGCCCAGCCCGGCGCGGGCTCGGTCCCGGGCGGGACGAGCACGAGGACGCGATACGTCTGCGCGAAGCCGTTCCGTGGCGTCTGGGCCACCTCCAACTCGGGCGGCGGCCCTACGCCGGAGCCCAGCGCGTCGACCGTCGCCGCCGCCCGAGTGGGACTGCCGTTGACGAGCTGGTAGGTCGATTCGGCGAGCAGGACGTCAGCAACCGCGTCCACGGCGTCGGCCGTCGCCGCCAGCTCCGCGAGCACCGCCTGCCGCTCGGTCGCGGACGCGGGCAGCGGCTGGGCGAGCACGGCCTCGATGCTCGCGCGGTCTGCGGCGGCGCGGCGGACCAGCGCCAGGCCGTCGACGACGTTATTCGCCGCGATAGATTCGACCGCGCCGACGTCCTCGGCAACCTCCTCGCGTGCCGCAGCCACGAGCGGTGCGAGCGCACGCAGACGACGAATGAACCGGTCGAGCGTCAAACCGGGCCGGCTCCGATCGTGGAGGCCGCGCTCGAAGCGGTACCCGAGCAGCGCCCCGATCGGTTGCCCCTGGCGCACGCCGTCCAGGAGCGAGCGCGCCGTCCGGACCCGCTCGGACGAGAGGTCGATCGCAAGGGGCCCGTCCGGCTCGCCCGCCTGAGCGTGGCTCAGGTGGCCGCTGCGGAGCACGGCCGCAGCGGCCGCGTGTCCGAGCGACGGACCGTGGACGAACCCGACGTTCGTTTCATCCTCGAACAGTGGGCCGCTCTCGCCCGCCGGCAGGGTCGTCACCGGCGAGAGGGGCGGCTTCGGCCGAAGGTCCTCGACCCACGCATACCCGCCCAGGTGGACCCCTGTCGGGGTCTGCCGCCGCAGGCTGTCGAGGCGCCGAGTCGCGTAGGACGTGATCCAGGCGTCGAGCCGATGCGAGCAAGTATCGAGCACCTCACGGGCCAACCGGTCGAGGACGGCCGACGGCCGACTCCCCAGGTGTCGCATCGCTGTGCGGACCCGGGAGGCGGAGTCGAAAGCGTCCAGCACGTGTGGCAGGCCCAGGCGCGCGACGTCCGCTCGCCGCGTTGTCGCCAAGTACTCGGGAGTCGTCTTCTCTGAGGCGACGGCGCCGCCCGTTAGGGCCGAGACGGGTCGGGCGAGCGCCCGACCCGTCGTCGGCGTCGGGGCACCACTGGACGCAGGGTCGACCAACTCGGGCTCAAGGGCGGCCTTTCGCATGGCGACGCTCACGGGGTTTTCGAAGCGCACGGCCGCATCGGCATCGGCGAGGGTAGCGGAGTGCCCGAGGAGCTTGAACAGGATGGTCGCCCCGTCCGGGCCCTCGAACGCACTGTTTTGGTCCAGGCGCTCGCCCAGCCAGTGGAGGTAGTTCGGGAGAGTGCTCTCTGGAGGTGGCGGCACCGGATCCGTCTCGGAGAGGGGCGAGCGGGTGACGAGCGGTCGCAAGAGCGTCACCGCCCGGGGCTCGTACTCGGCCTCGACCAGGCGTACGTCCAGGTCCGCCTCGTTGACGAGCGAGGCCGATGCGCTGGCGAGGTCCCGGCCGGCAGGATCGAGGCCGGTCAGGAAGTCCGAGGCGGCTCGTGAGAACACCGGGCCGCGCATCGCCCGGACCCGGTAACTCAGCGAGAGGGCATCCCGAGCGAAGATCGTGAGCAGCTCCTGGTCCGGCGTCATCCCGCGACGGCCGATGCGAGGCACTCCGCTCGGCGCGTCGGCGCGAGAGCGGGCCAGCCACTCAGGCACGAGCAGGCGAAGCAACCGGACGATCGCCACGTGGCGCGGGCCGTCGCCGGGCTCCGGCACCCACCGCGACAGCGATGTCACCGGGAGCAGCCCGTACGGTTGGCTCCCGACGCGAAGCGCGGGCAGCGGCCCGAGCCCGCGGACGTAAGACACGAATTGGTCGCGCACGACCGCGAGGTCGGCGTCGGTGAACCGCGGTTCCATGAGCGTCTCGAGGAAGTACGCACCCGTGGCCGGCCACAGTGCGACCCGCATCTGTCGGGCGTCGTCCTGGCCCGTGTCGGACGCGTGCTCGACGCTCTGCAGCGTTCCAGGCTCGATCCCGAGGGCGCGGGCCACGAGCGTGGCGTTGCTCCCGGTCGTGCCCGGCGTCGCTAGCTCGAGATCGAATGCCTCCTCGGCACTCGGCAGCGCGTCCCAGCCTGACCGGGCGCTCTCCGTGTTGTTCGTCGGCGTCCCGGGCGCCACGAAGCCAAGTCCGTCCGTGTACCGGTGCGCGGCCAGCAACCGCGAGAGTCGGGCGGCCGACGCATCCGGGTCGAGGGAGGCACGGACCCCCAGGACGAGGAGCCGATCCAGCCCTCGTTCGTGTACGCCGCCAACGCGGATCCCCATGCCGACCTTCTCGGCCTCGGCGAAGTCGATAAGCCAGCGGAGCCCCTCCTCGAGGGGCATTCCGGGCTCGAGTGGAGCCGCGTCCGGCGACATGCCGACCTGGAGCCGGTCCGGCACGGGCGGCCCTATGGCGCGGGCGACCTCTACGCCGTCGCGATAGCCGATCACGACCCATCGGTCCGGGAGCACCGATGCCTCCGCGGGCCGGGTTGACAGCATAGGACTCCGCTCGACGTCAGGGAGCACCGGTGCGCTGGGCAGGGGTGTGTCGTCCGGCGTCGGCGACGTCGGCCTTTGCCGGACGTCCGGGGCAGTCACCCGTGCGATCCAGGCAGCTCGCGTCGTCCCGACGATCCGAGCCAAGTCGGCGAAGGCCGCGCGCTCCTGCTTGGGCTTGCCGGTCCCAAGCCGCCAGATACGTTCCCAGTATCGGCGCGCCGCTTCCAGCTCGGCATCCGTGAGCTGGCGCTCGTGGACATCGATATGGAGGTCATCCGGATAAACGCGTACCAAGAGCTCACTGGCGTCGGCCGTGCCCTGAAAGCGGGTCTCGATGCGGACCGGAAGGAGCGCGATCGGTTGCTCGCCCCCGAGGGCGGCGACAGGATCGACCGCGAGGTCCGATCGAGAGAGCAGGTCGGATCGGATGCGGGCACCGCGATCCTCGGCAATGGACAGCCGCTCGGTCGCGCTCCCGAGGGCACGCTCGAGATCCGCGGCACTCGCCGCGTCAAGGTCGGTCCGGAGCAGATCGGCCCTGATTCGAAGCGCCTCGGCCCGCGCCGCCTGGGCCTGTGCGTCGGCGGTGCGAACCTGTCGCTGGAGGTCGACTAGCCTAGCCAACGTCACTCCCTCATGGCGGTGCCAGCAGGTCGGCGCCGCGCAGCGAGACGCGGACCGGCTGTTGCGCGAGGATCGCCGCCATCGCGCTGGAAGAGGCGCCCCACCGCGGTGCGGGCGCATTCGGCTGCGTCGCCGTGAACCCGGCGATCTGGATATGGCTGATTTCGGCGAGCACACCAGAACTCTCCGCGAGGTGGCCCCATGTCAGGTCGTTCCACTGGTTGAGCGGTGGCGCATCCGGTCCGAACCCGATCGCCTGGTCGAGTGCGAACCGCGGCTCGGTCGGCTGCTCCTCGAAAACGAACCACCAGCGGTCGCGCGCGTCCTCGGGCGTGAGGTCGAAGCCCACGAAGGTCACGTCGGGGTCGAGGCGACCACGGAATAACGGCAGCTTGATGGCGCTCTCGGCCAGGCGCGGGCGTCCGCTCGAGTCCGGTGCAGCGTAAATGACCGTAGAGGGATATCGACGAAGGAGGTCGCCGCGGACGAGCAGCACCAGCTGTCCCTCAAATCCACCAACGAGCGTCGACCCCAACGCGGCCGTCTTGTTCCAGGTATTGATCGGCGGGATGTCGTCCCGCCCACCTGGCGCCCAGAAGCGGCAGAACGACGTGCAGCGCTGATCGGTGTCGAGCTCCCGCCAGAGGAACTCCCGGCCAATCTCGTGGTTGAGCCCAACGAGGAATGCCTCGACGAAGGGAGGGTTCGTCTGCATGAGCGAGACCGTGTTGGCCGGAACATGTTCGAGGCCAGGGAGGAGGTGCTCCGGGAACCAGTCGCGGAGGAGCTCCCAGGCCGGCTGCGGGAAGACCGGACCGGCGAACACCTCCTGGAGCGGATCCCGTGGCGCGATGGGCCGGAACTGCGGCGGGATCATGATCCGGCTCGTAACCCGCGCAAGCATCGTGCGGGTCGGGTCTACCCGCGTCAGCACGCGCCGGCGGAGCGTTCCGACCGCGAAGGAGGGGCGGGCTGGCCGGGGTGGCACGGCTGCGACCTGATCGATCCGCTCAATCGTGCGGACGGTGGATTCTCGGAAGGTGGTCGCGAGCGTCCTCACCTTGTTGATCTGGTCATCTGTCAGCACGACGGGGAGGACCGGGGGAAGGGAGATCACGGGCAGCGTCTCCCTGGGTAGGAGATCGCGCGGTCGAAGCTCGGCATCAAGGAGGACGGACCTCCGCCTCGTGATGACGGGGGTGAGGCCAGTGGTGATCTCGGTCGGCATGCGCTTGGCGATGCCGAGCAGGCGTTCGACGATGTCCCGGGCGAGCGTGTCCGAGACGCGAACGGCACGGACCTGGGCTGGGTTTACGACATCCGGCGGCTGACGGTCGGCGCGCGTCGCGGCATCCACGATTCGCTGTCGCACCGTTTCGGTGATGTCGGGCCGAGCCGGGACGGCCGTCGCGAATCCGAACAGGCCGTCCGGGGGCCGATCGGGCGGGGCCGCCAACAGCCTGCCCGCCGCAAGCCGGTCGACGAAGGGTCGGACCGTGCGATCGACCGGCCCATACGCGCGCCGGGCCAGCGGGCCGCGCGGACGCACGGCTCGGCGGAACGGGGCCGCCAGCGTCGCCTCGGGAAGGGCGCTTGCCCGAGCCGTCGCGGCAAGGGTGGTCGTCCCGACTAGCATGCGCCCGTGGGCGGCCTTCGTAACCTGGAGCATGCGTCCCGGTTCGAGCGGAGCGACATGCCTGCGCAGCAGCGATCCGCGGACCTCGACCGCGACCTGTGCCCAGCGCAACTCAAGGTTGGCACGCTCGAGGTCACCGACCTGCGCCCAGGCCTGGTCCATCAGCCGTTCCTGCTCATGCTGGACGACCCTCGTGGCGAGACCGGCGACGGCGCGGTGACGGGGATCCAGGTTCAGCGTTCGCATCCAGAGCGGACCCGCCGCCTGGCTCGGCACGATCGGCTGGGCAGCAAGCCAGCGCGCATACAGGGGTGGCGCGACCGCCGGGCCTGCGGCAGGCGTCCCGCCGGTCCCGAGCCGCTGGGCCGGCAGGTTGAGCACCCGGCGGAGCCCGCTTTCGACGGTGGCCCGAGTGGCGCGCGGCCACGGAGATGCGGGCTGGTTCGGCGGGACAAGCGCGCCGCGCAACGCCACGATGGCCCCCTCGGCGTCGGGCGCGAGGGCCGGCAACGGCTCTCCCGCGGCGCCCACGAACATGTCGTGGCGGCCGACCTCCGGCGGGATCGGGCGCGCGCGGAGAGCCCGTGCGAGTGACTCGAAGTCTCCGCCGACACCGGTCGAGAACCGCCACCAGTAGTAGACCGGCAGGTCGATCGCCGCGTCCGATCCGGACACCCACGCAGGTCGCAGGGACGCCTGATCGGCGGCCTGCAACGGTTGCCCCAGGCCGGTCAGGCGACCGGACTCGAACGCCGGGACGACGCAAGCTATGTAATTCGTCCTTGGATCCAGCCGCCGCGGGCAGATCAGCCGCGACGCGGTCCGCCGCGGGTCTTCGCGTAACACGTCCTCGAGGGTCTCGGCTCCAGTGAGCACGACCTGGCCGTGGGCCCATGCCCAAGACTCGGCGAGGTCGGGCAGTTGCCGCGACGGCCGGGCGGACGCTCCGATCGTCAGGACCGGGAGCGGCAATCCTTCCCGGGCCGTAAGTGTGACTCCGTCGCGGTCCTCGATGACGATCAGCACGAGCCACGGGCGAAGCCGGTCTTGGGCGTTCGCTGCGGCCGGCGTGAAGAGCCACGTGAAGGCCGGGTGATCGAATTCCACGATTGCGAGGAAGTTCGGCTCGAAGTCCGTTGCGTTCGGCTTGGGGTCGGTCCGGATAATCTGTCGCCGATCGATGCCGACGACCTCGCCGGGTCCGGTCACCTCGATCGACCTGGTGACGGCGACGGGCGCGCCGGCCCGCCTACTCACGTTCACACCGACTTCGAGGCGGGCACGCCCGGGAATCCCACTCCCGAGCGTGTCGATCGTGCGGAACTGGCTCGTCAGCCCGGACCGAACCCACGGCAGGAACTGGTACGTGACCGGGCTAGCCATCAGAGCGCCGCCTCGTACGCGCCCACCACGACGAGCGACCCAGGGGACGCGTCGCCGCGCTCGACGTGGCGGCGCAGGGCCTGCGCCACCTCCGTGAAGCTCACCGCGTCCGCCGACCCATCTACCGCCGCCGCGCGCAACGTCTCAGCGTCGGCGATGATCGGGGCGACGTCGCGGACGCGGACGGTGACGCTATCCGCGCGATGGCGGGCTGGTCGCTCGTCGCGACGCAGGGTGGTGCTGGCGGCGGCCCCGAGCGACGCCGCATGGATGAAGACCCCGCGGAGCCCGGGCCGTCCCGGCCGTGGCTCCTCGATCGGCCCGTCCGGCCCGATCGCGATCTCCTCGTACCGCAGGTCCGCTGCAATAGCGGGCCCGAAGCCCATCCCGGCCGACCCGATCTCGAAGCCCGAGACCATCGGCTCGAATGCGGGACGAATGAACCGCTCGTCTTCCCCCAGGTCCAGGAACTGGCCGGCTGCAAACGGCGAGCGGAGCTCGGCGCGGTCCGCCGCCTCCTGTCCATCCATTCTCACGGACGCGATCGCGAATCGATCCGGGGTCGTACGGGCTCCGCCGACCCGTGTCAGGTCGATGCCGAGCGGCAGCACGTGCTGTCGAAGTGCTAGGCGGCCCAACGGGTGGGCCACGACGACGTCGGTCGCTCCGGCTTGACCAGCGATGGTGACGAGCGGCGCGACGCCGCGCGGAAGCCCCGTCTCCCAGCTGGCGGTGTCGGCCAGCGCCGCCGCGAGCATCGCCCCCGCGTCGACGAGCGGCACGCCGGCCCGATCCGGCTGGTCCCCGAACGTCCCCTCGAACGGGATGGAGACCGAGAAGAAGAAGAAGCTGATCTTCGCCTTGCCGTTGACGTGCCACGGCTCCGTCCCGGTCAGGACGATCGTCAGGCCGACGCCCGCGATCGTAGAGCTTCCGCGTTTGATCGCCGCCCGGCCCTCGATCTCGGCGGCGAAGCCACAGCGCGGATGGCCGTCCACGACGATCTCGCCAAAGATCGCATCAAGGCTGAGGAGCGCCTCGGCGGTCAGCCCGGCGGCGGACGCCGCGACCTCGAGCTTGCCGCCGATCTGGAACGTGCTCGACGTGATCGCCGTGTACAACTCGAGCCGGGCGCGAGGGTTGTTTCCGGACGAGAGAGCGACCGTGATCCGCCTGAGCGCCGGCAGGTTGGCGTTCCTCGGAACGGGGAACTGGGGATGGAAGCCGCCAGCCGTGACGAGGAGCAGGCCTGATTCGTCGCCGTGGAATCGCGCGGCGATGTCGCCGCTCAGCCCGTAGGGCCCCAGCCTGGATTTCGAGATCACCGCATCGAACTCGAACGAGGGCCGCTCGAAGTCGATCACACCCGCGAACTCCGCATGGAGCAGCAGGACCATGAGCTCCTCGTGGGGCGCCTTGATCTCGAACTCGCCTAGGATCAGCAGCCGGGTCGGGTCGGGGCGCTCCAGGACCACGGCGACTGACAGGACCGCGAGCTTCTTCGTCCCCCACGCGATCTTGAACATCGGTCCGAACACGTAGTGATCGGTCGCGGGCGGGAACACCGCGGCGAGCGTCGAGAGGATCCGCGGGGCAGACGCGACAGGGTCGCTTGGGAACAGCAGCTGGTCGGCGGCGCCGCCCCGGATACCGGCCTGGAGCGCGGCGACGTCAAGCTGGTGGTGAAGCCCGAGCAGTCCGCCCAGCCCGAGTAGACGGAACCCGAACGGAAGGGTGACGGGTTCGGGGAACTCGCCGGACAGGACGACGATCAGCGAGTAGCCGCCGTCCGTCCGTTCCGTCAACAGGCCGAATGCCTTGATTGCGAAGTCGCCGATCCTGACCTCGAAGACCCCTCCATAGGTGTTCCGCGGCTCGTCGAAGAAGAGGAAGCCGCCGCCCTTGACCATGTCCCCGTCGATCACGATCCCGAGGCTAGTCGGCAGACGCCGCGTGACCTTGAACGTATCCCGCGCGTCGCTTGAGGAATCCCAGACGAGGTTCGCGCCGAGACCGTCCGCGCTCATCGTGACCGCCGGACCGAGTCGGGCGCTGAGCCCCACGCCGAACCCGAGGATCGCCTTGTCACCGCCGTCGGCGTCCGACTCGAACGTCGCCATGATGTGGTACACGCGAACGCCGACAGCGTTCACGTTGACCGGCAGCAGAGCACGCAGGCCGTTGCCGCCTTCGAAGAAGATCCCGTCGCGCCGGAGGCCCACGCCGAGGCCGAAATCGACCCGGAACCCGCGCGGGACGATGTACGACCAGAAGCCGCTCTGGACCGGCTCGACCACGAGCGCCGCGTCCGGGAAGCGGACGAGGTAGACGGGACCGTCCTGGTCGACTCGCAGAGCGAGGGTGAAGTTCTTCCAGCGCAGCGGGCCTAGCTCTTTTCCGGCGACGGGGACCCCGGCAGGATCCGCTTCGTCCCGCCTCTCGAGCCGGGCTTCGAGGTTTCCGCCGGCCGCGCCACCTAGCCGAAAGATGTCGTCCGGACCGAAGCCGATAAAGTAGTCGACGCCGTCGGCGAGGCCCGCGCCGATCGTCACTAGCCATCCGTTGGCGAGCGTGGCCTCGAGTGCGCCCTCCGCGGAGAGCGAGAACCAGATCCCCGGACCGCCGTGCACGCGGGGCACGAAGGCCGTCGTGAGGATCAGCGCGCCGCCCAGGTTCTGGTCGTCGCCGATCGATCGCCCGAACCGGTAGGCCGCGCTGACCATCCGCGCCGAGATCCCATCGGCGATCGGCGTCGGCGAGGGCGGCATTCCCTCGAGCGGCGTGTTGGACGACGCTGGCACAGTCTCCCAGCCGTGGAGGACCTCGATGTTCGGGACGCCGCCGGCGGTCTCGTGGGCTCCATGGGGCCGGCCGAGCGCTTGGACGAATGCGGCGCCGCCTGCGAGCACGCCCAGCAGCATTGACTGCAACCGCGCGTCCTCCTCGGAATCGAGATCGAAGTCGAAGTACGTCCCGACGTAGCCAGGGATGTCGGTCAGGAACGACCACACGCGGTCCAGGTGGATCGTCTCGTCGGCGAACTTCAGGAGGTGTGCGAAGTAGCCGACCAGCGGGAACCGATCGCGGATGTAGGCGAGCGCCAGCGTGTCAACGATCGTGGAAGCTATCTCGTCCGGAGCGGCGTCGGCGCTGAGCTTGATGAGCTGAGCGACCTCGGCGATGTTCTCCGCCGCCTGGGCGACTTTCTCGAGTTCGATCTGGCCCTCGCCGGCCACAAGGGCGTCAAGCGACCTCACCGCGTCGCGCGCGTCATCGAGCGCGGCCTGCGGTGGCGTGAAGCCAAACAGGCGTTGGGCCTGCTCGCCATCGCCGAGTATCGCCAGCGAGAAATCGAGAAGGTCTCGCAGCTCGAGGAGGATCTGGCGCGGGACGCTGACGTCCGCGGCAGCCTGGCTCACGGCCCGCTCCCGGCGATGGTCGGCCACGGCATGTCCGTCGGGGCATCGAACCGCGCCTTGAGGACCGTGTACGGCGCGGGCGAGCCGCCCTTCTTGGGATGGATCGAGTGGAGCGTGTGGTGGACCACCAGCCGCGAGTCGATGCGCTCGAACGTGATCGTCCCGATGTTGTTAAAGAACAACGCCCGGCGGGTCTGATCGAGCGCCCGGAGGGAGGACGCGTGGCGCCTGGCAAGAGCCGAATACCCATTCGGGTCGATCAGGGGGTCGCCATCGGCAGGGAAGTCGGCGGCCAGCAGTGCGGGGCGGACTGCCTCAGGTCGCTCGTCGTCTGGGCGCTCGTCGACAAGCTGGTCCATACGCCATGCGAAGTCCGGCGGGATCTCTTGGGTGCTGCCGGCCGGCCAACCCGAGGTCGGCACGGCGACCGGTCGGAGCAGGAGGCGGCGGCGCAGCGAGCGGACCGGCAGCGTTGGCGATTCGATCGGGTCGCCAGCGGGCTCGCGCCAAACGAGGCGCTCGATCGGGTAGCCGAACCCCATCACCTCGTCGAGCCACTGCAAACCGCTTGCGGCAGCGAGAGCGCCAAAGAACATCGAGTACTGGACCGCGCTGCACGTGAGCTGCGCCATCTCGCTGACGAGGCCTTCGTTCTTCCGCCAGTAGCTCAGCTGGTGGGATTCCGAGTGGTGGACGTCGCCAGACAGGATCAGCACTTTGCGGTAGGTGGAGAGGCGCGCAAGGACCTTGTCGATCTCGTCCGGTCGGGTGCTCCAGCCCTCGTAGTCAAACTTCTGGAGCCCGTAATCCGGCGGCTCCGGCGGGTCCGGGCTCCGACAGAAATCGTGTTCCGGCGGAGCCTCCGCATGCGCCAGGATGCGAGCGACGTGCTTCACGAACCGCCCGATGTGAACCGACGCGTCCAGGGTCCGGTTGAGGATGCCCTGGGTGAACTCGCCGAGCATCACCGAGTCCAGGACGGGTTGCGTGACGACCACCACGAGCAGCTCGACCCCGGCCGGCAGCGGGCCGGCCGGGATCTGGTCCTCGCGGACGCCGTCCGGCAACGACATCGGCGGCGTGCTGAGGCCGCTGAACGCACGTCGCGTCCGGGTATCGAGGACTATCACCTGGTGGGTGGCCCCGGGCACCGCGTAATGCCAGGCCACTCGCGGGGGCTGGTCGTTCGTGCCGAGAAGAGCGTCGATTGCGTCGACGGCGGGCTGTGCCGGTCCCTCTCCCGCGCCGGCAGGGAACAGCCGAGTCACCGCGTCCAGCAGCTCCGCTCCGGGTCCCTGCTCGAACGCCATCGGGTCGTTACCCCAGCCCTGCATCAGCATGTAGGCGAGGAGCCCATCGCGGATAATCGACCTGCCGAGTGAATTGCTGAGGACCTGGTGCTTCCATCCGGCGCTGATGTACCAATCGTCAGTGATCTCGTGATCGTCGAACATCATGTAGGTCGACACGTTGGCGAGCGCACGCCGGACCTGGCCCACACGGCTGAAGTACCGCCGGAGCTGGGCATTCTCGAATGTGGCCTCCTCGACCCTCTCGGCGAGGCGTTCCTTCGAGAAACACGACAGGTGCTCGATCAGCCACGACTTGGCGTCGCCGATCTCGCCATCCGTCATCCCGGCCGGGCGGTCCTCGTACGCGTCCAGTAGCTGGGCGCGCTCGTCGCGAAACAGTGGCTCTGGATCCGGCAGCCGGGGACGGCCATCCTGGTCCAGGTCCCATGGTTCGGCTGACCAGGTATAGAGGTGAATCGCGCAGCGCTCGCCGAGGCCCAGCAGGTGGGAGCTGCCGCCGCTCGCCACTCCGCTTGCCTCGATCAGCCGGCTGCGATACCCCGTCGGCAGGTTGGCGTCGTGGACGGGGACGCGGAACTCATCGTTGTGACCGACGGTGACAAGTTCGCGGATGCCGACCAGCCCCCGACCGGTGGCATTCAGCAGCGGCGAGAGGCACACAGCGACGTCGTCCGAGTACACCTGGTCCCCGGTCAGGAGCAGCTGGTGCGGCCGATGGATCGGGTCGTGATGGGAAGCCTCGATCTGCTCGTCAAGGACGAAGAAGAGATTCGGACCGTCGGCGTGCATCCGGTTGCAGGAATTCTGCGAGATGACCAGGTCCTCGATCCGAAGCGGGCACGTCGCGAACGACGGGAGGAGGCCCACCTGGTATCCGAGCGCGGCCTGCGTCGGGGCATCCGTCAGCAGACCGAGCGTCTTCAGATCTTCCGTTGACCCCGCCGTGAACGTTACGTTGTACGCGTACCGCGTTCCTGGAAGGAGCGACTGAGCGGGCTCCGCGACGACCACGGCCACGTGGAGACCCGCGCCGACACGGAGAGTCTGGCGTTGGCCGCTCGCGACGGCGCCGCCCTGGGTGAATACGCCGGCGCCGGCGTCGACGCTAACCATGCCCGGCCAAACATCGAGCTTGACCGTGCACGGCTCGCGGGTGGCGACCCAGACCGAAACCAACCGGGGCTCAACCCGGCGGACGATCGGTCCGGCGAGTAGCAGCGACGCCACGCGGACGTCCTCCTGACTGCAGCCTGAGTCTAGTCCTCTTTGTGCTCGTCGCGTTCGGTTTGTGAACGTTGAGTCGTTCGCCGTCGGCGCCGCCACTCAACGCTGGAGTCCGGGCCGCCGTGTCCGCCACCCGCCTGCGACGACGATACGTGGTGATCTCGGACGGTCCGATCAGGCGAAAACCCGCGCCCGATGGCGAGGACGCGTGGCGGGGCGGTCTTGCAAGGTATCGAACACATAACTGCGTTCGATACGGTCGCGCGCCCGACTTAGGGCCTACAGCGTTCAGTGGAAGCGGCTCATGAGTCCCCTGCTCTACCACTGAGCTACTCCGCCACGCGATTCGTGCTCGGCTCGACAAGAAAGTCTATCGAGCGACCACCCTCCGAGGATACCGACAGCCGATAGCTGCGGCAAGTTGGTGAGCGCGGCGCTCGAACGCGAATGATCGGATACGACGACCCGTCTTCGCACGGGCGACCACGCCCATCCAGGGCGATCAACCACGGGCAGCTTCAGCGCGGCGAGCCGGCACTGGGAGGCGCTACCCGACCGCCAGCCCTGGTGCTCGTGGACGATCGGTCTCTGAGCCGAGATCCCAGCGGGCGGAATCGAAGGGCGCCCAGGGGTCGCAGCTCGGGCCACGGATAGCGACCGATGCCGAGGGTGTGGAGCCGCAAGCACAACAGCCCGTCGCGCTGGCGACGGGCCTGGATCGAAGGAGGTGCCCGAACCGGACGGGACGATCTCGACGCCGACCGAGTGGCGTAGAGTCGCGCCATGCGGTTCGGCGTGCTGATCCTGCCTGACGCCCCGTGGCGCATCGCGGGCCAGCGGTGGCTCGCCGCTGAACGCATGGGATTCGACCACGCCTGGACATACGACCATCTGACGTGGCGGACCCTCCGCGACGGTCCCTGGTTCGGCGCCATGCCCACGCTGGCGGCCGCGGCCACCGCCACCTCGCGCATCCGCATCGGAACGATGGTGGCTTCGCCGAACTTCCGCCACCCGGTCACGTTCGCCAAGGAGCTCATGACGCTCGATGACATGAGCGATGGCCGAATCACCGCCGGCCTGGGCGCGGGTGGGGCGGGGTTCGATGCGACGGCAACGCGAAAGAGCGCCTGGGGGCGGCTCGAACGAACGGAGCGACTCGAGGAGTTCGTCGCGATGCTGGATCGCCTGCTGGCCGAACCGGCCACCTCGTATGAGGGTCGCTATTACGTCGCAAATGACGCTCGTTCGATCCCGGGCTGTCGCCAGCAACCGCGTCTTCCCTTCGCAATCGCGGCGACAGGCCCAAGGTCGCTCCGCATCGCGGCCCGCTATGGCAGGTCATGGATCGCCACCGACAGCCGGGGCGCGGGACCTGAGTTAGTTGCGCAGATAGAGGAGGCGTGCGCCGCCGAAGGCCGCGATCCCAATAGTATCGGGCGAACGGTCCTGGTTGGTCACAATGAGCGCCCGCTTGATTCAGTGGAGGCATTCCGCGAGGTGGCAGGGCGCTACGGGGAAGCCGGATTCACAGATCTCGTCGTTCATTGGCCGCGTCCGGGCGAGCCCTTCTCAGCCGATGTGTCGGTGCTCGAGCGGGTCGCGGCTGATGTGCTGGGCGGTGCCGACGCGGCCGGTTGAACGCTCTGGGAACGGGCCAACGTATGTGACATCAGTCTGCCCGTACCGCTCGGGACCCCTCGGCAGCACGGCGCGCGACCGGAACTGCGTGTCAAGCACGCGCTCAACACAGATCGCGGCCAACGGCGCAGTGCGGGCTCCCGAGCGGACACAAGGCACCGCCGCCGAAGCGGCGGGCCCCATCCACCAGGTTGGACGTCGCGCGCTCAGAGCTCGAGACGCTCCATGCGCCGCAGCGAGAACCCGACGAGCGCGACCACCGCGACAGCCCAGCTGA